>Ga0256405_10008270_pt1 | contig 15035 bp, 9 predicted proteins | sample RumenRJG_02DNA_FD_189096 | JGI IMG/M metagenome (GOLD analysis project Ga0256405, IMG submission 189096) | Bovine rumen microbial communities from Lethbridge, Alberta, Canada - RJG_02 | ecosystem: Host-associated > Mammals > Digestive system > Stomach > Rumen | place: Canada: Alberta | collected... | reverse complement strand
GCCGCCGGTCACGCCACTGAGATTCTCTAACTGCACACTCACCTGATCTACCGTTCGTGAAGCGGAATCGATGCGCTGTACCAAGGTGGAATAGATGTCGTTAGCCTGGTTGCTGGGTACGGACATTCCCGTTGCCGACCAGCGGGTGTTCTTCAGGTAGCTGTTCTCGCCCAGCTCACCAAAGGCCACGATGTTGCGGGAATTGGAGGTGGTACCCGACTTATTCGTAATCCACACCTCCACACGGTTGATCTTGATACCCGTCGTGATGTTTGGCAGGGATGACATACCCTTGTCGTAGATCATCCGGAAGTAATGCGAGAGGAAGAAATGGCGGTTTTCCTCATAGTCGGCCACATCGATCTCAAAAGGAGTGGTCTGCGTACCGCCCTTGCTGGACACGCTCTTCGAGGTGGACTTCTTCTGCGACACCACGGTCTGCAGTTTCAGTTTGCCAAACTGCAGGTCGGTGCGTATACCGAAGAGGCTCGATGCACCATGAACCAGCGAGTTGTTCGACGGGAAGGTGACGTTGCCAGCCTCCACCAACTTGATGATCTCGTCTTCCTTGCCTTCGTATTTCAGTTTCAGATTCTTCGTGTCGAAGTCGAATGTCGCATCGGTGTTGTAGTTCAGGTTCATGTTCACCTTGTCGCCCACCTTACCGTTGACGCTCAGGTTCACCTTCTCGTCGAAATCAAACGACGTGGTCTTCCTGTTGCGGATAGGCAGCGAGGGGTTGTCGATATCCTTCAGCGTGGCTCCCACCTTCAGCTCGGCCGTTCCCTGTGTCTTCACGCGCACGCCGCCAGGGCCGAAGATTTTCTCTGCTGGTCCTAAGTCGAAGTGCATATCCGTGAAGTCGAACTTATCCTTACCTTTCGACCGTGCCGTCTCGGCATCTTTTACACGGAAGAACTGCTGACGGGCCTTGCGCTCGCTCCAACGCATATACTCGTCGGGGGTCATCATGATGGGGGCGTTCAGGTAGGAGTCGCCAATCTTCGACCCCACATAATAGAGGTCGAGCGAGTCGTTGTAGATTACCTCCTGCTTCACGTTGTCGGGCATTCGCAAGTCGAGTGCGCTGGAGTCCAAGTCGGCAATGATCTGCGGGGTGGTCTTTTGGATGCGCCATCGCGAATGCACCAATGAGTCGGGGATGCTCTCATCCTCAACCGCCAAGGCTTTCGGCTGTGCTTTCGGCTGTGCCTTTTTCTCCTTATCGTCATCGTCCTGCTGAGGCATGGCGGCAAAGGCCATGATGCCCAGAATCAGCAGCGACAACACATATAATAGACGTTTCACGCTCTTTCTAACGCATATAAACCTCTATTATAACGAAAAACAGGAGCAATTATTGCATTGCCCCTGTTATATTCATAAGACGTACGAACTAATGTCTGTCACTCCTCCACTCCTTCACTCCTGTCACTCCTATCATCTAGCGAGGACTCCAGGAATACCGTATCGTCCATTTCCGTCAGCGATTTCTTCTTCTTGTTCTCCTTCGCACCCGCCTTCAGGAGGTTCCTGGCGGCGGTGATGATGCTGGGTCCGCTGTCGGCGGTGGTGATCTTCAGGCGCGACATCTTCTTCAGCGTGTCGTTCATGCTCGACTCCACGTCCATGAACCTCAGTCCGAAGTCCTGCACACGGTCAATCACCGTGTTGGCGGCATCCATCATGGCCTGCTGGTTAGATAGCTGGCGCACCTGCGTCCACATCATCTCCAGCACGCGCAGGTTCATATACATGGTCTGCGGTCCCAAAATCATCACGCCCTCGTCGTAGGCCTCGCGCCACAGCGTGGCATCATTCAAGAGGGCGAGGTTCAGTGCACCCTCGATAGGCACGTACATGATGGCGAAGTTCAGGCGGTTATAGCCCTCAGGCAGGTACTTGGTGTACTCCTTACGGGCCAGTCGTTTCACCTGCGCCCTCACGCTGGCGATATGAGCCTTCAGGTATTCACTCTTCTCAGGCGTTCCGTCTTCCGCATTCATATAACGCTCATAATCCGTGAGCGACATCTTAGAATCTACCACCACATGTCGGTTGTTGGGGAAATGCAGAATGAAGTCGGGAATCATGCCTTTGCCGTCATCGCCCTTCAGTCCCTTACCGCCCTTGTCTTTCAGCGTTTCCTGCGTATCAAACTGCTCTCCTTCCCTAAGTTCCAGGTCTTCCAACAGTTGTTTCAGTTTCAGTTCACCGAAGTTGCCCTGCACCTTTACCTCTCCCGTCAGCGCACGTGTCAGGCGGTCGGCCGTCTCACCGATGGCCATGCTTTTCTGCATATTGATCTTGATGGTCTCATCCAATCGGGTCAGAGCCTCCGTCTGTTGCTCCTTTGTCTTGTCGAGAGCTTCCTGCATATCCTTCAGACTTTTCTGCAGGGGGTCGATGATTTTCGACACCTGTTCCCTGTTGCGCTCACCCAACTCGTCCTGACGCTGCTTCAGCACTTTCTCTGAGGTGGTCTGCATCTGCTCGCGAATCAGTTCCAACTGGCTCTTCACCTGCTCCTCGGTCATTTGTTTCAGAGCCTCTATCTGACCTTGATGCGCTTCCTTCAAGGCAGCCACTTGGCTCTCATGAGCCTCCTTAACCTGATTGAGTTGTTGCTCATGCGAAGCCTTTTGCTCAGCCATCTGCTGTTCGTAGAAAGACTTCTGCACTTCCTGCTGCTTCACGGCATTCTCCGCATTCGCCTTCTGCACATCCCGTTCCGATGTCAGCGTCACGACCTTCTCCTCCAGCCCTCTTTTCCCCTGACTACCAAAGTAATAGCCCAGGAATGCAGCCACGCCCACAGCCACTATCGCAATTATCACAAATATCTCCATCTTCTGATTCTTATTCTAAAGCATTATAATGCCGCAACCTTCTTCAGTTCGTTCTTGATGGCACTATTAATGAAATCATTAATCGTAGTGCCAGTAGAAGCAACAAACGCTGCCACACGAGAATGAAGTTCCGATGACATTCTGAGATTCAACTTGCCGCTATATGGCTTTGCCGGCTCCACGCCATCAGCCTTACAGCCCTCAAGATAGCTGTCCACACCATCCTCGAAATCCTGACGCAGTTCATCGAGCGTCTGACCTTCATACGTAATCAAATCCTTACTCATGCCCTGCACCTTACCAAACAGGCAATTGTCCTCCTTGCTATACTCCACACTACCCTTGTAGCCTTTATACTCCAAATAATCCATAAATCCTTACCCTCCTTATTTTATTAACTTATGATTCTTCAAATGCTGATAAATTGTTTTCACCATCCACTCCTTCATGATGCTTCCAGGGTGAGGACGATGTATGTCGATATAGGCCCCAGTCTGCTCATTCTTAAACCTGACACGCGAGCCCGAAGTACTTCCTTTCGTATGCTCCGTATAGCCAAAGTGGGCCAGCAGACTCAACGTTTCTTCATACGTAAAGTCCTTCGGTTTCTTCTTGAATCGCTCAACTAATTTCTCTTTTGAACCCATGATTACAATTCTTTGGGTGCAAAGGTACTAAATTTAGTACTAGTCTCCAAATTATTTTGCATGTTTCTCGTTCTACCCATATTCTAGCCTGCTCCTTGGCTGCTCCCAAGCATACTCATACTAGCCTTTTGAGTGAGGCTGGAGTATGCCAAGTGCAAAGCAAGGAAGAAAGAAATACGAGAGAACTGTCATATATTATGGCTAAGCCCTCCTATATTCTATCAGTTCCTTTCCTTCCATATAAATTGGACGACCGTTTGGGTATGGTTCATACACGTGGTTGTTCTTGATAGACTTTTTAATTATCCGTATATGTTGATAATCAAAACGTTGAGGTATATAGACACTCGTAAATTGTGCATTGAAGGTAACTCGTACCTTCGCAGCACACTACGGAGAGTATATACTACACCCCGTGGAGTTACCCCTGCATTTGTCTTGGATTACTAATTCGATTTGTGGAAGTTTCGATGGATCCAAAAACAAAGCGTCAGTAACGCCTTCTAATATGTAGTGCTCCGCCTATCGGCTCCGTCCTACTCAAAGGACATCGTTGCCGTAATAGGCAGATGCATCTGCAAAGATACGAATAAGTGAGGACAATACAAAACAAAAATGACATTTTTTTGTTTTTATTGTCGAACGAGAGTATCTTCGGCAAAGCCAAGATTACAAAATAGTTTTGAAACGAGCAAAAAAAAATTTTGGCCAGAATTCAAAAAATAATGGCCAAAATTCTAAAAATTCTGGCCAAAATTTTTATTGAAGCTTTGTCGTTTGGAGTTTAATACTCCATCTCTTCCTCCTCGTTTTCTATCTCGTCTTCCCAGACATCGCGCCTTCTGCGTGAACTCGGGTCCTTCGTTCCTTCTTCATCCACGCCTCCGTAGTCAATGCCCTTGTCGGACGTGATATCCTTTGAACCGCAAATCATCATGGCCGGTCTGGTTTCTACCATCACGACAGCCGGTTGCATATATACCTTTTTCATCTTACTACCTCCTTTCTGCCATTCTTGATGTAAAGACCCTTTGCAGGCTTCCCTACTCTGCGTCCCTGTAGATCGTAAGTGTTATCATTTCCTGAGAAATTATCATTATTCGTTGTAATTCCTGTAGTCGTATCATCAAAGCCGAATACAATCCTTGACAATTCTACCTCTTTGTTCAATACGGCATCCAACTCAAACCATGCGCGAAAAGCTTTTATATTGGTTTTACCAACAGAATACCAAAAACTATTTTCGCTAATGAACAGGCCATCTGCAGGAATTGTCGTTTTTACAAACGTACCTTTAAACAATCCATCGAGCACATCGCCATACTCGGTGTCACCTCCTGATACGTTTTTAACAGCGGATACCAGTTTCACGTCATCCACTTCAATGCAATCAATATCCCTGCTCGTTTTGATAAGATAAGGAGTTCCCCCTGCTATAGATGATAAGGAAGTGCTCAATTCATGTCTTGTGAAATTGATTTGGATAGCAGTTGGAGTCACATCCACATCTGGGTCTTCAATAGTTGCTGTATAATCTTTATATTTATAAATCTCCACATCGCTGCCAAATACTGCTTCTGCCTTTGCTTTCGGAAGCGTAAAGGGAAGACAGATGGTGCTCCATTCGTTGGCCTTGATGGTACGATACATCGTCACATTTGCCTTTTCTCCTGCAGTGTAAGTGGGTAATGTAGTTGAAGTCTCGTAGAACTTTAAGCGGCCATCATCAGGTTGGCCTATGGTAATCTGAAAATCCACAGGAGACTGAATGTTTGCATCTTCACCACTTCTGTCTGAGTACCAAGTAAAAAGCTCTATATTTTCTATATAGCCAGTTTCTACAGTACCCTCATCAAGTGCTTCGTCTGCCTGTAAGTCCAAAGTTATCAATGTTCCGCTATTTTCAGGGATAGGATAATTAGCAACAGTATTGACTATTATACAATACCTGCCTCCCTCCAGTTCGCACAAAGGGGTAGCAGAAGTATTATTAAAACGTTCACCCAGTTTCTCCGACTTGTTAATCACTGTTATTCCCTCAGGCAAACGGAGGTAGAATGAAAACGTAGGTGTCAAATCCCGTTCGTTATTCAGCTGGATGTCAAGTGTTGCTGTACCTCCCTTAGGGATGACAACATTTGGAACAACAATTTCATCGGCTAAAGAATAGCTCGTGCATACTAAGAGTATGCTCATGAGAATAAATAATCTTTTCATATTGCTTGTTTTTATTGTGGATCTAATTCTTCAATTTTTGTTGCTTGCTTTTCTCCAAAAACAGTCTTACGTAATATAATATCTATAATCGTAGATATATCGGCAACGGATATTCGTTCATCCCCACTGGCATTTGCAGAATGCCACACAAAGTCTTGAACTTCCTTGCGTAAAATATAATCTATTATATTTGAAATGTCTTTCACAGAAACACGTTTGTCGTCTTGCGTATCTCCAAGTAAAATACCACTAACTGTCAGTTTGCTGTTAGTGTCAGGCAAGAGCAATGACTGACTTTCACCATCCACGTCCAATTCGCTATCTGTAATCCTTATGACATAATCATCTGGAATAACATTCAATAGCACTTTTAGTGTAATTGTTGCTATGCGTCCTTCGTTCCCTTGGATGATGTCATCGCTAAGGGTCTTCGACATAATCTGGAACTGATAATTACCGTTCGATAGCGGTAAACCAGTAATTGCATGTGTTGAATTTGCCCGTGATGTCAAAGATGCCACAGGATTACCATTACTATTGGTTACAACTGAAACGCCAGCAGGCAATACTATCTCAAATTGCAGTGAACGGATATCCTCATCATTAGAAAGGATAATAGGCAGGGTCAGTTGTCCACCACGACACGCTATCACGTTATCGGCTGTGATAGTGCTCTTTGTGCTATTTGCAATCTGTCCAAACTTCTTCCAACCTGAAGCTGCACGATATTTATAATTTGTTCCTATCGGTACATATAGTTTGGCATTTGCAGCATTGCTGAAGCAGTCTTCACTAATACTAATCGGTTCATCCCATCCGGCAGTTACCGAGGTTAGATTATTGCATTGATCAAATGCATACGAACCTATGCTGCTGATAGAAGTTGGGATTTCCACAGCTGTTATTTGAGTGCAATTCTGAAAGGCTGATGTGCTAATTGCTACCACATCGAAATCTCTAGCCTTATTGGGTATAACGATGCTACCAGATATATCTGTACTAACGGTATAATCTTTTACTTCGCAGGTTTTGTCCTTCGAACTCAATATACGGAACCACATATCAATGCCGTCATCATTCTTTTCCAAAAATTCGTCTCCATCCTGTGGCTCTTTCTCAACGATGGTCTTGAACAGCTTCCATCCACTTGCAGTTTCATACTTGATTTTGGAACCGTATGGCACTTTTAGGGTGGCATTGTTGTAGACGGCAAGATCAGGAACTATGTCTCCATTCTCTTCTTTCTCCGATGCGAACACCCATGTATCTATATCAAATGGCTGTGTCAAAGAGCAAGTTATTTGGTTGATAGCTGGTGACTCAGAGAAAGCATCCATTTCTATATAGGTAAGTGTACTAGGCAGAGTGATGCTCTTGAGGTTCTTACATTCTATAAATGCCATTTCTTCTATTTGCTCCACGCCCTCAGGTATCACAATGCTTTCCAGTCCACTACACCTTTGGAAAGCCCTTGCTCCGATAATCTTCACACTTTCAGGAATAACAGTGTTCTTGCATCCATACAGCAGTTTGTTGGTTGCCTTTTCAATGATAGCATTGCTATTATAGTTGGAATAATACACCGTGTTTCCCTCTTCAACGCCCAACGAAATAAGTGAGCGACAATCGCAAAACGCTCTTTCGCCGATTTCTGTCAAACTTGCAGGAATAACTATCGATTCAAGTCCACTATCATCAAAGCATTTCTTTCCAATAACAGTTATCGTATTGGGGATGGTAATTGATGTTAAACTGCTGCATTTGCGGAAAGACTCGCGACCAATAGTTTTTACTCCATCAGGTATTACAATGTTCCGTAAACTGCTGCAGTTTTCAAAAGCTTCTGAATTTATTGCCTCTACGCTACTTGGAAGAACAATTGACAACAGGCTTGTGCAGCCACTAAAGAGTTCTCCACCAATCTCTTTGACACCGTCAGGGATGTTTATCGTTCGGAGATTTTGACAGAAATGGAAAGTTCCATTCCCGAGGTTTGTAATAGTTCCTGGTAATATTACATTCTCAAGACTCTGCCAAGATTGGAATATGCAATTCTCTAAAGCCACCACAGCATAACCATTTACTTCGGCAGGAATAGAAATGGTTGCAGCATTTGTTGCCGATGTATTCGGTTGTTCGTCAACATATTTACTATCGATAACCTTCACAGTTTTCTCTTCCGCACTAATTACCTGATAGTTCAGAGTGACACCATCGACGTTCATTGCAGCAAATGTATCGCCGTCGGAATAGGTAGTCGATCCTGTTTCAACAATGTTTGCAAACTCCTTCCACCCATTAGCTGCTTCATATAGAGCTTTAGTTCCCGCAGGTATATAGAGGGTAGTGTTTGGATTGACTATCCAGTTTCTGTTGGAATCGTATATGCCAAATGCATTAATGTCAATGTCAAAAGGCTCAGATATATGTGATATTATAGTAGTCAGGTTATTGCAATTTGCAAAAGCTTTTTGCCCAATACTCTCCAAACCAGCAGGAATTTCAATCTCTGTGAGTGCAGAGCACCTGCGGAATGCCTCTTTTAGGACCTTTGTCAGATTATCAGGAAGATGAATATTGTTCAGCAATTCACAATCTCCAAATGCATTTTCACCAATGCATACCACAGAATTTGGTATATCAACAGATTCCAGTGTTGTGCTTTCAACAAAAGCCTCGTCGCCGATTGCAATCACGCTACTTGGTATAACTACACTTCTAAGCACATATTTACCTTTATAATCAGCAAAAGCTCCCTCCCCAATAGCAACAACGTCATAAGTTTTACCATCATAGGTAATGGACGAGGGAATATTGATGTCTCCATTGTATTCACCACCTCTTGGTGCACGAATCACAACGGCAACTTCCTCATCCGAGCTATAAATAGTCTGCTCAATACCGTCCAATGCATCTCTAACATAAGATATCGTGTAATAAATACCATCAACATCTATGTCCATCTCAACGATGTTCGGGAAAATGTTCCAGCCTTCTGTAGCTTCATATTTGGCTTTTGTCCCAGCAGGAACATATAGGGTGGCATTATTGTATATTGTGTAGTCCGTTGGCCCGCTGAAGTCTGTGCCTTCCGCATCAAACACCTTTTTTTCAATATCGAAGGGATTATCGATATAAGACGTAATGGTTTCAATGCTACCTCCCGTACCGCAGAACGCATCCCTGCAAATAAACGTCAGTGTGCTTGGCAGAGTGACTGATTTCAAATTGACACAGCCAGAGAATACTTCTCCGCTGATAGCCCTCATACCTTCTGGGATCACAATCTCTGTCAGATGCTTACAACCATAAAAGACATTATCGCCAAGGAGTCTAAGAGAGGAAGGAAGTGTAACTGACGTAATATCCGTTCCTTTGAAAACATCTGCTGCTATTCCTTCGACCAGGTATGTATTATTGCCATCAACAATCGATTCCGGAATAACGACATTTCCACTGCTTATCGCACTTCCTGAAGCTGCTATCAAAATAGCAACATCCGTATTAGGAGTAAGTACAGCGTACTCTTCATCTTCAGCAGCATTTAGTGAATTAGCATCGCAAACGGCAAAGTACAATTCTTTCTCATTATAACACTCAATGATGTTTGTAAACCTGTTCCAGCCTTCGGCTGCTTCATACAGTGCCCTTGTGCCATTTGGCACGAAAAGGAATACATCTGATTGTAGGTTGGAGAAAGACGTAGCCCCAACACTACATTCCAGAGGGTCTGTGATATTGCAATAGATATAGTCCAACTTTGAACAATTTGCAAAAGCATTCTCGCCGATGCTCTCAATTGTGCTGGGAATTACCACACTACCGATGCCAGTGCCGGCAAAGGCATCGGTGGCAATGGCAGTAACTGTATAGCCATTCACCGAACTCGGAATTGTCAGCTTCCCTGTTGTTTCACTATTAATGGAACAATTGCTGCCATCACCCACTTGACAAGTTTTATCCGCTGCACTAATGACCTTAAACATCATCTCTACGCCTTCTGTAGTGTTGGCAGTAAATGCTTCACCTTCGGACTAGGTAGTCGATCCTGTTTCTACAATGTTTGCGAACTGGTTCCAACCTTCAGTGGTCTCATACTTAGACTTAGTGCCAGTAGGAACGTAAAGTGTGGCATTAGAAGAAGTGTTGTAAAATGAATACCCATGAATACTACAGTTTTGCGGTTCCGTAATATATGATTTGACGCTTCGTAGTTGGGAACAATTAGCAAATGCCTCATTCTCGATACTCGTAACAGAACTTGAAATAGTAATACTTTCTAAACTATTACAACCATAAAATGCCATTTCTTCGACAGATGAAACATTGTTAGGAATTGTTACGTTAGTAAGACTGTTACAGCCTTGAAACGCACCAGAACCGATGTAATGCACAGAGTTGGGTATTATTATATCTATTAGGTTTACACAATCAAGAAACAGCCAAAAACGAATACCATAGATGGTTTCTGGAAGCGTGACTTTTGTCAAACTTGTACAATTTCTGAATACACCACCTCCAAGGCTTGTTACAGAGTTGGGAATGAGAACAGTTGCAAGATTAGTACAGCCAACAAACGCATAATCACCAATGCTTGTTACGGATTCCGGAATTGCGATATTGCTTAACCCCGTACAACCAGAGAACGCATGCCCACCAATACTTTTCACCGAATTTGGGATAACTGTGTTTTTGCAACCTGTTATCAAGGTATTTGTTGATGTGTTGATAATAGCATTACACCCGTTCCTTGAATCGAAAGACGTATTTCCATTGTCCACCTCTATACTTGATAATCCAGAACAGCCAGAAAACGCATAATCACCGATGCTTGTTACAGACCTGGGTATATAAATGTTGGTTAAGCTAGAACAATCTTCAAACCCCATGTATCCAATGCTGCTAATTGTAGTTGGAATTGCTATTTGTATCGGTTTTCCACAACCCTTAAATGCGTATTCCCCTATACTTACCACATTAAATCCCTTTATCTTTTTAGGAATAGTTATGTTGCCCGTTGTGCTCTTTGAAATTGCAGGAGGGGTATCATAATCCCCTGTTCCAACTTGGCAAGTCTTATCTGCTGCACTGATGACTTTAAAGGTCATTTCCACACCTTCCGCTGTATTAGCAGTAAACGTGTCACCGTCATTATAGGTAGGACAATCTACTACTATCTCATATTGCATCGTTGACGGAACAATACGAATGGTATATGAGGTCATGCCTGTTACATTCGGAGAGAAATTGCTACTACTATAATTATCATGCGTCATAATCCCTGAAAGAGTGCTTGTTCCAGAGGAAGATACTACTCTGAGCACATCATCCGATGAAGTCCAATCGTCAACATCATCAATACCGATAACGAAGTCATCCGAATCTGCAGCCGACATAGTTAATTCCCATGTAATTCCATCACCCAGTTTTGTGAAAGGATAGCTTTTGTTACCAATTTGCCAGTCGTTTTGAGATCCAACATAATAATAGTTATGTTCTTTCTCCTTAACTGTTACGGTGCAATTCTTATATATTGAATTATTGGACGCAGATGTTGCTCTTACAGTCGCTGTACCAACTGCCAATGCAGTTATTATACCAGAGGAACTTACGGAAACCACTCCACTTCCACTCGTCACAGACCAAGTAACATTTTGCGAGACACCACTGGGGTAAACCGTAGCACTTAGTTGCTTACTATCTCCAACTTCCATGCTAATGCTGGTGTAATTTAAGGACACACTTGTTGGAGATGCTACAAACTCGAACCTGATACTTGGACGGTTTGTTGAGACTGTATAGGGGTAAGAAGTGTTAGATACAGAGGCATAATCCGAGGCACCATCACTTTGGCGATAAAGGGTATAGCCGCTACCAGAATAACAATAATAGTTCAAAGAACTCGTATAGCTATCGGCTTTCTTGGTTACCACAACAACCAAGTTATCTGTTCCGTTGTAGGTAAAGTTCCCTTGATTGAATGTCAGGGTTTCCCACCCCGTTGTCTGACCAAGCGTTGGCGAACCAGAATAAACTAATGTCAAATTACTGCTACCTACATAGGCGCTTGTGCTTGAAAACTTTCCAGATTTGTGACCTAAATATACTTTTACTTCAGATGTACTAAACAAATTGGAATTAGCCACTTTAAAAGCAATACTATTAATGGTGCCGCTTTTCCCAATTTCTGTAGGTGTATACAATAATTGTGATGTGGAATATTGGTAATAATTACCAAAAGGCACCTCATTAACACTGCTGGTGGCGTCACCTCCAATAGTCAAGGTATTACCAGACCAAGTTCCAGGAGTTAGAGCTTGTGCAGTCACAGTCACAGTGCAATCCCTATAGATAGAACTATTTGCTGTAGAAGTTGCTCTGATGGTTGCTGTGCCAGCCGCTTTTGCGGTAACAAGACCAGAAGAACTTACTGAGGCATAAGAACTACCTGAATAGACCGACCAAGTGACATCCTGTGAAGCTTCTGATGGTGAGACGTTTGCTGTCAATTGTTTTGTTCCACCTTCCAATAAACTCAGGCTTGTATAGTTCAACGAAACACTTGTGGGGGAAACAGCCTCTGATACATATACCGTACAATCCTTATATACAGAGTTTTTTGCTGTAGAAGTAACCCTAATGGTTGCAGTACCTGCGGCTTTTGCGGTTACAAGTCCAGAAGAGCTAACAGAAGCATAGGTGCTGCCTGAATAGACCGACCATGTGACGCTTTGCGACGCTCCACTGGGTGAAACCGTTGCGCTCAACAGTCTTGTTTCCCCTACCTGTAAACTTATACTCGTAGAATTTAAGGAAACACTAGTTGGGGTGTTATCCGTGGCATTGGCAGTAACCGTCACCGTATAGGTTTGCTTCTTCACATTCGCTGTTTCATAAACATAACTCTTCGTCGTACTATTGTAAGTCTGCCACTTCACAGTACACGTAAGCGTCACCGTACCTGCTTTTTCGCCAGTAACCTTTAGAGTCTTGCCATTTGGACTGCCTGTCTGAATCATATCAATATATGCCGAATATGAAGGACTCCAACTATAAATTGCGCCAGTCGAAGAGCCTGGAGTGGGACCTGTCAAGGTAGTTGAACCTCCGACTTTGATTGTGACAGCATTGCAAGTAAGGCTTATGATACAAAGAAACAGAATAATTAGACTTTGTTTTGGTTGTTTCATGTCTTTGCAAGTTTCTTGCCAACAAACACCCCAAAGTCGGCAAAAATAATTAGGTTAGTCGTTTTCGCAAATATACAAAAAAGGCGTAGGTGTCTGTTTCTCTGCCCATCCTGGACTCGTAGGCTCTCGCATTGCCTTCATCACACAGGATAGACAACGCAGTTAGCCCACGCCAGCACGGACTATATAATGTATATAGAAACGCACCACGTGACGCTTCGGTTGTCATCTGTCTGCTGTGATGATAGGAATTTGCGAGATTCACGAGTCACAACGACAGACGTTCGAAAACGTCTTTCTCATATATATGGTCACCCACCTCCCCGCTAACGGGGTTGCAAGCGACGGGGCAAAGTTAAACAAAAAAATCCGAACCGCCAAGCGATTCGGAGAATAATTTTGGGAAAAGTAGAAGTTGACTTCGAATTGTAATAAGAGCCTTGTGTTTAGAACACGCAGGCCCATCCGAATTTTTTCACGATGACATTCAGCAGATTACGTTCTTTAACGGGAATAGTAATGGTTACGTTCTCCCGTTCTCTTTCGGAAGCAGCGAACGAAATCTGTTCCATGCTCTTTTCAAGATTCACGGTGTCGTAGAGGCTCCTCAGTTCCTCCGCAATCTCAAGAGGAGGATTGCCCGACAGCCCCATACAGACAAGACGTTCTGACTCGCGATAATCCTTTAAAATGTAAGCCAAGGAGGCTGCACTGCGAAACAGTACACTCTCTGTGGGTTCCCCTATCTGTTGCCTACGGGCTAAGTATGCAGCTTCTCTTTCAGCCAGAAGCGATTCTTTATACAATTGAAGTGCATCTTTCTCTTTACCTTGTCTCTTCAACAGATCTGCTTGGTCGGCAATTTCCATCGCCTTTGTATGTAGTTCTTGTATCTCCATCATCCCCTTTTATTAAAGATTGCTTTTGGTCTGCTAAACTCTATCACAGAGAGGTAGGCTGGTAGTTGAAGACTATCAGACTGTCGCGTCTGCTCTACCTTTGAGACATACCTCCTATTGAGAGTCGTATCATCACCTTTCAGTATTCCAGAAACTTCAAGCCTGGCCTTCCGTTGGAACAAAACGCAGTCTTTATCGCCCAGCCAATAGTCAATACCTGTTCCTTTTCTTGACCTTTCAATTACTGTATAAGGTGTCAAGGCCGTTAAAAGCATCACAGACAGGCATACTGCTCCAAAATGACTGTACGACCTCGTCCGTTCGGTAGTACGTTACGATATGAGTGACAAAATATGAGTGCTTAGACAGAGGCTTATTCAGCCACTCATTTTTTATTTCCATCGTAAATTCTGGATTAATATTCTTAGATGAGACAAGCACAGCATAGAACATTCCGTCCTCTGCATGAAGTAATTTCTCGGTAGAAAGTACCAAGGCCATGTGTAGCTTGATACTTCCATCAGGCAACTGATAGGGAACTTCTACGATTTCCCTTTGTGAGACTTTGCTTACAGCCATTTCTCAATTGGTTTAATCGTTTTTCCTGTATTAGCATTAATTACCGCACTCCATATAGGATCTTCTGGGATTTCTGGAGCTTCTAATTCTGCAAATTGAGATTCCAGTTGAGCATCAGATGGGGTGTCGACCGCACGTCTCTTAACCCTCACTAACCTTTTTTGAGGCGAAACATTTTCTTTCCTGCATTCCTCTTCAAAGGCAGCAGTTGTCAATAAAGATGCTAATCGAAGTTTTGCTTTCATGCTAAGAGAACGAAGATTCTCCCAGTATGCGTCTATAATGTCGTTTTCTGTCCGGTTTGTTGCTATTTGCATATTATCACTCCACTTGTTGTCCCTTAGTCGTTTTTTTTTATTACCTCTATTGGCGATTGAGCAAATAAAAATGTATATGCCAAATCCCGTAGAGGGAAAGCACGGGGCAATGACAGTGCAAGCCGAACGCAGAAGATTGTACTCTTATGCTGAGGCGAAGCCTGTTATCGCGGGAGCAAAGTTAAAAAGAAAAATCCGAACCGCCAAGCAATTCGGAGAATAATTTTGGGAAAAGTAGAAGTTGACTTCGAATTGTAATAAGAGCCTTGTGTTTAGAACACGCAGGCCCATCCGAATTTTTTCACGATGACATTCAGCAGATTACGTTCTTTAACGG
>Ga0256405_10008269_pt1 | contig 15038 bp, 13 predicted proteins | sample RumenRJG_02DNA_FD_189096 | JGI IMG/M metagenome (GOLD analysis project Ga0256405, IMG submission 189096) | Bovine rumen microbial communities from Lethbridge, Alberta, Canada - RJG_02 | ecosystem: Host-associated > Mammals > Digestive system > Stomach > Rumen | place: Canada: Alberta... | reverse complement strand
TCTATCGGAGATGCAAGTCCTTCCAGCTTCTCAAAGAATATCTTTTCACCGTCCTGCTCCGTGCTTATCCTGCCGATAGCCACAATCTGTTTTACCGGATTGGATTCATAGCCGATCACCATATCACCGACTTTGGCATCAAGGAAGTTCTGGAACACACGTCTCTTATTTCCGGCATCATTATACAAAGTGTAAGACTGCGATTCTCCCACAGCCATATCAGAGAAGCTCCAAATCTTCGGATTGGCATTCAGCCACCAGAAGCCGTGATTTTCCTCTCCCGGTTCCGCCTGGACGAATAAGTTAATCTCGCTAAGATCAATCTGGTCAAGAGCCTTGGAAAGTTCATCCCTGAGCTTCCAGACATAACTGCCTTCCTCATCCTTGTTTGCGGATCTTCCCAAATACAGAACAGGCCACCACTTTGAATTTTCATTATCACCCTGCATTACCGGGCATCCGGTCTTTTCCACGATTCTCTTTGCAAGAGAAGATGAACCGGAATTATAAAAGTTCTTGGTCTCGCCATATTTCACAGCAAGCTGTGTGCAGGTCGCCTCTCCGCCATAGTCTTTCATGCGCTTCATGATTTCCAGGCTGCCTGTCGTAAATACATCCCTGTCACTCAACAGGGCGATCCAGTCGTCCTCTGTAAATCCCGGATCATAATCTGTCGGGAACCATTCCGACTGACCCGCTGCGCCGCTGTTCTGCGAATAGTAGCGGCTGATATAGAATCCCACGTCAAAAGTCAGCGTCTTAAGCTCCGGATCGGGATAACAGGAATCCGTCAGCTGACTCTTAAAGAGATTCACAAGCTCCGTATCCAGTTTCAACTCTTCACAGATCTCATCATAGAACTTATAGAAGTTCCTGATATTATCCGCATAGGCGCCCTTCTTGAATCGGTAGTCGCTTTCCAATTCATCGGCAACGGTTTTTACCTCACCGAACTTATAGATATAATACTTGTCCGGATAGCGTAACCACAGATATGTGCTGATAGCATTCTCATACTGATAATGCTGTCCGGCTCCGTTTCCGTATTTCTCCAACATGATGGAAGATTGCATCTTGAACGCCTCAATACGCTCATATACATCCTTCGTCTCATCAAACAGAGCGATAAACATTGACCGGACTTCTTCCGGTGCTGTTCTGGCAAACCCCGTGATCATTCGTGCTGGGAAGTTGTTCATGGAAGCCAGAAGATTGAAGGTCTTTGCCAAAGAGCGGTTCAGCATATCGGCAAAATCCTCTGCATTAACATCCCAGTTATCCTGGAAGCACTTTACCGCTTCCCACTTATATTTTTCATTACCCCACTGCGTGGTAACAAAATCCTTTTTGTACTGTACCAGCACGTCCTTCAAACGGAACTTGTCAAACATGGTTTATCCCTCCTATTGCTCTTCGATGATGGATTTTAATGTCTTCCCATCTCTATTTTTCCAAGCTATCAGTCCATTTGTGCTGGTTCCGGTAACGAAATTTGCAGCGGTGGATGCACTACTGAATACCACATCCTCTTTGGTCTTTCTTCCCTTGCAATACAATTCACGATTTTTTATAACCGTATTCGCACTTCTGAACTTACCTTCAGTTGCAACTTTTTCAGAAACAACAGCACCTTTTTTCACAAGCATTTCGCCTGAAGTGAAGTCATACTCACCGATAGCTGTTACATCTGAATTTCGTTTCTTTATAAAGAACTCCATCACAACACCTCCTATGCGTTTCTCAGGCTCTTGTATATCTCTTCGGTGAAGATACCAAGCACCTGTTTTTTGATCTCATCATTCGACAGAAGCAAAGAGAAGAAATCCTGATTCTGCGACAGACCTTCAATCAGGGCATCATCTATATCATCAAAATATGAGAACTCGAAGTCCTTTACGGTGTTGTTCTTCGCGCTTGTCTTCAATTTCTCGGACTTCATCAGGATATCCCTGATCTGAAGCATTGCCTTGACCGCCACATCGTTATCATAGGCCTTCCCGGTTCTGCTGTTGATCTCTGCTATGATCTGTGACAGGCGCTCTTCCTTTGCCTCCGTCAATCCGAAACTCTCCGCTGTCGGAAGCTTCATCACCGGCTTGGCTACCAGATCCGGCTTAGTATGTTCCTCAGCCTTCTTCTGCACAAAATTCGTTGCCTTAATCTTGCCGTCCAGATTGAATCCGCCACCCGGATGCTTGATGTTGATATACGCAAGCAGGTACGTTATGAAATTATATTTCTTGTGCAGATCCACATCTTCAAAGCAGGATACCTGAAGCATAAACTCATAGAAGCGAACAAAATGACGCATCATAGCGACGATCTCATGCTGTTTGATAAGCTCATAAGCTTCGATCATATTCTTTGAACGCTTGAAATAGAAGGTCAGTTTCTGCTTATCCTTGGAAGAAATATTCTTCTTGTACAGAAGTTCATTTGCCTTCTCAATATCATCCGGATCAAGGACCGCATAAGCATCAATGCTTGCTTCCAGATCATAGATTGCCGTCGGTGTTACGGAATTTGAAAGAAGCGTTGTCGTGAAATACGGCGCAAACGCATTTTTAATCTCTTCATACGAATTGACAAAATCCAGCACAAAGGTCTTCTTCTCAAACGGCGGGCAGATACGGTTCAGTCTGGAAAGCGTCTGTACCGCAGATACACCCTTCAGCTTCTTCAGCACATACATAGCGCAGAGTTTCGGCTGATCGAATCCTGTCTGATACTTGTTCGCCACCAAAAGCACCTGATAATCGTCCTTATCAAATTCCTTCGTCAGACGATCTTCCGGGAATCCATTCATGGATGCTTCCGTATATTCAGTATCATCATCCGGTAATGTTACCTTGCCAGAGAAAGCTACCAGCGCCTTGATATCGTCATAGCCCTTCTTCTTCGTATAATCCTCAAATGCCTGACGATACTTAACCGCACCCTGTCTGGATGCCGTAACCACCATAGCCTTTGCCATACCGCCAAGCTCAGGCAATACTGTTGTGCGGAAGTGCTCCACGATGACCTCCACACGCTGAGCTATATTTGTTTCATGCAGCTCGACAAATCTTGCAATCTGTCTCTTCGCATCCGCTGTCTTACAGCGCGGATCCTCTTCGATTTCCTTATTGATCTGATAGAACGTGTCGTATGTCGTGTAGTTCTGAAGGACATCCAGAATAAAGCCTTCCTCGATCGCCTGCTTCATAGAGTAAACATGAAAAGCCTCTCTCTGTCCCTTTGTATTGATATGACCGAATAGCTGAATCGTAGTCGGCTTCGGCGTTGCCGTAAATGCGAACATGGAAACATTCGCCTGCTTGCCGCTGCGCCTGATCTCATCGGTGATAATGTCTTCCACATCACCTATTTCCTGATCACCCACACCCAGCGACTGCGTTACCGCTGCCATATCCTTACCGGCTGTTGAAGAATGCGCCTCATCAATGATGACGGCGAAGTTCTTTTTCTTCAGACCGGAAACGCTGTCCACGATATAAGGGAATTTCTGAATCGTAGTCGCAATAATCTTTGTATTTCCCTTCAGCGCAATAGCAAGGTCAGCGGAATTGCACTTGTCATCCATTACTCGGATCAGACCGGCTTTGTGCTCCATTCCCATGATTGCTTTCTGCAGCTGACGGTCAACAACAACACGGTCAGTAACAATGACCACATTGTCAAAGATGATCTTATTATCCGCATCATGCAGAGAAGTCAGTCTGTGCGCCAGCCATGCGATGGAATTGGTCTTTCCGGAACCTGCGCTGTGCTGAATCAGATAATTCTGCGCCGTGCGGTTTTCGCTAACATCCGCAAGCACCTTCCTGATCACATCCAGCTGATGATATCTTGGGAAAATTATATTCTCGGATTTCTTTATCTTTCCGGTCAGTTCATCCTCTGACTCTTTTGTCTCAATAAAAATGAACTTGCTGATCAAGTCAAGCACGGTATCTTTCTTCAGGATATCCTCCCACATATAGGACACGCTGTACTTATCCTTGAAAGACGGATTACCTGCTCCGGCATCCACGCCCTCACCGTTACCCATATTGAACGGCAGGAAGAAAGTCGCGTCCTTCGCCAGCTTAGTGGTCATATAGACCTCTTCCAGATCCATAGCAAAATTGACAAGACATCCGGCTTTGAACCAGAAAAGTCTTGTCTTCGGATTGCGGTCAACCCTGAATTGATAAATAGCATCTTGATACGACTGTCCTGCAGCATTGCACTTCAGCTCAAAGGACATGATAGCCAGACCATTCAGGAAGATAACCAGATCGATACGCTCATCATCGCTCGCCCAGACCTCTTCCATCACAGAGAAGATATTCTTCTCATACTTCTCAAGCAGATCCTTGTTGAAAGTGGTCGCCGGTTTAGTGTACATCAGCTCCAGCTTCATATTGGACATCTCAATGCCATGCTTTAAGACATCCAAAAGGCTTCCGCGTGCCTTTGTGGTCTCGGAATTAATGAAGCTAACGATGGTATCTTCCAGATCGTTCTTATAAATCTTGCGAAGTGCGTCCATCTGTTCCGGCTGTGTATCATTCAGGAACTTGAAAAGCATTTCCCGGTCAACCGCAAACAGGCGATCATAACTGGTCGCCTTACGGATAATGTAACCGTTGTCCTTTTCCAGCCTCTCCATAATGAAGTGCTGGTATTCCTTTTCCGAAAGGATAGAGCCATGCATGATACGCTCAGCATAAGCTGATACACGCTTAACCTGATCCTCTTTCATCTTTTCCATATCACTCATTTTCTAATCCTCCCGTATCCACTCGCCGGTTTCCAAATTTACAAAATTGGCAAGCTTGATCTCCGACTGAAAATCAGAGCCATATTGTCCATCTAATGTTTGGCTATCCAGCTTAAATGAAATATTGTATAGCTTTCCGGCTTTTGTTCTCCGAATCAATCCATTCTCAATAAAATAATTGATTGTTCTCTTATGTGCTTCCATATCATCACAATTCAGATAAAAGCAGCAAACTCCTTCTGATGCGTTACTGTGTTTTGCTTCAGCAACGACACCATCTTCTACAGCCTGCTTACAGACTTTCTCCGCAAATTCACGATCTCCGAAGAAATACATACATTTGCCGACCTTATTCTCATCAAACTCAGCCGCAGCCTCTTCATTTACATAGAATACCCATGCCGGATTGCTAACAACTCTCATACTGCAGGAGCCACCTTCTTTCCTGTTACATACTCGTAAATAAGAGTCTTTTTATAATCTTCAAGAATAGAAAGCTGTTCTTCTTTTGACGATAAAATCTCATTTATTTTTTTCAGTTCGGCATCAATATATGCAACAATATCGTTTTGCTCTTCTATCGGCGGAACCGGATATAACAACTCAGCTAACTTATTCCAGCGCAAATCACAAGTTCTGACTCTAATCCCTGTAGCCAACGCAAGAAAGACATCACTATATGCCATACTCCGCAAATAATACATGATGTATCTCTTGTTTTGCTTTGTATCCAAAACATTTAATACCGGCGATGCTTTACCACGAGAATCAGATATTCCGATTGAACCGGCAAATCCATCCATCCCATGAACCACAAGATCGCCTACATCAATACCTTGATATCCAATTTCCTTATCAGACATAGTGAAACCCTCTTCACGACGATTACTGCGAAGTGTAACCTCTCCATCGCGGAAACAAGTAATGACACCATCATCCTCACGAACAGGTTTCTGTATATAATTCAAAATGTATTTCCCACGAATAGTAGTCCAATGAGCCGGCATCATTCCTATCCATTGAACCCCGCTATCCTTATACTGACAATCTTTTGCAATTCCTTTTGTTACCCCTTCGGTTATCACAGATCTCTTTGTTGCTTCAAGAATATCAATTTGTTCCTGAATCTCTTTCAGCAAAACATCAATTTTTTCACATTTTCCTTCCAGATAATCAGCTATCTTTCTCTGCTCTTCAGGAGGTGCAACAGGGATATACAAATCGCCAAATTTCTCCATCGGTATTCTCATGCGAATAGTATTTAACTTTCCGTTTCCTGATTCTTTCATAAGAATGCCGTTGCCCAGCCCAAATAAACTCCGCTGAAAAACCGTAGTTGAGAAAATGTAATTGAAATACCTTACATCATCTTCTTCACGGTAAGGACGAAGCATATAATAAACTGGACTTACACAACCAAAGTATTTTGACAGACCAACAGATCCAGAAAGGATATTCATGCTATTCATCACTATATCCCCAGGATAAGCCAGTCGATATGCAGAAACATCTTCCTTAGGTTTATTTCCACCGCCTTCTTTTTCTTCATACGGAATAACCCCCTGTTTTGCGGTAAGGGACAATATATCTGTTGTCTGAACAGGATTATTCTTTTCGATACGTTCCTGCAATGTGTATTTTATTTTTCTTAACTCCCAATGCTTGGGGATATCCCCAAGCCACTGGATGTTACTACTTTTCATCTCCTGCATGGTTAATTCCCCTTACTCAAATAATTCAGCTACTTTTTCATTTACCGTTTTTTCTATCGCAATGAAGCGGTTTTCTAAATCCTCACTAGATTCAGGAGCGACATACCTATAAAATGTTCTAGTGAACGGAATCTCAGCCCCTGTTTTTATCACCGGCTTTTTAGCCGAAAGATTCTCTTCAAAGAAAGCTTTTGCATCAGGAACATATGGAAGGACTTCTCGTTCCATATAATCTGCTATATCTTCTTCAAAACGAACAATTTCTGTATCTTTTGTATCTTTATCGTAGATAATATTTCCTTTTTTATCGCGCTGTATCTCAGCAGACTTATCCATAGTAGATAATCCTTCAGCGATTTTTTCTATTAGTTTCTTGTCTGTTGTTGCTGTAGATAAAACCTTTGTCAGAACAGGCATAAATTCCGAAACAGATAAATACACCTTATCTGAAACTGCTCCATTCAGAACATCTATAATGCTGTCGTACACAGGCTTATTGTTCTGAAAAGCTTCTAACTTCTTTTCGTCCTTTCCCGTTAATTCTTCTGCTGTCTCCAGTTCATTGACCTTTGCCTCATCATATAACGATGACAAGGATCCTGACGTCAGCATTCTCTTAATCCTTTCCTCGGTAATTGCATAACTTCTCTGTAAAGGTTGCATTACCACGTACTCGCGATACATGAAATCCTCATTCTTAAAGATCTTGCAGTTCTCGCCTTCTTCAAGATTTGCATAAAGACATGTAATCGCGGCACGATCCTCAGGCGTAATCTCATTCTTCTTTTTTCCGAGTGCCTTACGCAATTTATGATAAATATTTGTCGCATCAATCAGCTGCACTTTCCCCTTGCGCTCAGGGCGCTTGTTTTTCGACAGTACCCAAATATAAGTCGCAATTTCAGTGTTATAAAACAGTTCTGTTGGTAATCCTATGATTGCTTCAATCAGATCCTGTTCCAGAAGCCATTTTCTTATTTGACTCTCACCAGAGGCTGTTCCACCATTAAACAGCGGGCTTCCATTCTCAATAATGGCTGCTCTACCAAAGTTATCATCCATCTTATCAATCGCAGACTGAAGGAAGAGCATCTGCATATCACCAGATCCCGGAAGACCAGCACCCCAGCGTCCATCAAAGCCCTTCAAGTATTCAGTATTGACAGCATCCTCAACGCCTTCTGCCGCGTCCTTGCCGCCCCATGCCGTACCGAACGGAGGGTTTTCAAGCACGAATCTCATCTTCGTTCCCTTGAAGCGGTCAGCCTTCATCGTATCCTGATAGCATATATTCTCCGCATTCTGTCCCTTGATAAGCATCTCTGCAAGGCACATAGCATAAGACTCCGGATTGATCTCCTGTCCAAAGAGACGCACATCCGCAGATGGATTATACCGCTTGATGAAATTGTATCCTGTGGAAAGCATACCGCCGGTACCGCAGGCCTGATCCAGAATAGTGATAACCTTGCCGTCATCGAAGATATCATCACAGCCTTCAGCGAGCAGGATATTGACCATCAGTTTGATAATGTCACGTCCGGTATAGTGATCACCGGCTTCAGCATTTTCAGAAAACTTCCTGATCAATTCCTCGAAGATATATCCCATCTTCACATTGTCAATGGTTCTCGGATTCAGATCCAGTTCGGAGAATGCCTTTACCACGGAAAGCAGACGGTTGTTCTTATCCATCTTGTCGATCTGCTTGTTGAAATCCAAGCCCTTCTCCGCAGACAGGATGATTTCCTGAACATTCGGAGAGAATCCCTGGATATAACTCTTGAAGTTGGCTGCAAGATGATCGGAATCATTCACAAGCTCCGCCAGATCATACTCACTGGTGTTATAGAACTGGAACCCGGAAATACGGTACATCGCTTTTGCCGGGAAATTCGGATTCGCCTTGTACTGATCGACAACCTTCTTCTTTGTCGGCTCCAAAGCACACTCAAAACGGCGGATGATTGTCATAGGGATGATGACATCCTTATACTTATCGCTCTGATAAGGTCCACGCAGCTTGTTGGCGATAGACCAGATGAAATTCACCTCTGTAGATACATCGATCGGGGAATCATCCCACATAGCGTCGATTACTGTTTTTTCAGCCATTGTCTTATCTCTCCATTCTTTGTCGGGCAGTCTTTCCGGATACTACCCATATTCTAAATGATTGCCTGTCCAATAAAACGGACTTTAATCCTTTTTCCGCAAGCTACCGGTCATCATCTCATAATGCTGATCCTGACCCATCGTGTAGAAGATGAGCTTGAACACATCCTTATACACATTCACATCATCGAAATCCTCCACGAAGTTCAGACCATCGCTGATCCCGTTCGGATTATTGATATACGCAAGCATCGTGGAAGCCAGCTGATACTTCGTCATATCCGGCTCACTGCCCGGTACCTCTACGATAAACTTCTTCTTGTTCTCTTCCTTTTCCAGAAGTTCTTCACGAAGGTTGCTTCCCTCATATCCGCAGAGCTGAAGGAAATAGTATTCAAGAATCCTGCGCATGACATTCAAAGCAGGAATGACGGAATCCGCATCCCTGAGTTCATCCCAAAGCGCCGCATAGGAATTTTGAACCGGATTATAGTTTTCCAACTCTGTACGCGCTTCCTTCTTCTCGCGTTCACAGAGATGGACTGTTGATACATTTCCGCTCTTCCTGATGATATAGAAGGAAGTACAGTCATAATATCCGACCTGCTGATATGTGATTTCCCTATGGAAATAAACATTGTGGGTGAGAATAAATATCTGCTTGATATAATCACCCGGAACCTTCGGATTCTTGTACTCTGTATTGTTACGGCATACATTGACCATCTCTCTTACGATAGAGCTGACAAGGAACAGCGCCGTACTGTCCATACTGGAAACTGGATCGTCGATCACAACGATCTTATCCTTCAGTTCATCGCTGCTATGGCTGCCGCGTACAAGATGATAGAAATACAGGAATGCGATGAAATTGCGCTCACCTTCACTCAGGTTTTCCGCAACCTCTCCGTTCTCTCTGATTACTTCATAGATATTCTTAACACCGGGCTTAGCACGAAGGCTGAAACCCTGGAAGCCGGAATCCTTCAGGATCTTATTGATTCCGGTAATTGCAGCCTCGGTATTTACAACCTGCAGATTCAGCTTGGAAATATCCGTCGTAAGCGTGCCGATATCCTTCTTAAGCTGACGCCCCTTATCTTCAAGAGCCTTTATCGCCGCTGCCTGCGTCTTCTTTTCATCCTGATAACTCTTAACCGTGTCCTTCAGCAAAAATGCCAGAAGCTCCACGACTTCCTTCTTGCATCTTGCCTTACTGGTACGCTTCGCATTGACAACATCATTGTTTGCCTTGATCTTCTTGTTGATATCATCTATAAGCTCGCCGATTTCCAGGAGCAGGGAATCGGTATCTTCAAGAGCAATAACCTTTGACGGTTCCTTTGCCTTCTCCGCAAGCCTTCCGCTGTTAATGGAAACCTTGCTTTCAAGTAGCTCCAGCTTGCTCTTATATTCATCCATCATATCCAGCGAAGGCATGACATCATCCAGATTGCCGCGCAGCTTGCGTGTGATTGCCGCCATCTCGCTGTCATAAGTGCTCTGAAATTCCAGCACATCGGAAACATCCTGCTGATACTGTTCATCAAAACACTTCTTTATATCCTCTTCAAAAGTATCCGGCATTTTCTGTTGGCAGAACGGACACTTGTTTTCTTCATTCGGTATATAGTGCTTATGACCATCAAGCACCCAGTCAGAAGCCTTGATCTTCCTGACGAACTTTGCAAAATCCGTCTCTGCGCTGCTGACGATTATCTTATCCAGAAGGTCTTTCCCCGGAAGCGTTCCGTAAGTGGACTTTGTACCTACCCTCTGAAACTCCGGATATGTTCTGGAAGTAGCATCAAACGCAACCTTGCACAGCCGCTTCAACTCTTCAGCATCATGCTCTATAGGGTTCGCCTCTCCAAGTATTGCATCCGCAAAACCCTTCTTCGTTTTCTTTCCTTCAAGAGCATCCGCAAAATCAGCTCTCAGCTGCACAGTCTTATCCCAGCACTCATTCTGGAATGAAGTCAGAAGCGTATTCTGAGCATCTGATTTCTTATGCCACTCATCCTGTGTTGCGGTGAACTCCCCGTCCAGTTTCTTCTTCTCTTCGTTCTTGGCATCAATCTGAGCCTGTACTTCCTTGTTGACCTTATTGACGATGAAGACGCCCTTCAGATCTCCATAAGAAGAAAAGTTCTCTTCCACAAAGTCACGATTATAAACCAGAACATCATAGTCATCGCGGGATCTTCCGTCCGCCCATGTCAGACCTTCATCCTCGTCGATAGCATAAGCGATTGATGACTTACCTGCTCCGTTGTTACCATAAAAGAAATTGATGAAAGAAAGCTTCTCAATCGGCGCATTATGAAAAGTCGCTCTATCGACTTTCATGCCGGTGATCAGCGAAGGGATTTTTCTGCCCATATTATCATCCTCCTTGTCTAAGGTTTACTCTTGTATCTTGCCTTCCCGAACCCACTCATCGATTTCGGAAATTTTGAATTTATATCTTTTTCCGGCTCTGTAGTATGGCAGTTTTCCTTCTTTTATCCATGTACGAACCGTATCTTGGCTAATACTCAGATGCTTTGCGACATCCTCTAAATTAACCCATTTTTCAACTTGCATTTCTTCGTATTCCTGGCTCATGTCTTACCTCCGCAACTCTTTATACGGTGAGTTGTATTTATATCAATGTTATTTTGTGACCCGCTTTTTCCAATGTTTCCAATACATTGACTCTCTTAATTGACCAGTGCGTACAATCCAGCTCGTTCTTAAACTCTGTACCTTCAATCCCAAATTCCGCCGCGTGCTCATTAAACACCTGCTGCGTGACCTTTCTCATTTTATAAAAATATATCCAGATGCCCTCTTCCTTGATCTGCACATCCCTGATGATTCCGAAGAAGGCTTTGTGCGAATCATCCGTCTTTGCAAAGGAATGATTCTGATTGGCAAATATCGCCGGAAACGATTTAACAACCGCGATCTTCTCAGGTGTCAGATTCGCCAGCTCCATCAGGTCGGAAGGGGTACTCTCCGTAATTGCCTTATCCTTCGGCACAACAAAATACTTTCCCCTAAAATGTTCATCTGCTATTACAAAAAGGTTGTAGCAGCTGAAGTCCACCTCAATCTGTTCATCCGGTGTGTCATCGTCATCATCCGAATCGTTACTCGGAATCATCAACAGCGTTGTTTTCTTCGTGCTCTCGTATTTCTGCACATAACCGAATTGCTTGCCCTCGCCGCCGGACTGCTCCAAATGAACAGTAACCTGTTGCGGATGATCCTGCGACGGGAGCATGGAAGAAGCCGGCTGTAGTTCATCTTTATCCATAGGCTTAATCCTCTCCCTTCTCATGATAATCTGCGATATATCCATATTGCCGTCCGTTCCCGGACTGATTCATCGTGATATTGATAACCACAGGATTGTTGACACTTTGATTCACTGTCTGTGGCTGTGGTTCCGGCTCCGGATCCTTTGTTCCTTCCACAACCTCTGCTTCAATGTGCTCAATCTCTTCATCCTGATCAGGAACCTCCACATCCCCCAAATAGGTCAGTCTGATATTCCTTGACAGGTTTTCGCCCATATGACCTTCATATTCTCTCGGAGCACCGCCCTTTGAAGGACACCACTCATTCATCGTGGCTTTTCCTATCGTATTTCCCTCGCGCCGCATTATCGCGTAATGCCAGACACCAAGAAGGAATGATTCCAAACAGACATCTTCTCCGTCAATCTGATCGATTCTCTGCTTAGTAACGGGCTTTCCATCCGGCATGATATAGAACACCTGGCTATTATTGATGGAATCATCCCTCTCAATCAGATCAAGCAACGCTTTCACAAGATTCACATCCTGCTTGTCGCTACCCTTAACCCAGATGAAATTCTTCACAAAATCACACATCGCCTTCAGTGCCTCTGCGTAATACCCCTTCACCCTATCATCAAACGCCTTCTTAGACTGCCTGTTGCTGAAAGGATAGTATCCTTTGCCGCCTGCAGTCTTGCATATCTTAAACTCTGTCGTATTTCCCTGGACCGTATCTTCTCTCGTCTTCACAGGTCTCTTCAGATCAGGAACCATCACCTGCGCCAAGCCTATCAGCGTATCCATCTCTGAAAGCCCGTCTGAGTCTCCGGCAAAATGCTCTCTGACCCCGTACCTCTGCTGCCGTGCCTCCAGTATCAGAGTGAAGACGGTACCACCGCACAATCGCGGAATCCCCGTATTTGTCATAGATTTTCACCTTTTTTCAAAATTCCAACTTAACTAAGTCTGCCAACTATAGCACGACAACTTTGCAAACTATCTGATGTCCCTGTGAGCAATCACAGGGATTTTTTCAATGCAAATAGCCGGGAAAAGGCGTTCCAACAAACCCTAACAAACCCGACTAAACAAGTATAGCACAGATCAACCCGAAATTCAATTTTTATCTGCTGCTTTTGAAAAATCCTCATGGGGTTGCTCCGGAATCCAAGTCAATCGGAGGAGCCCTGTGAACGGCAGGCCGTCACATCTCCTCCACGCCAATCAAAGGAGGAAAAAAGATGGCAAGAGTAGCAGATTACAGTAACACACACAAGTACAGCAACCGCAGATCATTCGATGGTCAGCCGGTTCCGGTGGGAATGGTGCTCGTTCCCTTCCGCAAGGATCTCTACGACCTGAAGGAAGACGACTACATTGACGCCAACTTCACCACCATGCACCTCGGCGAAATTCCCTATGTGATCGGATTCATGCCGATTAAGGAAGAATGCTTTGAAGGCTACATGAAGGACTTTTGGGCAGAGATCAACGCAGATATGCTCATAAAGCGCGAAGGCCGCTGCATCATCGGTAAGAACCCTGACGGAAGCGTCAAAACCTGTCCTTACACCAGACGTTGCAAGGGGTGTCCCAACAAGGGACTTCTCGAACGTTACAACCCTAACCGCATTGAGATGCTCTCGATCGATTATGAGTACGATGGAGAAACCTTCGATATTGAGGACACGACACAGCCGCCTCTCGAAGATCAGGTTCTGGATAAGCTTTGCCCCGGTCCTACCGTGGAAGAACTGCAGGTACAGCTTCTTGCTCACTTTGACAAGGAAAATCCCCGCTATGCCAAGATTATCCGTCTTAGCCTGCAGGGAGTACCGATCGACGATATCTGCGTCCAGATCAACCTCAAGCCCAGCCGTGGCCGCCAGGAGATCAATAACGCGCATGATGCGGTCTGTGAGTATCTGAGGCTCCGTCACCACAAGAAGAACCGTAAGTAAAGAAGAAAGAGCGGTAACATCCATCATTCGGGTGCTACCGCTCCTATTTTAATGCTTATAGACCGGCTTCCTGCCGTTTAACTGAAACTGATCATGGGACTTGATATCCCTGATTGCCCTCCGAAGTGTCCCACACCGGGAATGGCTGTGATAGGGGTGACTGATCTTATGCTTGTGATATACCAGACAAACGTTCCGGTCTTTCAGCTCCACATTATGGATGTACCAGACATGCTTCGTGTTATTGCTGATCAGAGTCACGTCATAGGCATCCGCAACGATCACCGTGAAATACTTCCGGTCGATTGCCTGTAATTCTTCCGTGGTAAACATGCTTACCACCTCGTTCCCGGCTCAGCCACCATCTGCGCCCGAATTTTGACTTTCTCGGCCTCGTAACGCTTCTGTAAGGCTTTCATCTCCCGTTCCATGTATTCAGCCTCTGCAGCCTTTACAGCCGCTCTCTCGGCGTCCGGTGTGATCACCAGTCTGCCGTCCTCGCAGGCGATGGAGATATAGTCTCCGATCTTGAATCCCAGTTCTTCCAGCCACTTTCCCTTCAGCATGATTGTGGGCGTTTCCTGATACTTATAGCCTGACTGGCCATATACCTTGATGCTTCTTTTCTTTGCCATTATGATTTCCTCCATTTCGTGATTGTCATTGATTGTCATCGCCTTCCGTCATCACGTGAGTCAGATCATAGGCACCACCTCCCTTGATGCGAAAAGAGCCGCTAATGCTTTTTTGCATCAGCAGCTCTTCGCTTTAAGTTCGGTGTTTTATTTTATTCTGAGGCTTTATTCTTTTTCTGTTCGTCCTTGATACGGTAGTAATCTTCCAGATCCACATCGATCTTTACTCTCGCATCTGGTTTTCGGTTGCTCAAGAGGCACACAGTCTCCACATGCACCGTATTCGGAAACATATCCACGCACTGCACCTTATCCACGACATACCCCCGCGCCAGCAGCACCTCCAGATCCCGCGCCAGACTCGTCGGCTTACACGAAATATAAATCATATGATCCACACCATAATTGATAATCTTTTCCAGCGCCTTCGGATGAATACCATCCCTTGGCGGATCAAGCACAATATAATCCGGCCGTTCCTCAATCGTATCGAGCACCTTTAAGACGTCACCCGCCAAAAATTCACAGTTGTCCAGATGATTGAGTGCCGCATTCAATCATCT
>Ga0256405_10008268_pt1 | contig 15039 bp, 27 predicted proteins | sample RumenRJG_02DNA_FD_189096 | JGI IMG/M metagenome (GOLD analysis project Ga0256405, IMG submission 189096) | Bovine rumen microbial communities from Lethbridge, Alberta, Canada - RJG_02 | ecosystem: Host-associated > Mammals > Digestive system > Stomach > Rumen | place: Canada: Alberta... | reverse complement strand
TTGGCATACACATTTTAAATATCCTTTCGTTTTGTATTTTTCGTAAGTTGTGTCTTGTGTGAGTTGTGAGTAGTGAGTTGTATCTTTCGTGAGTCGTGAGTTGTGAGTTGTGAGTTGTGAGTGGACAACTTCTATTCATCATTCACCACTCACCATTCACTATTCACCATTCACTATTCAAACGGATCATAACTGTCAAACTCGACGACGTTATCATCTTCATAGTCATTGTCAGAGAATTTTTGCAACTCGTAAACAAGACCGAATATGTTCATCATGGTTGAATCTGCAAAGTCGGGTGATTCACCGTAATTTTTTCTGATAGTTTTTTTGTCTTTGATAATAAGTTTAAAATTTCTTGAAGAATAATCTTTTTCAATATATTCCAATTGCCTTAAAACTTCCTCGTGTGATATTTCAATTGACTGCGAATTAACAAGATTTTGTAATAAAAAGTAGCCGTCAGCACGTGCGTTTAAGCAATTTTCCTGATTAGAAACACCGCCGCCATGAAAAGCAAAAATATTTTTAATGGTTTTTGACAAAGTTACATAAATTGGATAACCAAGTCCGTCAGCATCAACTGTTAAAATATCGGGTTTCCATTGAGCAAACAATGATAACGCTTTGCCTGTTGTATAATCGGTATCAGCACAAGCCCAACTTTCAACTTTAGTTTGCCTGAATTTGTTATATCCGACTGTTTCGATTAAGTTAGCGACAACACTATCACCGCCTGAACCTGCAAGGTCAAGCCCCATACCTTTAATATGCGGATAGTTGCTGCGTGAAAAATGAAGTTTTTTGATTAAATCAAGTTTAGTAGGTCTGAACAGCATTAAGTCAGAAATATCTTCAGGCTCACCCATATAAACGTGATTAAACTTGTTAATATCTTCGGCTTTCATCTGTTCTGCATCCTGCTTTGTTTTTTCAGGACAATAGATATTGTCAACGTAATTTGTTTTAATTGTCAGACAGTCAGCACGTTTAGAGAAGTCTTTATAAACAGGGTCATTACGTTTTAATCTGTTCATTGTGAAAATTACACGTGCTTTATTTTTTCTGATAGTCGGAATAATAACATCAAGAGTTCTTTGCGTAATTTTTTGAGCTTCTTCTATCCATAACAGGTCAACATCTTCAAGCCCTTTATTGTTTTCAGAAAAACATTCTCTAAGTCCTGCAAAGAATATTGTTGAACTTGTTTTTTTATTAACGAGTGTGTCTTTATACCACCTATACGACAAACTAAACTCATTAATAATATTTGTAAAAAGGATTTTTACGGATTCAGATAATGAAGTCATTGTTTCACGTGCAACGCAAATACGCAGATTTTTTGTTTCACCGAGATATAAACAAAGCCTTGCGATAAACCACGATTTACCACCTGAACGACCGCCATGAGCAAGAAAATAAGTATAGTTATTAAACTCTGTTATAATCGGCAAAAGTTTTATTGAAGGCGGTTTAATGATTTCAGGAACAATAATCTCATTCATTATTGTTCCCTATTTCAAAAGTAAAATCTTTACCGTCAATCTTAACCGCAGGAATTTGTACGGCAAAATTGTTATTGAGAGTAAGTTCATTATCTTTATCAGGTGCAACTCCTGCAATACGAACTTTACCGTCAATAGCGGACTGCATTGCTCTAATAGCAGTTGCACCGTCTGATGAAATTCTTTTTTTAGCAAGTTTTCTTGTTTCTTCGTATTCTTCAAAGGCATTAAGAGCCGTATAGTTTATTTTTGTTTCAATGCTTTTTTGAATATTTTGCTTAAAATATTCAAGCCAAATTTGAACATCAGACCTTTTGGCAACTCTGCAAGCCTCAACTCTTATAGAGTTATCATTCATATTTTCAGCATTGTAAGAAGATTTATACGCATCAATTTGCGTTTTGCCGAGAGCAAGTTGTTCGACAAACGCTTTTTCTTGTTTTGTAATTTTGGGTAAATCTTCTTTTTTAATCATATCAGACCTTTTGCTTTAAAGAAATGGGGGTAATTACTACCCCGCAGCAGATTTGTAATGTTCATTGCAATTTATTAAACTTTATTTTCCTTTGAATATCCTTTGTTTTGTTTTTAAACGAACAGGAATATTGCCTAATTTGCGTAACATTTCCTTTTTTGTTTTTGAGTTCAACATTCAAGCCGTAAGCCCAACCGTCCAGTATTTTTTTTTTGGCTTGTATCTGTATTCTGTTCTTATAATGTTTGGTTCTTCGCTGTTCATTAATTTTTGTGCTTTTCCACCTTTTAACGTATCAATAAAAACTTTCTTATCTGAATTTCTGACTTGTCTAAACGTAACAATCAATTTCCCGCATACATTGCAAGTTCCGTAACCGAGCATTCTATCAATAAAATGTTTGTTTGGTTCATCAGAAATTCTATCTTTCAGATACCAAATGTTTGTTAGTTCATATCGTTTATTGCAATGTTGCATTAACAAATCTCCTGCTGATTATTTTTTAATTTGACTTCATACAGGCACACCTGTAGTGGGGGTCCAAAGTAGAATACTTACTCGAATTACAAGTTACGCAATAGCGTATATCTTATACACTCCTGTATAAGACCTGCTCTGTTTGGGTATTCCACAACCGATTTTCCGATAACTCCGTTGGGGAGTTGTTAGGGAACAACACTTTTAGAGTGTTTTAAGAGTTTTTTAGAAATATAAACTCTTATTCGGTTAAGCGAATGAGGTAACTCATTCCTCACATTTTCATTATGCATCATTTCCAAAATTTCGCAAGAGGGGTAATTTTAAAAACAACTTTCAAAAACAAAATACAAAAAATTAACTTCAAGTGCAGATATATCAAGGTTAAAAAAATATATTTTTATAATTCAAAAAAGTTTTTCGTATTTTTTCGTATTATTTCAAAAATTTATTAAAATTCGTGTTTACAAATAGTAATATTGTAACAAATGTAAACCGATTTTTCGGGGCGAAATAACCCTCAAACATAATTCAATAGTGAGCTTTGATGAATTTTCGGTAGAGTGAAGCATAGCGGAACTCGTGAGAGCAAACAACCGTTTGCGAATTACAAAAATTGCGTTAGCAATTTTGATGAGCAAGAAGGTTGTGCGAACCCGAATAATTCAAACCTACTTTTAATATTATTACTTGCCGACTCAATAATTTTCTTTTGCAGATTTTATGAAAAATTTTTACGTTATAAAATACATTTATGTATTTTATACAATAACAATTACATTATCAATAACAATAACAATAACAATAACATATAAGCTTTTTTTAAAAAGCAAAAAAAGCAATGCTTTATTTTAAAAGCAAAAGTTATTTTGCTTTATTTTAAAAAGCAAAAAAAGCAATGCTTTATTTTAAAAGCAAAAGTTATTTTGCTTTATTTTAAAAAGCAAAAAAAAGCAATGCTTTATTTTAAAAAGCAAAAAAAGCAATGCTTTATTTTAAAAGCAAAAGTTAATTATCCAATAGCTTTAATATCAGCAACCAAACTTTTAATATTTCTTTCGCACCATTCATTATCTATGGGTTTTTGTGTATCTTCATCAAGAATACCCAGTCTTATAAGCTCTTTAAGAACTAATTTGTAGAGTTTCAGAAGTTCTTGCCCTCTATCGTCAAGCACCCCAAAATAAATATGATAATCACCTGATGTAAGTTTTATATCAATAGTTTTTAATAATAATTGAACAACCCATTTTTCAAGTTCTGTTTTATTAATTTCTTTTTCGTTGGTTATAAAATGTTCATCTTTAATATAAAAATCTTTATTTTTCTCAAAATGTTCTAATACAGTTGGAACAACAATGTTACCAAAAACATAATTGTTGTATTTTTCTTTGTAGTCAGCCAGAATACCATAAAAACAAGTTTTTACATCTATATTTTCCATTACTTCTTGTATTAAGTGTTTATATCGTTTTTTATGTATTAGAGATACTATAAATCTTCCGATTTCAATAAAAAATAAGTACATCATACCTAAAAATGCAACAATAAAAACAGCAGTCTTTTTTATGAATTTAAATAAGTCCGGTTCGATTTTACATTTACGTTGTTTAACATTGTTCATATCATGACGAAATTCACTAAAACTTGATTTTAATAAATTAAAAATATAAATCAAAAACATAATTGGAGTTGCAATAATAGCAATAATAAAAAGCAGACCCAAAAAACAAAAGAAACAAAACTTTAGATTAAAAATAAGATTATGAGGTTGTTGAGCATTAGCAACAAAAGTAATACACATTGCTAAAAATAACAACGAAAAAAATCCGAACAGATGAAATTTAAAGATTTTCATATCATTCTCATCTTCTGTAAGATACGTTTGCTGTTTTTTTTGTTCTAAAAATTTATCAACTATATCATCATAATTATTTTGACTATCGGCAACCATTTATAAACCCTCTTTTGCGTTTATTTAACTCAAAACATGTGATATTGTCAATTTTTCATTTATCCAAAGCATAAAACACATAATAAAATCAAATATTTTAGAGCCTGAAAGGAGGCTTGATATGAAAATATTTTTATTAAAACAAGTGCTATTGGCTTTGTTCAAATCTTTTGAAAAAAGAAAAGCAATAAAAATATTTGAAGAATTGCTGAAATTCATCAAATAAGTCCGTGTTGCTTTAAAATTTCTTCAACTTCTGCTTTTAAATGAGAGTCAGAAGTTGAAGTTTTAATAAACATTTCACCTTCACCGACTATAAGCCAATTTAAATTTACATTATAAGTCTTGTATAACTTTGTCAATAAGTCAAATGTTGGCTTATTCGTTCCTTGCTCATAGTTCAAGTATGCTCTTGCGTTAATCTCCAATTTTTTTGCTAACTCGTTTTGAGTTAGTTGTAAAAATTTTCTTACTTCGTGTAAACGCTTGCCATACATATAAATTATCCTTTTTGTGAAAGCTGAATTGTAAATATTTGTAAAAATATAACTTAATTAAGGTAATTAACTAACCTAAATTATGTTATATTGATTATGGATTAGATTTTTAAAAATATAATCCCACAAAAAGACGATATTTTCAACAAGCGGAAATTGAAAAGTCCGCAAGCCTTGTTATAGGCTTATTTGTTGTGCAAAAAAAGGAGTGAAAATGGCAGAAATATCAGTTTACTTCAAGGCTGAAAAAGACATTAAAAAAAATTTTGATGCGGCTGCGGCATTAACAGATTTCAATAACAAGCAAATTCTTACCGCTTTTATTGAAAAGTTTTCAGCATCACCTGCAGAAACATTGAATTTTTTAGGTCTTGAAAATGAGTAAGGGGGCTAAAAATGCAAATTTTAGAAAAATTACAAAAACAAGGTTTAGCAAAAAAAGTCGGCAGTATATCAGACGGTGATTGTCTGTATTCAATTATTCAAACTCTTTGGCAGATAAATTGCAATTATTATTTTGAATATGAATATTTTTCAGGTGAAAACGCTCCTGAAGATAATGTAAACACTATTAAGAAAATAACACCTAATCAAGCATTATCAATGCAACGAGAACCAAATTTTTATTTTGAACTTACGGTCTAAAAGATATGAAAGCAATACCATTTAAAACAATTAAAAAAGCCAAACTCATTGAAAGAATGGTTGATTATTACACAACAATAGGTGCTTCAAATCCAATAGTTCAGGCAGTGCTTATTGTTGAATGGAAACTTGGGATCGATTATGAAAGATAGTTTTATACTTTATATCAAACAAAAAGAGATAATCGAAAAATTATCAAACGAGCAGGCAGGCAAACTGATTAAGGCTATTTATGAGTATGCCGAAACAGATGTAATGCCGACTCTTGACGATGAGATTTTAAATTTCATCTTGATACCGATACGTCAGCAAATCGACTATAACGCTGAACAGTATGAACATGTAAAAAAGACACGTTCAAACGCAGGCAAACAAGGCGGACGAGGTAATAAAAAACCTGAAAACATTGCTTTTGAGCAAGCACAACTTGCAACTCAAATCATTAACACAGATACAAAATGCAAATTTGCACCTGATAGTGTTGAGGTTGAAAGTTTTATTGACGATTTTAAAACGTACAAAAATGCTGATTTTGAGCCGACAACCGCAGAACGCAAAAACATTGCAATAGTTTTATCAGAACTTGACGGATATAACGAAAAGTATTGGCAAAAAGTTTTTATTTCTGCAAAAGGCGGTTATTTAATTAACGGTCAAACCGTGCCTTGTAACTTGCGTAAAATTTTGCTTGAACACAATTCAATTTATGCAGGCGAGGCGAATTTAGCACCAAACAAGGAGCATATTGAGCAGGTGCAGGACAAAAAAACTGCACACAAAAAAGCCGTTGAAAAAGAATACGCAAAACAAGCGGAAATTGAACGCAAAGAGCGTGAGCAGGCAAGAGCCAAAGTTCAAACGGCAGACGAGGCAGTTGAATTTTTAAACAAATACGTTCACGGAAACACGACAACTAAACGCATATCAAGTGATTTTAAAGAGTTTTCAAAACTCTTTGGAATTGAAATTGACGAAAACGGAAAATTTGTGAGTAGTGAGTAGTGAATGGTGAATAGTGAATAGAAATATCCACTCACAACTCACGACTCACGATTCACAAAAGACACAACTCAAGAGGTAAAAATGGAAAAAGCAAAACAAGTAAAAATCAATAAAAACTTTATGGACAGAGATTACAAACTGTATTCTTTTGATGCGGAAGTTGTATCAGATGTCGAAGTAAAAGAATGGGGCTATGACCTTGACGACCGCTCAAGTGAAAAAATTAAGTTTAAAGCTTGTTTTCGTGCAAAAAGCACACATTCAGGCAGAGAAATTGACTGCGTTCTATGGAGCAACGGCGGAATGAAACAAGGCGATATTATACACATTGAAGGAAAAATCAGAGGCAGCGAAACCAAAAAATGCTTTGTAATTTATAAGTACGAGATAACCAAACGAGCAGAAAGGACAAACAATGAAAGGAAGTACCAAAATGGCAGATTATGTTGACACAGAAACAGAAATTGGCGAAAGTGAATCACTAAAATTTGAACATTTGCTTGCAGAAGTAAGGTCAGTTGATAACAAAGACAGAACAAAATATTTGATTGACTGTTGCAACAACAATTTAAAAGAATTAATGCAGGCAATAAGCAAATATTCTGAAAGCGGTAAGATGACTATTACAATTGATTTTCAAGTAGCTAAAAAATCAAAAGAGTTAAACGTTGTCGCAAGCGTAGACATTAAAAAACCAAAAGGAAAAGTTGACCACAACACATTTTATAGAGATGAAAAAGGTAATATTTTCCTTGATGATCCCGAACTTACAAAAGGCGGAAAAGTAACAGAATTAAGATAGTGAATAGTGAGTGGTGAATAGTGAATAGTGAATGGTGAATAGAAGTTGTCCACTCACAACTCACAACTCACGACTCACGAAAAACACAATACACACAAGACAAAAAAGGAGTAAAAAATAAAATGGATAACGAAATTTTAATAAGCAAATTAATAGATAACATTAAAGAAGAAAAAAGACCTCATTTAGCACATATTGTTGAATACGGCAAATACACAAATCGTGAAAGAGTTGTTTTTTACAACGACCGAGAACAACATTATGACAAACCTTATGTTGCCGACACGGTAAAGAAAACAGAAGTACGTTCAGCAAAAGCGTTTGTTGAATATATCAAAGACGAATTAGCACGCAGAAACAACGAAAAAGGACATCACGCAAGCGTGCAAATCGGACTTGACGGCGGTAAATTTACGGCTGACGATAATTTTAACGAAGGTATTTGCACTTATTCAAGACTTAAGTCAGAACAGTTAATAGCACTGGAACACGCAAAAGACAAAACTTTTTCTCAAGCTGAATTTTTGCAACTTTTACAACGATTAAAGCCGTCAATACCTGATTTTAAAAATATATGGACAACGTTCAGCAAGTTAAGAATTGAAAGAAATTCAAGGATGTCAAGCAACCCCGTTTTTGACGATAATCTTGAAATGGAAGAAGGATGTATTTGCACTTACGAAATACAAAGCGGTGCGAATGTCGGAACAACGGAAGAAGTAAGAATACCGCTTGAATTTGAGGTAACAATGCCGTTCGTTAAAGCAGGCAAAAATTTTTATAACTTCAGGGTTGAACTTGTTGTATCAAAAGGTAACTACGGAGTTGAGATTACAACCGTTATTCCTGATTACGAAATAAGAATTGAACAGGCAATAATCGACGAGGCAGAGTTTATAAAAAATTCTCTCAAAGATGCAGAAGAATTGCTTGTTTTGGCTGATTTATAGTGAATAGTGAATAGTGAATAGTGAGTAGTGAATGGTGAATAGTGAGTGGTGAATAAAGTTTCAACTCACAACTCACAACTCACGACTCACGAAAGATACAACTCACAACTCACGAAAAACACAACTCTCTGATAACGAAAGGATTACAAATGAACATAGTTGAAACAAATATTGAAGAATTAAGCAAAATGCTTTCAAAAGAGTATGAAGGTTACGAAAACCGAATTATATCATTAGAAGATAAGTTACGCACAATAAGAATAATTGTACAAAGTGTGCAAAAAACAAAAGGACTGAATGCTTACGTTAATTTTTGCTGTAACCAAATTTTGAACGAAATTAAAGAGGCTATAAGTGAAAAATAATAACAATATGCAGTCAACACCGTCAAGCATACCGAACGCACATGAATTATTACAAGATTTATTTTATCTTGCAACACCGACACTTGAAGAAGAAAGACGTTGTCAAATTCATAAGCACGAAATACCTGCTATTTTGGCAGGTCTGAAACATCAGGAACAAATCGGAAAATACATTGTAAAAACAGAAACAAAAATTTGCACACGTTGCGGTGAAGAAAAATCAATTGAAGAATTTGCAAAAAAAGATAAAGAAAAATATCGCAATTATTGCAAACAATGTGATGCAGAGCGTGTAAGAAAAAGTTATCAAAAACATAAAAAACGAGAGGACAAACAAATGACAGAACCAGTAGAAACAATAACAAAAATTTGCACAAAATGCGGAAAAGAGAAACCGCTTGATGAGTTCAATGCAGATAAACGAGGAAAGTACGGACACAAAAGCATTTGCCGAGAATGTGAAAAGGTACAAAAAAGCGAATACAGAGTGAGCATTAAAACTTGCACACCCGAACCATTAAAATCATCTTTTGACACAGACAGTTTTAAAAGATACTTAATGAGCCAAATTGAATTTTCAAAAAACGTGATTCAAAAAATGCAAGGCAGAATTGAGGCATATCAAGAACTTATAAGCGAGTTATAGGAGTAAAAAATGAGGGATATAGTTGTAAATTTCATAATCGGTTTTGTTTCCGGAGTAATTTTAACAGTCGGCATATTTGCAAGTGACACAAGGATAAGAGCCGAACAAAAACAAAATGAATTAATGGAAAACGTATCAATGCGACCACCAAAAGAACTACCTAAAGATATTGAATTTGATGTTATTAATTTACCAAAAAATTTAACAGAGGTCATATTATGAAAGAGTGCGAACACAAATTGACAATAAAAATGCATCAGTTAGAAGGCGAAAAATGTCTTATATACGATAATCTTTGCGAAGAAAACCCGAATTGTTATTACAAAAAACTGCAGAAAATAGAAGAATTTTCAAGTAAGACAGAATATGAATACGAAGGTTGTGAAAACTGTATAAAGTATATATTTCAACAAATTAAGCAAATTATAAATGAGGACAAATAAAAATGCTAACAGAACTTGAAAAATATTTAATAGAAGATAAATGCAAAGCAGACAAAGAATTCATATCAAACGGAGTTGTTTTGGTAAAAAAAGACTGTTTATACAAAAAGCATTTAAGAACGATAAAAACGCAGGACTACCCGCTTTCTGACGAATGCGGCATAAACCATTTTGACGGTGAAATTTATGAACTTCCGGAAGAAGTAAAACTGAAACCTGGTAACACTTTAGCGTTTGAATTAGATGAAAATTTTGGCATAGATTATAAACTTGTAAAAATGTTTTATGACCATTTTACAGGTGATGAGTTGCGATTCACCAAAACACTTATTGACGGTGATATAAGTTATCCTGCGTTAAAGGTTTTCAGAAAAATTTTTTACGGAACAGAAAACCAATACGGACATGATTACCAAATATCATGGGAGTATATCGGCTTGATTGCAGGGATATACTTTAGAAATAACGAGGTTTATCATGACAACTAACGAATACATACGAACTTCAAAAGGCAAAAATGACGAGTGTTATACGGAAAGATACGCAGTAGAGCCGTTGCTTGATTTTCTTCCAAAATTCAAAGACAAAATAATATGGTGTCCTTTTGATACGGAAGAATCAGAGTTCGTAAAAGTTTTTCAGGAAAATAATTATAATGTTGTTTATTCTCATATTGATTACGGACAGGATTTTTATAATTATGAGCCTGCAAAGTGGGATGTATTAATAAGCAACCCACCATTTACAAATAAGTCAGGAATATTTAGACGAGCATTAAACTTTAATAAACCGTTTGCACTTTTAATGTCAATTTTATGGCTGAATGATGCAGTACCTGCAAAAGTTTTTAAAGATAAGCAGCTGCAGATTTTAACGTTTGATGAGCGTATGACATTCAAAGGGTTATTAAAACAAATTAATTTTATGAGTGCATATTTTTGTTGGAATTTTTTACCAAAAGATTTTATGTTCAGCACCTTCAGGAACAGAAACCAACTAAAACTAATTAAGGAGTAATAATTATGGACTATTTTGAAAAAGATGTTATAAAAGAACTGATTAAATCAAAAATAGAACTTGCAAAAACAAAGTTTGGCAAGGAGTTTTCGGACTGTTTAATTGAATTATTAAGCCTTGAGAAGATGATAAATAATGAGCAAAATTTCAATAATAACTCTAAAAATATATCAGAGTGTAATCATCAACGGCAAATACCGTTATCCCAATGGGATAAATATTATCCTGATCCGAGCGTACCTGCAATGAGAATGTTGGATTTTAAGCGAGCCGAAAACGGCTTTGATGAATTCAACGTAACCGAAAGGCGGGGTAAACGAGTCCTTGTGAATGAGGATAATTATTTTGCATGGAAAGAGGCATATAAGCAATGAAATTAATTATTTTATGGTTAATCTCAAATTATATTGCTTTTTGCTTTGGTGCAAAAATATCAAAACATCTTGACAAAGAAATAGAAAAACAAGAATTAATTAACTCACTTCTTGATAAAGAAATAAAAAGATTAAAAGCGAAAGCAGGGCAAAAATGAACGATAGATTTAAGTTTAAGGCTGTACTAAAAACAAGCGAATTTACTATTTTAGTAAAACCTTATTACATATTAGAGGATAGTTATTTTATAGATATAAATCAGGCAGAAGCAGAATTTAAAAATAAATATCCAGAAGAATGTTTTTGGGATTTTATTGATGAGATAAAAAAGCAGGATTATGTTCAAGAAATTTCATCTGACAGCGACCTTATTATTACAAAAGATTTTACAAATCTAATTCAATGCACCAGCTTAAAGGACAAGAACAGCAAGCTGATTTATGAGGGGGATATTCTTGAAGATCCTGTGCATAAATTCAAAGTTGTTTGGAACGGGTACAGCTTTATTATAAGTGGGGCTTCAAAAAAGGATGAAGAAAAACAAGTTTATTTCTTCCCATTATTAGCACGAACATTTGAAGTAATCGGCAACATATACGAAAATAAATCTTTATTAGAAAGCAAGGGGTAGGATGAAACCTATATTAACTGATATAGAATTATCAAACAAAGATAAAATAATTTATAGAAACGAAATGTGAGGATAAATAAATGACAGAAATAGTAACACGACCAATAGAAGGACTTGCACAGTTGCATAAAAAAATTGATACGCTTATTGATAATGCAAAATGTCTTAAAAATTATATTTCCGTTCCTGATATAGATTTTGAAACTCTTGTTAATAAATCAACACCATTGAATTTTAGAGGTTATTTTGAAAAATTTAGCAATAGAGAAAGGCAGATTATATGTATGAATGCTCACGGTTGCAGTACAAAATATATTTGCGAAGCTTTATGTATAAGTCCTGCAACATTTAAAACATATTTAAGCCAAATATATCAAAAAATATTTTTTGTTTGTAATGACAGAAACGATAATTTTTCTAAAAGAACCAGATTAGCCCTGTATTATTTACAGGCAATAGGTAAATTAGATGACGATTGGCATATAGAATAATGAACTATTAGAGGAGTAAAGACATGAACGAAATTGAAAAATTATATAAAAATGCAGGGGTAGTATTCATGAAATGTTCAGAGTGTGATAATAATGTCGATTGTGGTTTTGGCGATTGGAAAAATTGTCACTCGCCATTCACCACAGAAAAACAGTTACTTCTAATACAATGGTTAGCCGAAACAAGACCAATTCATATAAATTTTTATATAGATAAATGGGTAATTGAGGGTATGGTTAGATATGGCAAAAGGTATGATACCTTTGAAGATGCTTTAAGTGGCTATATAAATCAGATTTGGCAAGACCTAACAGAAGAAGAAAAGCAACAGATAAAGGAGATATTAGAATGACAATAGAAGAAGAATTTTTTAAATGTTTTGGGATAGAACCTGTTTACCCAAACATTACGGCAAAAAAGTTGTTAGAAATGATTTGTTTAATAAATAAAAATACAAAATATTATAATAAAAGCACATACTTCAAGGAAAATTATAAGAATTTAAAAGATGAAATTTTAGAAAAAACTTTATATTGTTATAAAACAAATTGTTTATTTAATAAAGAAAAAGAACAATTTAAACAACAAATCCAATCATTATTTAAGGGAAAATAAATTAGAATAACCGAGTGGGGCGGTATAAAAGATAGACCGGATGTATGTCCGTAAAGTCTACCCCACCGAAATTAGTAAATAAAGGAGGTTACATTAAAAATGGGATTAACAATAACAGTAAACAATTTTGATAGTTTTGATATTGGATATATGGGATTTGGCAACTTTCGCATGGATTTGGCAGAAACATATAATAAAAAACTTGGGGATTATTATAGACGTTGGATTTTTAGTTCTATACCATATATGAATGAAAAAAAATTAACAGATAAAGAATTTCAAGAAATGGTAAAAATTGCAGGTGATTTAATGATTTTTCTTGCACATAAAGATACAGAGGGAAGTTTTACACCCTCTGAAAGTAGAAAAATATACAAATGTATAGAAGATTTAAAAATGGATTATGAAATAAACTCTGAATATCATGGACAAGGTAGTTTTAACGTCTTAGAACGGTTAAAAAATATGTTTTATCATAGTTGGAAAAATAGACGTAAAGTTATATTTATATAAAATTTGCTGCAATATTTGGTGTAAATACTATTTGAAAAGAATAAGAGTGTAACATGAAATTTGAAATTAAACCTATTTTTAAAAAATATATTAGTAAATGCAAAAAACAAAAAAAATAAAAGGAAATAAAATTATCATCATGAAACATACAGTAATAACATTTTTAGCACTTTATACAACAATCAAACTTTGCAAAATATCAGCAGAAAATTATAAGTTAAAAAGGCAATTACAAGAACAGGAATCTGCTGCAAAATCAATTATAAAAATATTAGTAGCAAATAACACAATGCTTTTATAATTATTTCTTCTGAAACATATAATCAATAGCACGTTTTAGTACTGCAGATGTATGTTTTTGAGTAACGTGCGTATAAATTTTAGCAACTGAAAGAGATTTTTGCCCCAAAATTTCAGCAATATCATTAAGAGAACCGCCTGTCATGCCAACGTAACTTCCTGTTGTATGCCTTGCATCGTGAATGTGAAAATCCTCAAACCCCAAGTTTTTAATAATTTTTAGCAGATGTCCTCTCATATAGACAAGTTTATTTGTTTTAGGATTGATAAATATATAACCTGATTCAATGTTATTTGTTTCAAGATATTTTTTAATTTCTTTAGCAATATCAGGATGCAGGTATTCGCTGCGGTGAGTTCTATTTTTGGTGTTCATGTAATAGATTAATTCATTATCGAAGTCTATATTTTCAACTTGCAGATGTAGGACTTCTGAATATCTGCCCCCGGTAGAAACGAGGATAAGTGAAAAAACATATACCATATCTGAATAATTGTATGCTGCATTAATGAATAACGGTATTTCTTCTAGCGACAAAAAGCGAGTTCTGCCGTTAGGTTTTGGTAGAAGTTTAACTTTTGACATCGGGTTTACGGGTATTTTTTCCAGTTCATCAACGGCAAAGGTCAGAACTGCAGAGAAAGTCATAAGATATTTATTTACGGTATTTGCTTTTCTGACGGTTTCTTTTTTGCCTTTAATAATTTTTTCTGTTGCGAGAATATTTTTACATTCGGTCAAAACAGGTGCGGATAATTCTTTTATTAATATATGTCCAACGTGTTCTATCCACCATTCATACATGCAGTCATATTTTTCAGGATCAGCGTATCTTGTAGGTGCAATAAACTCTTGAAAATATCTGATAAGTTGTTCACAGGTTTCAATTTTACTGACGGAAGTATTTTTTGATATAGTTGTTTTAACTTGTGTATATAGCCCATGTTCCATATCATATTCAGTTTTAGCAGCCCAAGCGAGAGCCTCTTTTTTTGCTTTTTTAGGATCTGCATCATGAAAAGTTTTATAAATAGTTTTGTAAGGTTTTCTTCTTATTGTAATTTGATAGGATATACCTTTTTTGTTTTTAACTTGTTTTATAGTTGCCATGATTTCACATTTAAATTTTTACCACACTTTTACCACACTTTTTTATAAATAATGAGAAAAAGTACGAAAACATGATAAAAATAAAAAGTGTAAAAAGTCAAGTATTTTCAAGCAAAAAAGTTTTTCTAGTTATTGCTTATTATTTCAAAAACAAGAACTTAATATCCTCGTGTTTATTTAATGTTTGCCAATAGACTTTGGCAAACTTTTTTTTAGCCCGAGCAG
>Ga0256405_10008266_pt1 | contig 15043 bp, 10 predicted proteins | sample RumenRJG_02DNA_FD_189096 | JGI IMG/M metagenome (GOLD analysis project Ga0256405, IMG submission 189096) | Bovine rumen microbial communities from Lethbridge, Alberta, Canada - RJG_02 | ecosystem: Host-associated > Mammals > Digestive system > Stomach > Rumen | place: Canada: Alberta... | reverse complement strand
GTTGTGCCCAAAACACCTTTTTTCATTGGTGTAAGTAATTGTATGTCTGTTGGTTTAACATTATATGCTTTTGGCAATCTATTTTTAATTAAATCAACAATTTCATCAACCATATAATCTTCATCATCTTTGGTTATAAAGAATAAATCAGAATCTTTTTTATTTGCCAAATTAGGAAATTCACCATGATTTATAGCATGTGCAGTTGTTATAATTTTAGAAGACGCTGCTTGCCTGAATATTTTTTCCAATTTAACAACCGGTATTTTTTGTGAAGAAATAATATCAGATAATATATTACCTGCGCCAATACACGGTAATTGGTCAACATCACCAATAAGTATTAATTTCATATCAATAGGTACTGCATTTAATAGGTTTTTCATTAAAATTACATTTACCATTGACATTTCATCAACAATAAGGACATCACCATAAAGTGGACGTTCTTCATTAAATTGATAGCCCTTAGCAGGATTATATCCAAGTAGCCTATGAATAGTAGATGCTTCCATTTCAGTTGCTTCAGACATTCTATCTGCTGCCTTACCTGTTGGTGCAGCACATAATATCTGTTTGTTCTGTAACATTAAAGCCGTTATAATACCTTTGGTAACCGTTGTTTTTCCTGTACCAGGTCCACCTGTTAAAACCATTACATTGTTATATAATGCTGTTCTGATAGCCTCTTTTTGTTCCTCATTGTATTCAATATTAAGATGTGTTTCAATTTGTTTTATTTCGGCATCAGTAATTTTGTTCATTGGTTTAAATGAATGAAGAATTACTTTTAGTTTATCGGCAATTTTCTTTTCAGCATAATAATATTGTGGTAAAAATATACGGTCTTCTACTGTAATCAATTCTTCGTTTTCAACCATTTCAGTAATTTCATTTTCAATTAATTCATTTTCTACTTGAAGTAAATTGAAAATTTCGTTTGTTAAAAAACTACGAATTTCATAAGTGTCACCTTGTTCAGCAAGTTCATTCATTCTAAAAACAATACCTGCTGATATTCTTTGTGGTGAATTAAATGGTATTCCCATTTTCAATGCGATAGCATCGGCTTTTTTGAAGCCAACACCATCTAAATCAGTAATTAATCTATATGGATTTTCTTTAAGTATTTCTATTGCCGAATCACCATATAATTTATAGATTTTAACAGCAAACAATGTTGAAATATCAAATGATTTAAGAAAAACCATGATGTCCATTACATGTTTTTGTTCATTCCAAGATTCAACAAGTGTTGTTATTTTTTTATCACCGAACCTTGGTATTTCTTTAAGTCTTTCAGGATGGTTTTCAATAATATCAGGTGTGTCAATACCAAATTTTTCAACAATTCTTTTAGCCCATGTTTCACCAATACCCTTAATTAAGCCACTTGATAGATATTTTTCAATGCCATATACCGTATCAGGCATGACTTCATCGCATTTTTCGGCAACAAACTGTTTTCCGTATGTATTGTGCTTTTTCCATACACCTTCAACTTGTATAGTCATGCCAACAATTGGTGTGGTAATATAAGTGACAACCGTAACCCTTTCTTTTTGAAAATCTGGCTTCAATGACATTACTGTATAACCATTTTCATCATTGTGGTATGTAATAAAATCAACAATTCCTTTAAATATATTCGGTAATTCCATATTTCAACACTATTTATATTATATTTAAGCATTTATGCAAATATATAAAAAAAATTCACAGAAACAAAATGGTAAAAACATTTACATTAACAAAAGATGACATTTTAAAGGGTACGTTTCATGCCTGTCCTGACACAGTAAGTATTCCTCAGGAGGGTATTAATTTAACGTATAAAGATGCCAACACATTAACTTTTATTGTTGGTGTTGATAGATATGGTGATTTAAGGCTAATAACAAGTAAAACATTTGTTCACACTAATTTATTGCTACAATATACAACAAAATACGGTAGATTAGACAACAGGATTGAGGGTAGATTATGGCAACAACAAAATATAATAACAATATGGAATGATGTTAGCTCAGCCGAAATGGATATTATTTCCAAATTGTTTAAACAAGTTGCTGATATTGATATATCTAATTATACCTTTGCAAGTGAATTTGATTATCGCCATGCTTTTATGACATCTGTTAGTGAATTCATAAAAATGGGTGTACCATCCGAATGGGACGAAAATACATGGAATAGGTTTGAATCAATGTCAAACAAAAATAATAATGTTCCAAAAATTAAAGATAATATCAAAAATAAACTTGGATTTAGTGATAGAGATTATATGAGACATTTTATGTATGCTGAAGGAAAGGAAACAATTAAATTAACACAACAAGATTTATTGGAAATGGTTAAATCCGCAGTTAATTTGATAAAAGAAGATGTCTATTTTAATAACATTAACAGCAAAAACAAAACAGCAAATATTACATACCACAAAGGAAATTCTGAGTGGGGAAAAAAGAAAATCGGTGGTGATTATTTAAAAACCGATAAAATGGATAGTTTAGATGCTTCAACATATAAGGTTCCATTAAAAGGTGGTATTAATTCATATAACATTACAAGCATTAATGGAGTAGCCGTTATGCATTATTTCAAAAATTATTTTGAGCATAAGAAAACAACCGTTGATGTAACAACTGATGCTGGTAGTAGGGAAGCATATGAAATAAAAATGCAAGAAAAAGAGTTCAATCAATTTAAAGAACAATTTTTTCAAAAAGTTAATAGGGTTATTTCATATTGTTTAAACAGTTTCCAAAAAGAAAACCCTAAACTTAATTTCACTAAGGTTTCAATTTACCCTGTACCAAGTTCTAGTAATTTTAATCAAACAATGGCTAATGAAATGAGTGGTTTTAATTTTGCTGGAATAGAAGGTGGAACACAAGTGATTAATTCAGCATTATTTAGAAAAGATTTAAAAAACATACAAAAAGACACTGATTTCATTAATAATAATAAAGAATACTATGACTCGTATGTTAATGGTGTTGATGGTGAAACACATGGTAATTCAGTTGAAACAAGCATACATAAGTATTCACAAAGAGCTAAATATCTTGATAACTATATTAGATATATTAACCACTTAACCAAAAATATGGTTGAAATACTTTATCAATATAGAGCAACAGCCAAAAAGACCGGAAATACTGACACTTCTGAATGGGGTAAAAAATTATTCTCCCCATATTTACAATATGCTAATGCATTAGAGGAACTTTGGAAATATTCTGAATATATAGATTCATATGAGGGAAAAACGCATAACCAAAAAATAAGTTCGCAAATTAAGAAAAAGAAATCTTCAAAGGGACCATCTAATGAAAGAAACACAAACGAAATATATGATATTGTAAAACCATTTTTAAGAGGTGTAAAAACTAATAGTGGTAAACCAATTGAAAAAATGGAAATTTGTCAATATGAGCCTAATTTCCAAATTAAAAACCTAACAAACGACATTAGAATGGGTATGAAAAATTATTATACAGCAGATTATGATGTAGCAAAAGAAGAATTAGAAAAAATTAAAAACACTGTATTTGTTATTTTTGATGATAATATTAGTGGTGGCGCAACATTATCAGATATCTGTTTGCAAGCAAAAAATCTTGGTATTCAGTATATAATACCTATTACGTTTGGTAAAATGAGAGAGAAGTGGAGTAAATTTGCAGGTTCTTCAATAACCAAACCAGATGGTGATTTTAACACTAATTTTAAATACGAGAATTAACAAAAAAAAAACTGAGACTAACTCTCAGTTTTTTTTTGTTAATAAACTATTTCAATATCATCCGCAACAATTTCGTTTGGCTCAATGTTAAGGTCAATAAGTTCATCATTGTCAACAGTACAAATTATATACATGCAATCACTATCACAGATAATACCATTACCATACTTAGCAAAAATTGTATTGTTTTCACTCAATTCTGAAAAATAATCACACCATGCAATTATTTTTATGTTATTACCAAAAATCTTATGAATTTCATTAACAATTTTTGAATCAGTTCTATCCGTAACATCTTTCAAAAAGTTAACCGGTGATTCAGTAATAAAAACATCAAAATATTCTTCTTTGGTTAGAAGTGTACTTAGTTTACCGCCATAAGTAATGAACTCATACAGTTTACCGTTAACATTACCCAAAATTTCTTTAACAAGATTTTTAAATTCGCTGTCCATAATAAAATGTTTTTTCTTTATTAACTACAAAAATCATGCCACAAGAAAATCACCAACCTCATCAAGACATGTTCCAAGCAAATTTTCTCCCTTCCAATTTTTCTTATCTGCAATAAGTGGGTCATTGTAATTTATACCTACTCCCCAAATTTTGTCATATGGACTTCCTTCAATAAAATGATAACCTTTTTTTCTAAAATATAATAAGGCTTTTTTTAGTTCCTCATTTTGAGAGAATTTTGCCAAAACAGCATCGTTCATAACACCAAACCTTGCAGCACCCCATATAGTATCATCAAAATTTTTTACTTTTCTACCTAATTTCTTACACTCTTTTGGGTGTTCAGTATTTTTAATTAGTTCAGCAATTTCAGTATCATTAAAATACATTGCTTTTTGATACATGAAGTATTGCTCAGAAGTTAACCATTCAGTGTTATATAATGTGAATTTAGCAGGATAAAAATTCGAAAAACAACTACCCCAAAAAGAAACAAATTTCTCTTTTTCCCAAACACATAGTTCTGTACTATTAATCAAATCTTTAAATTTTTCCATATTACTAAACAGTTAAAAGTGCAATATATGCAGTCAAATACATAACCATTTCAAGGTAGTACAACCAAGATTTATTAAATGTATTTGTTCCAAGCCCAATTACAAGTGCTAAAATATAAACAGGGAACAAAACAATTAATCTATGTACAATGAAGAACAACCAAAACAACACTGAAATAACACACAAAATAACACCAACCATATGTAGTGTATTATGTGCTTTGACCTTATTATAATCAGGCGTTATGCCAACTAAAAACAGATAAAGTGGTGTAAAGAAACACAAAAATTGAAGTGGGTAGCCATCGGATGAAACCAAAATTGGTGGAACCAATAGCATTGCAGCAATTATTGTAATTAGTGACCAAAGGTTTGTAGAATTAGGTTCGTTCTTTTCCCATTTTTCTCCATATGCTGAATAACAAGATAACAAACCATATTTCTTAATACACACAAAATTAAAAACAGTCATTAGTAAGAATGACAAAATTGTACATATAAATCCAAATGTGTCCATATTATTAAATGTATTTTTTACAAAAATACAAATAAAAAAACAAGAAACCAAATTATTTCAGTTTCTTGTTTCACTTTCTTTTAATATTCTTTACTTTCTTTTAATTGTTTCTTTTTAATTTCCACATATTCAGCAAAAGGTTGTCTTTGTTTTCTACCCCTATAAAGCCATCTTTTAAATGTTTTTAAAGTAACACCTGTAATACATCTGAAACCTTTCCATGTTGGTGAAAAATTGTTTAAATATGCTTGTTTTGCTTCTTCTTTGTTTTTAAAACCAAGCATTACTTTTGTTTCATCGAAATTACCTTCTTTATTATTTTGGTCAACACAATATACATTTTCAAAATCTTCAACATGAGGACCTATAAACACATCAACTTGGTCACCATCTTTACCTTTTGAAACATTAAAATAACCGTAATGATTTTTCATTACATTATATTTCTGTTCACCGTTTTCGGTATAATATCTTTTACTGCCTTTTGGGTTTTCAATTGATATTTTCATACCCTTAATTGATATGTGACCCATACGATAATTACCTGCCGCTTTTTGATTCTCTGTAGGTGAAAGGTTAACATTTTCTGCTTCTGTGGTTATTTCCTCAGAAGTTATTTCGTTTATAAGATATTTTTGCTGCTCTTCCGTAATAACAATTTTTCGATTTTTGTTTTCCATAATACAATTATTTAACAAATTGTTTATTTCTTGTCTTCCGTTTATATTTGCTGAATGTGCATAGCATTTGGGTAATTTGATATTTTTTGTTTTACAATAATTAACCAACCATTTAGCACAATCTAATCCTTTTTCAATCCCCTTACCTAAATCATGGTCAAAAGAAATTAAATCAGGCATGCCATTTTTAATGATATAATTAGAAAATTCTTTTAAATTTTTCACCCAAGTAAATTTAACATCATATGCATTTATTATTTTATCATAAAATGACTTATTTCTCAAAAAAGCGTTTGAATTACTTTTTTTGGTATATAAATAATTATTAGGATTACGCATGTCATCCAACCATAAAATATTTAATGTTTGTTTAGTCATTGTCTTTTTCTGTTCTAATTACCATCTTAAACTTATTTTTATCTTCGTATATTGTTAAAATATAAAAAGTACGAAGTTTTGAATTTTGTTTTATGTAAATATATTTTGCAATTGTTTTTCCTGTTTCTTCGTCAACAAAATATGAAGGAAACCATTCATTTAAATCAGCAATCAATGTGTCAGCAACACAAATACTATCTAATTGTGCTGTGTTTATTTCCATTGTTCTTGCATATATAACATCATATGGGTCAATTTGTTGTTGTGTTGTTTTTTGGGTTTTTCTAAACAAACCACAACTTGTTAACATTAAACCAACCAATATGACAGCAAATGTATTTTTTATTATTCTACAATAGTCCATACCTCAACAAATTTATTGAATTCTTCAAATGGAATAACAGTATAACCACCATCAGCATATGTTCTTCCCCATGAATTTCTTATTATAAAACCATCTAAATTATAACCAACAATTGATATTGCATGGTATCCCATTAATGTGTCACCGTATTGTTTTTCCCAAAATTTTGCCGAATAATTGTACACAGGTAAAGCACCTAAACATGGACCATTCATAACAAGTGCTGTTTTAAGATGAATAAGACCCTTTAACATTGCATAACTTTTAATTTTAAAAATACCATTTGCAGTGGTTACGCCATGTTTCAATAAATAATTTAATCCTTCTTTAAATGTCATACCATCACCGTTGGATGTTTTTGATTTATATATTTCAGCATATGAAATTTTATTATCTTTTGATGAACCGTCAGAAAGATTTTTATTCCAATTAATATATGCAGATAATGAACATGGTACACATATAGGATTATCACCTTGATTAAGCACATCAGGTAAATATTTTCTATATGAATATTCTTTTGGTAGGGCTTCGTTCATTGACACGCCAAATATATGTTCGGTTCCATCAATTATTGATTTTTTAAAACCGAAGTTCTTTTTTTTCTTTCCCATGTTAAATAAAAACGCTAAACACATTATTATAAATGATTAACTGATAATAATCCATGTACGGATATTTTATTATTAAACCAATCTTCAATAATCTGTTTCATGAATAATTCTCTTTCAATTTTATCAAGAAACATTTTTTTGAAATTTTCAATGAGTAAATCACATAAATCCTCTTTGTACAAATTTTTCAGTGGTTCACCTGTGCTTGACATCATACTGACAATTGGTACGGTTTCAATCATTCCATTATTACCAATTCGTTCAATGTTACCCTTCTTAAAATTGTTGTCAAGAAATTTCTTAACAACTAAAACTTTATCAGGATTAATTGTATATGGTTTGTTCATTTTTTTATCAACCGGCATCTGCTGAATGACGGTCTCTTCACTTAATAACTCAAATAATTTGTTTTTTTGGCTTTCAGTTATGATAATTTTTCTCATTTCCAATTAAATATATTTTTATAATAAATAGTTTCAGATAAAATAAAATTACAAAATATTTATAAACAAAAGAATAAGAAAAGAAATTTCATTTTAATATGTATTATTTTCATCATTTTACATCAACAACAGAATACGAAGATAGTAGAGTAAACAACTATGGTGAACCATGGGTGTCTTTGACAGAAGATACAACTGATGGTGACTATATGAGATACGATATGACAGAAGAAGAAAAAGAAGAAAAATTAGTCCAAATGCCATTAACATTTGAAATTTTATCTGATGGTAATATTAATTGGAAATCAAATCAAGGTAGTAGTTCTTATTGGAAAACGCTTGAATATAGTAAAAATGGTGGCGAATGGACAACATTTAGGTCATCATATAATGGTACAACATTAACTGTTAAAAAAGGTGATAGAGTTGCTTTTAGGGGTGACAATGCAGGTTTATCTAACGGTAATACCAGTAGATATAATTACTTTGGTACTAGCACAGCAAAGTTTAAAATATATGGTAATATAATGTCATTATTATATAAAGAAAATTTTGCAACAGCAACAACAATTAGTCAAACATATGCATTTAATCGTTTGTTTTATAATTGTACCGGTTTAACAGATGTAAGTGAATTACTGTTACCTGCTACTACATTAGCTAATAATTGTTATCAGTATATGTTCGAATATTGTCGTTCATTAACCACACCACCTGAATTACCTGCTACTACATTAGCTGATAGTTGTTATCAATATATGTTCGATGGTTGTACATCATTAGTTAAAGGTCTATCAAGTATTGGAACAAGTGCAACTACTATGGCTGCTTCTGCTTGTACAAATATGTTCCGTGATTGTAGTTCATTAACAACAGCCCCTGAATTACCTGCTACTACATTAGCTGATGGTTGTTATTATAATATGTTCAATGGTTGTACATCATTAACAAAAGCACCATCAATATTACCTGCTACAATATTAACTTCTTATAGTTACTATAATATGTTCGCAGGTTGTACTGCATTAACAACAGCGCCATTAAGTATTGGTACAACTGAAACTGTTATGCCTGCTTCTGCTTGTACAAAAATGTTTTACAACTGTAAAAGTTTGGAAACAATACCTGATTTACCAGCTGAAACCACAAATATTTATTGCTATTATGGAATGTTTAGTGCATGTACAGGATTAATAGATGTTTCATCATCAACTATTGGTAGTACCAATGCAACTATGGCAACTTTTGCTTGTTTACAAATGTTTGGTGGTTGTACAAATTTAGTTTATGGCCCTGAAATTTTAGTAAATACATTATCCAACAAGTGCTTTATGCAAATGTTCGATGGTTGTACATCATTAGTTAAAGGTCCATCAAGTATTGGAACAAGTACTACTACTATGGCTGCTTCTGCTTGTACTGAAATGTTCGATGGTTGTACAAGTCTTACTCAAGCACCTGAATTACCAGTAACTACATTAGCACCTCACTGTTATTCAAATATGTTTAGAGGTTGTACAAGTTTAACCATTGCACCTGAATTGCCGGATGTAACAATGGCAAATTATTGCTGTTCAAATATGTTTAACGGATGTATCAATCTTAGTTATATTAAATGTTTAGTGTTTACGAGTAGAACTTTGCCTAGTTCATTTACAAATAGTTGGGTAGGTGGTGTTGCATCGGCTGGTACATTTGTAATTGAGCCAAAAACTAACGCATGGACAATCGGCAATAACGGTATTCCTACTAATTGGACGGTTGTTTCTGATGGTTTTAACGTGAATACAAATTGTTTGTATATTAATAAAAGCGAAAGTAGTTATACTATAACAATTGATACCACATCTTCATGGAGTGCAGAATGTGATGACACTTGGGTACATTTATCCCAAAACAATGGCGAATCTGGTTTAACGACAATCAATGTTAATATTGATAGTACTACTGTTACAAGAAAAGGAACAATAAAGTTTTATTATGACAATAAAGTTAAAAATATCAATGTTGCTCAAATATTTAATCTTGACGAACCATTAACGTTTGAAGTTCTAAGTAATGGTTATATTTCTTGGTATCAACTAAATAGTGCATATACTGCAACTTTACGTTATAAATTAAATAATGGTGAATGGACATCAATTACTCCCACAACAGGAAATGGAACACGTATTAATGTAACTTCAGGTGATACAATACAATTTAAAACACCTGAGGGTATAACATATGAATACATGTATAAGTCCAACTATCCAACAACAGAAATTAATTGTTTTAAAATGTCCAGTAAGGTTAATGTAAGAGGAAACATTTTGTCCATTTTAGATGGTGATAATTTTCCAACAAAAACATCAATTACTAGTTCTTGTTTTCAACAATTTTTCAAGAATTGCTCAACAATAGTTAGTATTGAGGATTTAGTTTTACCAGCAACAACAATATCAAGTATGGTATATTATAGTATGTTCGAAAATTGTACAGGTTTAACCACAGCACCATTAATATTACCAGCAGAAACAGAATATCGTTGTTATTCTCATATGTTTACAAATTGTACATCATTAACAACCGCACCTATTTTACCATCAACAGTATCAGAAAATGAATGTTATAAAGAAATGTTCAACGGATGTAGAAGTCTTACTCAAGCACCTGAATTACCTGCAACAATATTAGGAAGTGATTGTTATTATAGTATGTTTTCTGGTTGTACAAGTCTAACAACCGCACCTGAATTACCAGCAACTAGATTTTCAGGCACTAGTTGTTATTCTCAAATGTTCAGTAATTGTACTTCATTGACTCAAGCACCAGACCTACCGGCAATAAATGTGAACAGTTCTTGTTATTCTTATATGTTTACAAATTGTATATCACTATCCATTTTACCAAAAATGAAATGTCAAAAAATTAGGCAATGGGGATGCAGTAATATGTTTGAAAATTGTCGTAGTATAACAACAGTGCCAGATGATTATACCTTTTTATATACAATTACGGGTGATGGTATTTTTAGTTATATGTTTGCTGGCACATCAATAACTGAAGTATTACCAATACCATCTGATAAATTGGCAAATGGTTGCTATTATGGCTTTTATTGTAATTGTACAGGTATTACTTCTGTACCCAATGATTACTTATCATCTACAGAAATAACCTCTGATTGTTATTATGAAATGTTCAGAGGTTGTACCTCATTAACAACATTACCTGAATTGCCGGCTACTACATTAGCATATGATTGTTATTGTGGTATGTTTCAAAATTGCACTGGTATAACAACTATACCTTCAAATTATTTACCCGCAACAACATTAGCAACCGGTTGTTATGAACGTATGTTCGATGGCTGTACGGGATTAATAACAGCACCGGAATTACCTGCAACTAACTTATCAGGTGCAAGTAGTTGTTATCAATATATGTTCCAAGGATGTACAAATTTAACAACAGCACCTACATTACCTGCTACTACATTAGCAAGTAGTTGTTATAATTATATGTTCAATGGTTGTACATCATTAACAACAGCACCGGAATTACCTGCAACTAACTTATCAGGAGCAAATAATTGTTATCAATATATGTTCCAAGGTTGTTCAGGTTTAACTTCAGCCCCTGCATTACCTGCTACCACATTAGCAAATAGTTGTTATCAAGGTATGTTCAGTAATTGTACCTCATTAACAACAGCACCGGAATTGCCTGCAACTACATTAGCAAGTAGTTGTTATATGTATATGTTTGCAGGTTGTTCAGGTTTAACGACAGCGCCTACATTACCTGCCACAACATTGGTAAGTTATTGTTATTATGGTATGTTCGCTAATTGTAATAATTTAAATTATATTAAATGTTTAGCAACTGATATTTCAGCAAGTAAATGTACAGTTAATTGGGTAAATGGTGTGGCTGCATCAGGTACATTTGTTAAAGACCCATCAACTTCTTGGGCAACAGGTCAACATGGTATTCCAACAGGTTGGACCGTAATAGATGCAAGTTAGCATTATTAACTAATATATTAAATTTAAAAAGAGAGGTAGTTAGTTACCTCTCTTTTTTATTGTATTTTTAAAACACCATCAAGTTTAAAAACATTAAACACATAGCCTTTGGGATAATCTTTTTCAAGCAGCATATCAGTTATTTTATCTTCAATTTCTGTTTGAATTATTCTAATAATTGGTCTTGCCCCGAAATCTTTTTCTTTTTTTACTAATTCAAACAAATAGTCAATTACTTCATGGTTATATTGATTGTTTATGTATGCAATATCATAACCAATATTTTGTATTTGCTTTTTAGATTTATTTAGTTCAAGTTCGATAATTTTTTTAAGATTATCATCAGTAAGGTTGTTATAATAAACAATTCCGTTAAGTCTATTAAGAAATTCAGGTGGGAATGTATTTTTTAGTTCTCTTGAAAACACCTTTTTAGCATTTTTGTTTTCGTCCTCATTAAAACCAATTCCTTTACTGAAATCGCTTGCTGCTTTTGCACCTACATTTGATGTGAACAGAACAATGACATTTTTAAAATCAACTTTCATTCCTGAGTTATCAGTAAGGCAACCTTCATCAAGAACTTGTAAAAATATATTATATACATCTTTATCAGCCTTTTCAATTTCATCAAGAAGAAGTACACAATATTTTTTGTTTTTAATTGCTTCTGTTAATAAACCGCCATCCTCATAACCAACATAACCAGGATTTGAACCAATAAGTTTGTTAACAGCAGTTTTATCTGGATATTCTGACATATCAAACCTAATCAAAGCCTTTTCATCGCCAAACATTTCTTTGGCTAATTTTTTGGCTGTAAGTGTTTTACCCACCGCAGTACGACCTATCAAAAGGTACGATGCAAGGCATTTATTATTGGATAGTCCAATTCTATTTCTTTTAAGTGATTTACAAATTGTATCAATTGCTTCGTCCTGACCAATAATTTCTTCTTTAAGTCTTTGGTCAATTGTTGCCATTTTTTGTTTATCATCAGTTGAAAGTTTATTAATTGGTATACCGGTTTTCTTTGAAACTATTTCCAATATAACATTTTCATCAACTTGTGATGGATAGTTTTTACGATATTCCTTAAATTGTTTTTCCAGTTTTGTTAACTTTGCATTATTTGTTTTAAGGTTATTTTCCAATTCATCAGCCTTTTCGAAATTTTCATTATGTTTATTAACTAAAATTTCATTTTCGATGTTTTTAATTTGTTCTTTAAGGTTACTAATTTCCTGATTATTATCAGCATTTGTTCCAATAACCGCACCTGCTTCATCCATAAGGTCAATTGCTGAATCAGGGAGATTTCTTTCAGGTATATATTTACTTGCAGTTTTAACACATGTTTCTATTGCGGAATCAGTATATTTAACCTTATGAAAATCTTCATAATATTTTTTAATACCATTTAGTATTTTTATTGATTCATCGAGTGTTGGTGCTTCAATTATCATTTTCTGAAATTTTCTTGCAAGTGATGGGTCTTTATCAAAAGTACTTCTGTATGATTTATAATCTGAAGTACCCACAACTTGTATTTCACCATTTTCAAGTGAATGAGAAAGCATTGAACTTATATCATAGTCATTTTTGCCTTTATCGGCAAGAACTGAACCAATATTATCAATAAAAAGAATATAATTTCCGTTTTCTTTTATTTCATTAATTATACCTTTAACTCTTTCTTCAAACATACCTCTTAATGTAGTACCAGCAATAAGTGCTGTCATATCAAGTGATATAACTTTTTTATCAGATAAAAAGTTAGGTACTTTTCCTTCAACTATTTTATAAGCAAGGTTTTCAGCAAGTGCTGTTTTACCTGCACCTTCAGGACCAACAATTATAACATTATTTTTTCTTCTTCTACCTAATATTCTAATTATTTCTTCAGTTTCATTTTCCCTGCCAATGATTTTATCAATATTGCCCATTTCGACAGAGTTATTTAAATCAACACAAAATTCATCAATATTAGGCGTTTTAGATTTAGTTTTTTTATTAGTATTTAATCCCATGCTTTTTGCAATTTGTTCAGGTATTTCACCTCCAAACATATTTTGAAGCATTTGTGTGGGGTCCATATTTGGCGGTATTGTCATAATTATTTTCCTTTCAATATTTTGATTATTTTCTTTATTTATTTTCTCACTAAACATTTTATAAGTTAAACCAGCATTTCTGAACATTTTGCCAATTTTATCATTTGGCGAGTTATTGGCCAATATTCCTAGTATTAGGTGTTCACTGTTTAATGTAGGAGAACCTGCATTGTTTGCTTCTTTTTCACCGTTTTCGAAAATGGTTTTTAATTCAGTATCATATGAAATTATTCTTCCTGGTTTAATTGCAATTAATGCTTTTGTTGATAGGTATGTACTAAATGTTGTTTCAATTTGTTGAAATGATTGTGTTGTCAAACAATTGGATAATATTATATAAGCATTTGACTTTTTTTCTTGTAAAATCGCCAACATTAGATAATGAGGTGTTATAACAGTTGTGGGGTAATCCTTAACAACAACATCTTCCATATACCTAATTAAATTGTTTAATTCTCCGCTTCTGTCCATCTTTTTTTATTTTTTTGCTTTCCTTTTTGCACAAATATACATATTTTTATGATAAAAAGCAACTATGTTACTAAAGAAAATTTACAACGAAGAAACAAAAACCGAAAAAGCATGGTTTGATTCCTCCATGTTTTATTATACTGAAGCCGTTGAATATGATGATAAAAACTGTGTTGATTTATATGTCACATTCAAAAACGGTGCAACATATAAATATAATGAAGTTTCATTATCTGATTATGTCCTTTTAATTGCCGGTGGAACTGATGCTTCACAAGGCAAGACACTCAATAAATTAATTAAATCAAAATATGAGTTTGAAAGAGTCGAAGATAAATCAATACAATTACTTACGGAAGAATATAATAATACTATAATAAAAGAATCAGATAAATATAAAACATGGTTTATTTCCGGACATAGAGATATAACTGATTTAGAGTTTGAAAAATATTATCAGACAGCAATTAATAATGTTGTTGATAATTATCCTGATGTAAAATTTGTTATTGGTGATTATCAGGGTGCTGATATTATGGCACAAAATTATTTGGTAGATGTTTTACAGTTTGATACTAACAGAATAACTGTTTACCATATGTTTGATAAACCAAGAAATATAAATCCTAAAATAACCAATACTGTTGGTGGTTTTAAAACTGATGAAGAAAGAGATGCAGCAATGACAGAA
>Ga0256405_10008265_pt1 | contig 15043 bp, 13 predicted proteins | sample RumenRJG_02DNA_FD_189096 | JGI IMG/M metagenome (GOLD analysis project Ga0256405, IMG submission 189096) | Bovine rumen microbial communities from Lethbridge, Alberta, Canada - RJG_02 | ecosystem: Host-associated > Mammals > Digestive system > Stomach > Rumen | place: Canada: Alberta... | reverse complement strand
CGCCCAGCAGGTACTCTTCAGAATTCTTGGTGTGTTTCGACCAGTATACGCCGATACCGATCATTCCAACGAGGTAGATTCCGAGTACGATATATTCTGTCATTCGGTCTCACCCCCTTTGGATTTCTGCCACTCCTCGTAAGCCTTTTCCCATTCTTCTTCCTTCTTGTCGTGGGCGCCCATCACAAAATACATGATGATTGCGATGATGATGTACGTCACCGGCCAGGATAAAAATGCGAAGAAGACGTGAGGTTCAAGTCCAAAAATCATAGAATCATCTCCTTCTCTTTTTGATATTAAAGCGATAATGTACGATATTATTATAACACACTTTTTTAATGATATTTTAATATAAGAGAATTTTATCGTTATCGAATATATGTTTTTATGCAAAAAAACATCACCGAAGCATTCCACCCGCATCGGCGATGTCAATTTTTACGGTCTCTGTCTGTGACTGCTGCCGCTGCTCTGACCGTTACTCCGCCTTACGGCAGCAGATCCCGGATGCCCTCCCACACATTGATCGCCACGTTCGGATCGTTCATGGTGTAGAGATGGATCCCGTCGACTCCATGTTCTATAAGATCCCGGATCTGCCGGATGGCATACTGCGTTCCTGCTTCATACAGACCTTTCGGATCATGCTCGTACTGGCTGATCATCGCCGTGAACTCATGGGGCAGGCTCGCTCCGGAAAGCTGCACAGTCTTTTCGATCTGGCTTGCCCGGACGATGGGCATGATCCCGGCTGAGATCGGGACGGTGATCCCCGCGCTGCGGGCCAGATCGAGGAATTCATAGAACGCGTCGTTATCAAAGAACAGCTGGGTGATCAGCACCTTCACGCCGGCGCCGATCTTGTATTTCAGGTTCTGGATGTCGCTGTCCAGACTCTCGCTCTGATAATGGCCTTCCGGATAGCAGGCTCCCAGGATCTCCAGCTGGTCATTGCACTTCCGCTGTATCTCGATGGCCAGTTCATTGGCGTGTTTGAATTCCCGCTTGATATCCTCTCCGGGAACGATGTCTCCTCTGAGCGCCATGACATTCTCGATGTCTGCGTCCTGAAAACGGGCGATCATCTCCTGCACGTCTTCCCTGGTGGAATTGACGCAGGTCAGGTGAGCGACTGTCTCGATCCCGTAGTTTTTCTTGATATTGGCCGCGATCTCGCAGGTCGAATTATCTGCGATATTGCCCCCTGCTCCGTAAGTCACGCTGATGAAATCCGGCTGGCATTCAGCCAGCTGGGCCACTGTATCATAGAGGGATTCCCGGTTGGTCTTTCGCTTCGGAGGAAATATCTCCAGTGAAAAGACCGGCTTCTTCTGCTTATATAATGATGGGATCTTCATTTTGGCATACCCTTCTTTCTTTTGGATTCTTACGATGAATCATATCACTTCGGTAGGTGATTCGCAATCCCCAAGTGCCGCTTCGATCTCCACTCTGGAGATCCCGAACCGGTTGAGCCTCTGCAGAAAGGTCTTGGCCGTAGCCTGTCCGATCCCGAGCTCCTGTCCCAGCGCCCGCCGTCTCTTCGATGCTCCCGGCACGCCGTCCAGACCCCAGGCGAACAGATCCGCCGCAGTGAAGGTCTCCGGATTCGCGGCAGCTCCGGCTTTTGCCCCGTGCACTTTTGACAGGGCATCGCGAATGGCCTCAGGCGAAGCGTTTTCGATGCCGATATCTCCAGCCTTTGCAGCGAGACTCCGATCGAGAAAAGCTTCCTTCGCTTCAGGGAACCGCTTCATGATCCTTCGGCGGATCTGCTCGCCGGCCGTATCCGGATCCGTAAACACGATGATGCCTTTTGTCTGATACGCTTTTTCGATCAGCTGCCAGGTCTCCTCCCGGATCCCGAACCCGTGGGTCTCGATGGTCACCGCGTCCACCGCCTGACGGATCGCCGCTGTATCGTCCCGGCCTTCTACAACAATGATCTCTTCTATCTTTGGTAAATGCATTTTTTCCTCGATTCTGTGCTATACTGGTAGCAACTATTATATCACCATCGGAGGTCCGACATGAAACCATTCAATCAATATTTCGATCATACCCTGCTGAAAGCTGATGCTACCGAGGTGCAGATCATGAAAGTGCTCAGCGAAGCCGCCCGCTACGAGTTTGCGGCGGTCTGTGTCAACGGCGGATTCGTCAGCGCCGCTGCTGAATATCTTCAGGAAGTGGATGTGAAAGTCGCGACCGTCGTCGGTTTCCCCCTCGGCGCCTCTACCAGCGAAGCAAAGGCTGGCGAGGCCCGGATCGCGATCGCTGACGGGGCGGATGAGATCGACATGGTCATCAACATCGGCGCGGTCAAAGACGGCCGCTGGGATTATGTCCGTTATGAGATCCATTTGCTGGCCCAGCTCTGCCATGAGGCCAAAGCCAAGGACGGGGGGCCGGTGCTGCTCAAAGTCATCCTGGAGACATGCCTGCTGACCGACGATGAGATCATTCTCGCCTGCCAGATGGCAAAACGCGCCGGCGCGGATTTCGTGAAGACTTCCACAGGATTTTCCACCGGCGGGGCGACCGTCCATCACGTCGAACTGATGCGAAAGACCGTTGGGAACGACCTGCAGGTCAAAGCTTCCGGCGGCATCCGCACCCTGGCCGATGCCCGCGCGATGATCGAGGCCGGCGCCGACCGGCTCGGCTGCAGCGCGTCCGCGGCGATCATGGAAGAATACGCCGGCGAGTAATACGAAGAATACGCCGGCGAGTAATACGGCAGAATACGTGCCGGCCGGGTCATGCGCCTGCCGGTAAAACACGCGAAAAAGGGAGCCGTCCGATGGACCGCTCCCTCTTCTATTGATCAGATCATTCCTGCCGGATCAGTTCGTCCTATTCGACCCTGATCTTCACTGTCACTGTCTACACCTTGGCGTTGTAATTCCCATTGCCTGCCGCAGTGACTGTGACATTCATCTTGTAAGTACCCTTCTTTGTCTTCTTCTTGACCGTGATCTTGCCAGTCTTTGCATTGATCTTCAGGGCCTTCTCTCCCGGGCCATTGGCTACCGTCGCCACGTAAAGCTTCTTTCCAGCCTTTTCACAGGTGGCAGGGGTCTCCTCTACCCTGACTTCAGCCGCCACTGTCCCGGCATCCGCCTCATCGTTCAGGCAGACATAGGAAAGCGTTGCGGATGTGTTATCATCGCTCCACTCCCATTCCACCTGATAGTTATGGCCCAGAGCCGGGATGAAGGGATCATCGATGCTCTGCGTTCCTTCCGGGTCAGCATAGTACCTGCCGCAGGGATGATCTCCCCGGTCGCAGACATAGTATTCGACCCAGCCATTCTCTGTGCAGGTCGCCGCTTTTGCCGCGATGTGTCTGAGTCCGTGCCTGTGATCCTTCGGCGGAATGATCCGCGTCTGCGTTTCAGTGCACCGGCTGCAGGCACGAGCTTCCTCGCCCGCCGTATCTTCTGTGGCGGGCGTTGTTTCCATCCACTCGTCCCAGTCGTGTCCAAGCGCCGGGATATCGGTCTCTTCTTTTATCTGCTGGCTGAAGGCTTCGTTCGCAAAGTCTGCCGTGTACTTTGTGGTGCCTGCTTCTGTACAGGTCGCTTCCCTGATCACCTCACTGCTCGTCTGAGCGACTTCCGTTTCGAAGTGGGACGGTTCCAGCTGGCACTGGCGTTTAGCCAGGACGCGGTGGTTATCGTCCATCCAGGTGTAATCCGCTGCGCCCCACTCATGATCCGTCTTCGGAAGCAGCTGGGTGATCGTATTCGGATCATCGACTTTTCCTCCGGTGATAATGATCTCACCTTTTGCATTATCTCCTGCTTCGTCACCGCTGCCGATCCCGGCTCCCTCAGCTTTACTATGGCCTGTGACATCGCCGCCGCTGATTTGGATTTTTCCTGATCCACCTTTATGGCCGCCTCCGATACCGGTACCGGCGCCTTCTGTATACGCATGGACTTTTCCGCCAAGGATGCGGATCTCTCCTCCATCCGCCCCGTTACCGGCGCCGATGGCCGCGCCTCTGTTAAAGAAAATAGCCCCGCCGAGATGTGCAATTACGTTGCCGCTGTGGATCTCGATCAGTCCGTTACTATGATCCGGAGCTCCGCCGATCGCGGCATATGCGCTAAAATAGCCTCCACTCGATTCAAGCTCTCCGCTGGTCTGCTTCTGCCCCCAGATCGTCAGCTCTGATGTTTCGTTTACTGTGAAATTATCCTTGCATCTCATCTTCTTGCCTTCACAGAGAATGAGGTTGGCCTTCGCATTATCTTTTACCTTCAGGTTCTTTTCGAATGTGACATTCTCATTCACGACATACCAGGTGCCCTCAGCGCTGCCGATCTCCGTCATGTCATTTTTCAGGACAGTATAACTGTTTACCTGATGCTCCGTCCCGTTCTCATCCACGTACTTGACAGGCGCCTGCGTGTCCGCATATGCCGTCTGCGTGGCTGGCACTGCAAAAAACATCGCCGCTGCTGTGATCACGCAAACAAAGATGATTTTTTTGAACTGATTCAAACTTCTCATTGATCTTTACCCCTTGATCATTTAATAAACTAAGAATGCTTCTTTATTGTGTCTATACGGATGCTTTTATACCACTAAGCCGGCTTTTTCGTCTACATCAGTCTGCCGTTTCCTGACAGAACGACTGTCTTTTCCGGTCTCAGAGACTGTTGTTTCCGGTCTCAGAGACTGTTGTTTCCGGTCAGAAAATTTGCTGGCCGATCTGGTGCCGTTTCGAGGCTTTTTTAGGCTCCTCAGCATGGAAATATATGGCATTTTTGAATCCAAAACAAGATTCTGTCATTTAGATTCAAAATCCGAACAGGAGTTTTGAATCCAAATCCGGATTCAAGCGATTTTTGCAAAAATATGCGTCCAGCAAGCCTTTGGAAGATACCACACAGAGTCAGTGCAGAGTCAACGTTTCGTAAAAAACGCTCTGTAACCCGACTACTGTTGACCACCCGAAAAAAGATTTTTCCAGATTTGGTCTGAATCGGCGATTAGGTTCAAAAAACGCTGATATCTTTTGCCAAAAAAGGTCTGAATCCCGACTTAGATTCAAATTTGGAATATAATTCCATCTCTCGGATCGTCTCTGCGCCATACGAACATCAAAAGGAGCCGCCGCATCCCACTCGACGCGGCGGCTCCCAGGAAATCAACCGTATGAACAACTCTCCTGCTAACTACAGTACAGCCTTGATAGCTGCCAGGAATTCCGGGAAATCCTCATAGGCCGGAAGTTCCGGATGCTCCGCCTTGATGGCGTCCGTGCTCTTGAACAGGAATCCGTGCTTACTTGCCAGGATCATGGCAAGGTCATTATGGCTGTCACCGGCAGCGATGGTATCGTAGCCGATGGTCTGCAGCGCTCTGACCGTGGTCAGTTTGGACGGCTGCACACGCATCTTGTGGGTAATGATCATTCCGTCATCGCCGATCTCCAGAGAGTTGCACATCAGCATGGGCCAGTGCAGCTTCTTCATCAGCGGCTTGGCGAACTGTTCAAAAGTATCACTGATGACCACGACCTGCGTCAGAGTCCTCAGCTCATCCAGGAATTCCACTGCGCCCGGCAGAGGATCGATCTGCGCGATGACATCCTGGATGTCCTTGATTCCCAGCTTGTGCTCCCGGAGGATATCCAGCCGGAACTTCATCAGCTTGTTGTAGTCCGGTTCATCCCTGGTTGTCCTCTTCAGTTCCGGGATTCCGGCCTTCTCTGCGAAATTGATCCAGATCTCAGGGACCAGGACGCCTTCCATGTCCAAACATACCATATTCATAGTTGTTTCCGCCTTTCTTTATTGCTCAACAATTAATAACATCATTTTAACTGCAGATCCGCAGCTCAGCAGGTCTTCAGTTCAGCAGTTCCGCAGATCAGCAGATCCGCGGCAGGCCCTCGCCGTACAGCACATCGAATCTGCGGGTCGCTCCCAGCCGTGTCCGCAGGAATGCTCCCGCGCCTTCCGAGATGCTCCCGATCACAGCGGCACCCGCTCCGTGCTCCGTGCTCCGCATTGCTGCCAGGGCCGCTTCCGCTTCATCCGCGGGAACGACAGCGATCATCTTGCCTTCATTGCCCATGTACAGCGGATCCAGTCCCAGGATATCCGCGAATCCGCGCACTTCCTCATTGACCGGGATCGCTTCCTCATCCAGTTCGACCCGGACGCCGGAACTGTCCGCGATCTCGTTGATGACCGTACCCAGCCCGCCGCGGGTCACATCCCGCATGGTGTGCACATGGATCCCCGCTCCAAAGAGCGCGTCCACCACATCATTCAAAGCAGCGCAGTCGCTGACGATATCGTTCTCGATCTCCATCCGGTGGCTCAGGATGCAGGCATGGTGATCGCCCAGATCACCGCTGACGATGATTGCGTCTCCAGCCTTTGCATTGGAACTGCTGACGTCCCTTCCTGCCGGGATCATGCCGATGCCGGTGGTATTGATGTAGAGCCCGCCGGCTCCCTCGACCACCTTCGTATCACCAGCCACAATGATGACTCCGGCCTCTGCCGCCTGGGCCGCCATGGATGCCACCAGACGGTCCAGCAGATCCACGTCCAGACCTTCCTCCAGAATGAATCCGCAGGTCAGGTACTTCGGGACGGCGCCCATCATCAGAAGGTCATTGACCGTCCCGCAGACGCAAAGCTTGCCGATATCTCCGCCTTTGAATTCCAGCGGTGTCACCACGAAAGAGTCAGTGCTGCAGGCGATCCGTGCCGGGCTTCCGGCAGTATCGCAACCAGCGGTTTCGGTCCCGGCAGTTTCGCCGCCACCGGCTGAGCCGACTTCCAGCACCGCCGCGTCCTCCATCCGGTCCAGGATCTGATTCTTGAAATATTTCCCGAAAATGTCGCTCATCAGCTGGGCAGACGATTTGCCGCCGCTGCCGTGAGCCATTGTGATCTTCATTTATATCCGCCTCATTTCTCAAGGTTTATGTCTGCTTGCCAGTGTTTATGTCTGCTTACAAGTGTCTATGTGCGCTGGTCAGTGTTTGTTCCTGAACCAGATGCCGCAGGAGCCTTCCGCAGAGACCATACAAGGCCCATAGGGCGCCATCGGATCACAGCCTTTGCCGAACATCGGGCATTCGTCGGGATCGATCCTGCCAACGATCACATCACCGCACCGGCAGGCCGCCGGAAGTTCCATATCCTCGGACAGTCCCCTGCTGCCGCCGTCATAGGCCTCGTATTCTCCCCGCAGGTAAAGGCCTGAACCGGCGATCTCTCCGAGTCCCCGCCATACAGCCGGTCCCGTTTCGAATACTTCATCGATCACCGCCAGCGCTTTGGCATTGCCGTCATCCCGGACGGCGTTTCGGTAAAGATTTTCAGACTGACTCTCTCCCGTCTCGATCTGTCGCACGATCCGGTAAACAGTCGCCAGGATGTGCTCCGCTTCAAAACCGGCCACCACAAATGGCTTACCATACTTTGCCGCCAGTTCATCGTACACATGGATGCCGGTGATGACGCTCACGTGGCCCGGACAGATGAACCCGTCCACATCGTTCTGGTTCTCACAGATCCACTCCAGTGCCGGGAGCACCGTCTTCAGCGCGGTGATCAGCCGGATGTTCCCGACCCCCTGTTTTCTGGCCTGCTGGAGCATCAGCGCGTAAGCCGGCACCGTAGTCTCAAAGCCGACTGCCGCCACTCCGATCAGTTTCGAAGGATCCGCCTTGGCCTTCTCGATCGCTTCAAAGGGCGAATACATCACTGTGATGTTCGCGGAGGTCTTGTTCTCTGACAGGCTGCCGTTCATGCCCGGCACCTTCATCATGTCACCGAAGGTGAGCAGCTCCTGGTTCTCGCCTTTCGCAAAGGCTGTACAGGCATCGATGTAGGCGGTCGGTGTGACGCACACCGGGCAGCCAGGTCCTGAGATGAGACGGATCTTCGGCGAGATCAGATCACGGATGCCGTTTTTGAAGATCGCGGCTGTATGGGTGCCGCAGACCTCCATCAGTTTCAGCGGACGTCCGTCATAATTCTTCAGATAGTCGATGATCTCTCTGATATCCATCTTTACTGCAGTCCTTCCAGTTCCTCGATGTCCGCGAACAGATCGATGATCTCCTGCGCTTTATCCTTTTCCATGACTTCGATGGCGCATCCGGCATGCACCAGTACATACTGGCCGACCGCAGGCTCCACCAGGCCGATGTTGACCTTCACCTGATTGCCGTTGAAATCCACATTGGCCATATCGCCATTCACTTCTGTCACCCTTCCCGGGATCGCTATGCACATACTTTATTCTCCTTCCCTTTCGGGCAGTTTACAAACATCTATCCAGCCTTTGGCCTTCGAATATTTCTCCAGTTCGTCCAGAGAAAGCTCAATGGCGCTGTTGTCGCTGCCACAGGCCGGAAACATGGTCTCGAACCGCTTCATAGACTCGTCGCAGTAAACATCCACGTCATCCCGCTCGATCCCAAAGGCGCAGACACCGCCGATGGCGTGCCCGGTGTATTCGATGACTTCGTCGGGTTTCAGCATTTTGGCTTTCGTATGAAACTGATCCTTGAATTTCCGGTTGTCGATGCGGGCATCGCCTGCCGCCTGGATCAGGATGCATCCACCCTCCGGTTTCAAAAAGGACAGGGTCTTGCAGATCCGCTCAGGCTCCGTCCCGACAGCCTCCGCCGCCAGTTCCACAGTCGCGCTGGAAACATCGAATTCCATGATCCGCTCTTCCATACCAAACTGTCTGAAGTACTCTCTGACTTTTTCGATCGCCATCGCAGCAGCCTCCTGTCTTTTTATTATCATCCATATGACAACACATAGTTATATTATCACACTTTGCCTGCCGGCGAAACATGAAAAAGGCGGACCTGATCGCTCCGCCTCTCACTCTTTATTGGGATCCCGTTTTCCCGCCGGAACGCTAGATCAGACCGAACGCACTCAGCAGCAGGAATGCCAGCAGGATCGGGGTGACGAACTTGACCATGACGATGTAGAGCATCTTGCGGCCGAATCTCTCCCCGTTCTTCGTCGCCTCGTCGATGATGGTCTTTGGCTTGACTGCCCATCCGACGAGCAGACATGTGCCGATCGCCAGTACAGGCATCAGGACGTTGTTGGTCATGTAGTCGAAGATGTCCAGGATCTGGCCGACCGCGCCGTTGGGCAGAGTGTATTCGAAATAGAATACATTGTAGCCCAGGCAGACGATGACGCCCAGGACCGCCGCGATGGTCCCCTCGATCAGGGTCGCTTTCTTACGGCTCCATCCGAACTTGTCCATCAGGCCGGAAACGACTGCTTCCAGAATGGACATGCAGCTGGTCAGCGCTGCCATGATGACCATCAGGAAGAAGATGATGCCGATGACAGTACCCATCTTGCCCATAGCGGCGAACGCCTTCGGGATGGCGACGAACATGAGTCCCGGGCCTGCCGAGCTCATGCCTTCTTTGCCCATGAAGACGAACACGACCGGAATGATCATGACACCGGCCAGGAAAGCGACCAGCGTATCGAAGAACTCGATGCGGTTGACGCTCTTGACCAGGTTCTCTTCATCTTTGAAATAGGACGCGTAGGTGACCATGATACCCATAGCGACGCTGATACTGTAGAACAGCTGTCCCATAGCATCCATGACCACATAGCAGAATCCGCGGAAGGTCAGTCCCGTGAAATCGGGAATGAGGAAGACCCAGAATCCGTCCAGTCCGCTGCGGCCGCCGGTCTCTGCAGTCCCCGGCAGAGTCAGCGCGAAGATGGAGATGCCGAAGATCATGATCAGCAGGATCGGCATCAGTACCTTTGACATATTCTCGATGCCCTTGTTGACGCCCTGATAGATGATGAATACGGTCGCTCCCAGGAAGAGCAGGTTGAAGATGATCGGCTGGGCTCCGCTGGTGATGAACCCTCCGAAGAAGGCGTCATCCGCCGCATCCATCCCATGCCCTGTGATGAATACGGTCGCGTATTTCGTGACCCATCCGCCGATGACAGCGTAATAAGGCAGGATGAAGAACGGTACGATGGCCGAGATATAACCAAGCCAGTTCCATTTTTTTCCTCCGAGGACGCCGTAGGCGGTCAGAGAACTCTGCTTGGTCTTACGGCCGATACCGATCTCACTCATCAGCAGTGTATAACCGAAGGTGATGACCAGGATCAGATAGACGACGAGAAAAAGACCTCCGCCGTCTTTGGCGGCCAGATATGGGAATCTCCAGAGGTTCCCCAGACCGATGGCGCTGCCCGCTGCCGCCAGTACGAATCCGATGGAACCTGAAAATGTGCTTCTTTCTTTTTGATGGTGTGGCATTGCTAAAACTCCTCCGCTACATTTTTGCCGAACATTACTATATTAACACTTTTCCTACTGTCCGTAAACCGGTAATCGCACTTTCTTTTGCGGTTTCCCGCCCATCCGGCGCCCTTGCCGCATCAAAAAGGGCCGCGGCTCTCACATATGTGATCGCCACAGCCCTGTCATATCCTTTTATCCGTTTTATCCGCACACAGATCAGGTACTACTCCTCATCACGATCCGGCGGGATCAGCTCCGCTTCTTCATAATCCTGCAGCAGACTTTCTTCCTCTCCAGCCAGTTCCTTTTTCTCCCGGTTACGCTTGAGCGTGATCGTAAGGGAAACGGCGATGCCGCCCCACAGACCTACGCAGGCAACGCACATCATCGCTACTGCCGGCGTGCTGATGCTCTTGCCGAAGCCTCCGGTCACTGCGATGATATCGAGGATCAGCGCGAGGATGGCGATGAATATCATCACCGCGATCACGACCTTGGATGAGAAGCTGACCGGCTCCCACTTCGGCGCGTCATCCGGCGTTACGTAGAAGGACTTCCTGCCCTTCATCACCGTCAGAACGATGGTGCCGACGACCAGGAAGATCGCGAATACGACACCGATGGACAGCGGATAGACATCGTATCCATCGTGGAAATAGGTCACCAGGTTGGTGATCGTCGTATATCCGAGCACGATGACCGTGACGATCTTCAGGCACCACAGCCACCATCTGCCAATGCTGAAATTGGAGAACTCGTTCGCTGCCTGACGCAGCTTCTCCGGCTTGAAGAACCATCCGATCAGGACGACTTCAATAACACCGCTGGCAACGATGCCGATATTGTTCGCGATGTAATCGGCCAGATCCAGGAAGTACAGGCCTGCCTTTGTGATGAACAGGAAGGACAGGATGAACGCCGGGACCAGCACGAGGGTGGTCGCCTTCTTATGGGGCAGTTCCCACTTGTCTTCCAGACCAGTGATCGCGGTCTGCAGGATGGAGATCATCGACGTAACGCCTGCAGTGAACAGGGATACGAAGAAGAGGATCCCGAACAGGGAATTCAGTCCCGGCAGAGCGCTGATCGCTGTCGGGAAGACGACGAACGCCAGACCGACGCCCGCGGCCGCGACATCTTCCATGCTCTGGCCGGACGAAAATGCCATGTATCCCATGATGGAGAAAATACCGATTCCGGCAAAGATCTCAAATCCATGGTTCGTGCACGCGGTCAGGAACGCGGTGTTCACCACATCCTCCTGCTTCGGCAGATAGCTGGAATAGGAGATCATAATGGCAAAGGCGATGGAAAGGCTGAAGAATACCTGTCCGTAAGCCGCTACCCATACTGCGGGTTTCGCGATGGCGCTCCAGTCCGGTGTGAACATATAAGCGATACCATCCACAGCGCCCGGCAGGGTGATCCCTCTGAAGAAGATGATGACCGTACAGATCAGAAGGATCGGCAGGCAGATCTTGCATGCCAGGTCGATGCCCTTGTTGATGCCTCTGTACATGATGAATCCGACCACACCCCATACGACCAGGAACGGGATGAGCAGTTTCGTATTCAGTCCACCAACCTGCGTGATGCTGTCCGTGATCTGCAGCATGCCGTAGAAGCTGCCGGCGGTATCCTCGCCCCAGGTGCAGCCGACGGCCTTGCCGATGTAGCACAGGACCCACACGACGATCGCCATGTAGTAGATGCTGATCAGGAAAGCGATCATGACCTGGAGCCATCCGAGAAACTCGAATTTCTTATTGATCCGGGCGAACGCTCCGGGCGCTCCCGAACGATAGGTCTTGCCCAGCGTGTATTCCAGGATCAGGATCGGAATACCTGCTGTCAGGATCGCGAAAAGATACGGAAAAATAAAGGCGCCGCCTCCATTTGTCGCTGCGATATAAGGGAATCGCCACAGATTGCCAAGGCCGACGGCTGAACCGATTGCAGCCAGAATAAATCCCAGCTTACTGTTCCATTGATTTCTCACTTCTCTCACACTCCTCAATAGTAGTTTTATAGTATAAGTACATTACATTATTATATTTTCCCTGTACGTGAATGTCAATTTATCTTTGTCTTTAAAATACAAATATCTTTTTCGTTTTTTGTCTTCGGTCACAGTCCCTGCGCGAAGGGCACGGAAGGCGCTTTTCGCAAGACCGTTGTCTACCGGCGCCGGATTGTGGTATATTATATGTATGCATGAACTACCTATCACAGAACGAATCATTAGGGTCGCGTCCGAGCACTGCGAAGAAGCCGGCGCGTCCCGCGTCAGGAAGATCCATCTGGTCATTGGGGATAATTCCGGTATCGTCGGAAGCTCAGTCCAGATGTATTTTGATGTGATCACCGAGGATACCCCCTGCGAGGGGGCTGAACTGGATATCGTCCGGATCCGTCCGAAACTCCGATGCAAAAGCTGCGGCTGCCTGTTTGAACGGGAGCTGCTTTCCTTTTCCTGCCCGGAATGCGGCGGAGACGGAGAGCCGACGGAGATCGGCAAGGAATTCTACATCGATACGATCGAGGTGGAGTAGGAGATTCTTATGAATACACTGACAACAGAAAAAATAAAATTATGGGGCATCGTACAGGGGGTCGGATTCCGGCCCTTTGTTGCCAAGCTGGCGGATCAGATGCATATGAAAGGGAACGTACTGAACATCGGCGGTCTGGTCGAGATCACGCTCACCGATACGCCTCAGCGGATCGACGCGTTCGTAGAGGCACTGCAGCAGGAGAAGCCCAAGCCGGCAGAGATCGTACACATCAAACGCACGTCTCAGCCGCTGACGGAATTCACGGATTTCCAGATCAAAGGCAGCGCGGAAGGCGGCGATGACGCCGCTATGATCCCGCCCGACATGGCCATCTGCCCTGACTGCCTCAAAGAGCTTTACGCGGAAGATGATCCCCGTCATCTCCATCCCTTCATCAGCTGTATGCTCTGCGGTCCCCGCTATACGATCATCGACCGCATCCCTTATGACCGGGATAACACGACCATGATCGATTTCCCGATGTGCGGTTTCTGTCAGGTCCAGTATCAGGATCTGCATGACCGCCGGCATCACGCCCAGACGATCTCCTGTCACGCCTGCGGGCCATATCTGAAATGGCTGGGTCCTGTCGAAGACCCGACGGCTCCGCTGCGCCACACTTCCGCAGAGGACCGAAAACTTCTGGATCAGGCCGCTCAGGTCCTGGCAGACGGCGGGGTCATCGCTTTCAAATGCGTCGGCGGATACAATCTCGTCGCCGACCCGTTCAACGATGATGCTGTCCGGAAACTGCGGGAGATCAAGGGCAGAGAAACGAAACCTTTCGCGGTCATGTTCCGCGATCTGAAAGAAGTACAATACTATTGTCATATCAGCGACGTGGAGGCGAACCTTCTGGAATCTTCCGCGCGGCCGATCCTCCTGCTGGAACATAAACTGGAGGAACCGGGCTTCGCGCCTGCGGCGAACCGCCGTTTTCCGCAGACTGAGAACGGAACTCCCGAGCCTTCTTATACGGACCTGCTATCCAGCCGGTTCATCGGTTCTTTCCTGCCCAGCCTGGCCGCTCAGTATCTGCTGCTGGACCGGATCAGTCCTCTGATCTTCACCAGCGCCAACAAATCGGATCTGCCCATGATCAAAGACGATGATGAGATGACCGCCTGGTTCGAAAAAGAGCCTGCCATCGACGGCGTCCTCTACAACGAACGCCGGATCCTCGTACGGGCAGATGATTCGGTCTGCCGGGTCATAGATGACCAGCCTCAGATGATACGCCGCAGCAAGGGCTATGCTCCCCTGCCGCTGTATGTAGACGAACCGACCGGGCCAAGGTTCATTTTCGCTGCCGGCAGTCAGCTGAAAAACTCGTTCGCTCTGACCAACGGGCCTTTCCTTTATATGAGTCAGTACTTCGGAGACCTTGATACGGTCGAGAACCAGCAGATCTATCAGGAAAATATCCGGCGTATGGCCAAACTTCTCCGGATCCGCCCTCAGGCGGTCGTATGTGATATGCACCCTCTGTATGAGAGCACCGTCTACGCGAAGGATTTCGCGAAAAAACACGGTCTGCCCCTGCTGCAGGTCCAGCATCATCACGCTCATGTTGCCTCCGTTATGGCCGAGAACAATCTGTCCGGCAAAGTGATCGGAGTCAGCTTCGACGGCACTGGCTACGGGACCGACGGATGCATCTGGGGCGGCGAGATCCTGCTGTGTGAGGGAAGCAGCTGCGAGCGGTTCTCCCATCTCAGATACGTCGATATGATCGGAGGCGACTCATCGATGAAAGACGCCCATCGCTCAGCTCTGAGCCACATGGCGGCTGCGGCGGTCTCCCGGCCGGACATCATTTCCTATGATGATCAGGGCTGCCGTCAGTTCAACATCGATCTGACCGACATCCTGGAATTCGGCGCTGAACGTATCATGGGGTGCCCCGACGCCCGGATGATCCTGCGCGCCATCGATTCCGGGATCAACACGATCCAAAGTTCCAGCATGGGACGGCTGTTCGACGCGGTCTGCGCCCTGCTGGATATCAAAGAATACAATGATTTTGAAGGACAGTGCGCCTGCATGCTGGAGGACGCAGCTGCCTTCGCAAAAGCTCATCCCGGCGCTGACCGCGCCAGTGATCTGGCACTCGCCTTCCATGAGCAGGTGATCGATGTGATCGTGAAGGAGTGCCGGCTCGTCCGTGAACAGACGGGAGCAAA
>Ga0256405_10008264_pt1 | contig 15045 bp, 13 predicted proteins | sample RumenRJG_02DNA_FD_189096 | JGI IMG/M metagenome (GOLD analysis project Ga0256405, IMG submission 189096) | Bovine rumen microbial communities from Lethbridge, Alberta, Canada - RJG_02 | ecosystem: Host-associated > Mammals > Digestive system > Stomach > Rumen | place: Canada: Alberta... | reverse complement strand
AATACAGGTTTCCGGCACGGCCAGAAATCTGAAACCGGAGAACGGTGAAGAGTCGAATACAACGATCCAGGAAGGCAAAGTGACAATTGATGTTAATGGAAACTATGTGATTGACCCCACTACCATTCAGGCAAAATTGAACGGGAGTACGTTCGATAAATTAAACTGGGAAGTGTCCGGAAATAAAGTTCAAATTACCTTCGGCGAAGGAGGTGTAACAAAACCTGGCGATAAGCTGACATATAGCTTTTCGACTACTGCGGTTGCCGATCAACCAATTATTCCTGGCACGGTTACAAATATCGTGACGCTGACAGGCAAATCATTTAACAACGGGACAGATACAGGCAAAAATATCCAAATTGATCAGAAGGCAGAAACCAGATTTACATTAACAGTTGATCCCAATGGCGGAAAATATCCTGGAAATACAACAGTATCTTCCACAATGGACCCTCTTAGCAGAACGGCATTGAGCACGCCGACACGTACCGGTTATAAATTTCTTGGCTGGATCATAAAGTCCGGAGGATATCGTTCCGCTCTTGCGTCATCCAGTGCTGGCTGGAAAATGGTGCGACGGGCGAGTACTGCCGAAGGAGTCGTTGCACCAGTCAAGAGTTCATCCTTCACGATGGGGCTGCAGGATACCGTCCTTCAGGCACAATGGGAGAAAGAAACCTATACGGTTACCGTGAACATGCATTTCTCCGGTGTTGAAAGCAGTGTGTTCCCCAAGGCCTTTACCATCAACGTTGGTCCTTCTGAATATTCCCCGCTGACCATTGCAGACGGAACAAAAAACAGCGATACAGAATATACATGGGAAATAAAAAATGTCCCATATGAAACAGAACTGTCGCTTCAGGAAACAAACTATGCGATGGACAATTATTCTGTCGCAACTAAGGTCAAGGTCACTCCACCGGCAGCTTCCAGTGAGATGAATCCGGATTCGGAAAATCCAACTGCGTTTACTGTTATTCAGAATACGACGGTTGATTTTGAGATTATCTATACGCATACTTCATTTACTGTCAACACCAAATGGAAAGGAGACGATGCGTGGAAAGACGTGACGCGTCCCGATGCAGTAACAGTACAGCTGCAGGCAACGGTAGATGGTGTGACAGTGAATGTCGCAGATGCAGTTACACTTTCGGATCACAATGGGTGGAAGTATCAGTGGCCGGCGCTCAAGGATAAGGATAATTCTGGCAATGTCATAAGTTATTCTGTGACTGAGAACCCCGTGAAAGGGTATGATACGCAAATTGCACCGGGAGAAAAATCCGCAGTAATTACGAATATGCTTCAGACAGAAGACATTACCGTGAAGAAGACGTGGAAGGATCAGGACAACAGTTATGGTCTTCGCCCCGCCAATGTTACGATTCATTTCTACCAGACGGATAGCTATGGGAATAAGAGGGAAGTCGGCGATGCCAGGACACTGTCAGATGCGAATGGATGGGAGGATCAGTTCACTGCACTCCCTGTTTACGATAAACAGGGAGATATGTTCAGCTACTCGGTTACTGAGGATACTGTGCCGGGATATGTAAGCAATATTGAGCAGTATTCCCTTACCAATGTTCTGGAAACAAGAGATATCACCATCAACAAGACCTGGAATGACCAGAACAACAGTAACGGCACAAGGCCGAATCAGATTACAGTTCAGCTGCTGTGTAACGGAAATGCCTTTCAGGATCCCGTTGTTCTGAGTGCAGATCAAGGCTGGAGCTACACGTATCAGGATCTTCCGGTCAGGGATGCGGATGGCAATGCGTACATCTACACAGCCTCAGAAACAGCCGTCAGCGGGTACACTACATCTGTTCAGGGAACAACGATTACCAATACCTACATCCCGGCTGACAGCAGTGAGCCTGTAAGAAATGTAGTCGCAACCAGCATCTTTGGAAAATTTATTCCGTCCACGGGAGCAAAAGAGAATCACGAATAATACTTCGGTGCGCCAAAAATAAAATGGAGAGGCATTGTGATAATGCCTCTTTTGATGTTGCGGTCCGCTGATCAAGCGGGAATGTATAAAACGGGGGATGAGAGGATCAATGCAGCCAGCATCTTTCAGTTTCGGTTAATAATATCGTTCTAGAAACTCGGCCGGGGTAAACGCTAACGCTTTCCTGCTCTGTAGAAAATCTTTAACGTTATGGGTAATAATAAAATCTGCATTGATCCTCTCTGCGGTTGCACACTGTATTGCATCCTCAAAGTCTTTCCACTCCATCGCAGATGCAAGTTGGAGATCAGCTTCAGACAACGCAGCAATATGAAAAACCAATTGTAGTTTTTTAAAACATTATGGATGTCTTTAGGATCCAGTTCTTTTCGTATCACATAAACAAGATTGGCGAGAGTAAGCGCAGAAACATATCCATCTACTTCACCTGTTTCACACAGTTTCCAGATAAGAGACGAGTTCTTCATATGAGGCTCCCTCGCCTGCAAAACGTCCAGCAGGATAGTTGCATCAATCAGCAACTTCATACTTTTCCTTCAATTCTTTATCCTTTGCTTCATCCGGATCAAAATTGCCCTTTAAGACCCCTGTGAGAGAATCAGTCAGGTAAGAAACAGCCGCATCTTCAGGGATGAGACGCGCAACCAGTTTTCCATTCTTTGTAATAATGATCTGCGTTCCTTCCATTACGATACTTAAGTACCTGCCGAAGTTGTTCTGTAACTCAGCAGAACTTACTGATAATACATCTGGCATATGTACGGCCTCCTTCTGAATCTGCTGAGCTTGAGCGGAAATCTGCAGATAATTAACTGGGAAAGGGATGGATTTTCCTGCAGAAAAACAGATTCTGCAGGAACAGTTTAACTGCGGGAGGGACATCTGTCAGTACCCACAGGGAAGAAAGATTCCATGGCCATACTTTATCTGGTAATTCAGGGATGCTGGGTACTGTGTGATTTTCGCTCATGTGCGAAGTACATAAAAGCCTGACCGCAGTGCGACCAGGCTGATGTTGATAAGAATGGATTTTTGCTGACTTGTGGTGAAGCAGTACGGAAGGTTTGGAATATTACCGATTGCGGTTTTCCCACATCGCATCCGTCGCCTGGCGGATGCCGTTGGTGACCGTCGCAATCTCTTCGCTTGTCCACGTCGCTTTATCACGGCGCAAGAAGCTGGTTGCGTCGATGCGGTTATCAAACACACCGACCGGCAGATGATAGGTTTTGCCATGTGCGGTGACTGTGACTGTACCTTTGACTTCACTGTGGTCAATCAGCCACATCATATCGTCGCAGCCGTAATCGCCGAGCATCACATCCAGCGGCACACCATGGAACAGATTGCTCGACTGATCCGTATTGCCTTCGGAACGGGCAAAGTTCTTGGCGCGGCTTTGCTCAGGCGTCACAAGAATATAGAGAATGACCGCATGTTCCAGCAGATCATTGGCAAGATACGGAAGCGAAAACTGATAGCCCATCGTACCGGATAGCGGCATCGTGCTGCCGTCTTTTCCGCCCCGCGAACATTCAATGATCAGCGTCTTGTTGTCAAAGCTGTCTGGATACTGTGCCTCAAGGTCTGTGATGATCTTCATTGCCGGCGCCTCTAATTTCTTTGCGATAGCGTCTCTTACATCATCCGGTAATCCGGCAATCCGGGCATCGAGTCCCGCACCCATCGCCGCCTTGTCCATCCGGTCAAACAGATACAGCGCATAGCTGTCCGGGCTTACATGAACCCGGTTATGGAGATTGTGATAGTCCTCATTGAGCAGGTTGATGAACGTTGCCCAGTCGCGGCCGTCGATCAACGGCTTGTCGTTGCTTGGATAGAAGATGCGGGGCTGATGGACCGCTTCCAGAGCCGTGTCGATTTCACGCATGAAGTTGACATAGGGATAATCATCCAGCTGCAGATTGGCGCCGATATGAAACTCCTCTTCCAGACGTTTGGGTTCGACGTTGGCCAGGAAGTTGCGCACTTCCGACTTTCCGCTTGCCGGCAGCGCCTGCAGAAGAATGGTCTGAAATACTTTGGACATGCTTGTTACCTCACTCATTGACAACGTGGATATTGAATTCCGGATCAAATTCAATGACCGGGTGGTTCTTGAACCAGGCCTCGGCAAGATCCGTAAAGCTGCTGTCGATCGTCTTCAGCGTCTCACACTGCTTCAGTACATGGAAGCCGCCGCCTCCTGCCGCATGGTACGAATTGACACAGAGGGTAAAGGTGCTGTCCTCCGTGATCGGGTTACCCTGGTACAGGATTTCTTCGACACGTTCGCCGATCGGATTGGCAACGTTGATGCGGTAGTCGATGCCGCTGACAAGGTCGTAGTTTTCCGGATGAGCCGGATCTTCGCCGGCAACAATCTGAGCTGCGGCGTTGGCGCTCCAGTAGGACGCATCCTCTTCGAGGTATTCCTTCAGCTGTACGCCGGACAGCTTCTTGACGACAAGACGGTTGATGTAGGGATAGTTGGTAAACAGGGCTCTGCGTGTAATTGAGGCGCCAAAGCCTGTTGCGCCCTTGAATAGTGAGCAGGCTGCGAGCATGGCTCCGGTTTCTTCCATGGCAATATGATTGAAGAGGGTAATGGAAGGAGTGCCCTTGAGTCTGGCTTCATTTTCATTGGCGATGCGAAGATCCATGTTTGTTTTGGCCAGGGGCTCATCGAGCCACGCCTGACAATCCGCTTCTTCGCGTGCGATCAGCTTCATGATCGCTTCATCCGCTTCGCCATCGGCCCGGTAGATGACGGGTTCAATGGTATGGGAATCCGTTGCCAGATCAATGCAGATGAGTTCTTTGCCGTCGGCTTCCGTCTCGGCATATACCGTATTGTTATAGGTGCCGAGCAGATGCTGATGGCTGTGGCCGGCAATCAGGACATCGATGCCCCGTACCTGCTGCAGCATGGCATAGGCACAGTTGTCGCCCTGCATACAGCCGGAGCGGGAACCGGTCTTCGGATTGATTTCAAAGCTGCCGTGATAGACGACGATGACATAGGCGGGATTTTCGAGATGGCGAACGGCATCGACGGCATTCTGCACGGTTTCGATCGTATCAAGGAAACTGTAGCCTTCGATGTTTGAGGCCGGCTCTGTGTGCTTTGTGTCGGTGATACTGACACCGATCAGCGCAACCTTGACGCCGTCGAAGTCACGGATCACATAGGTCGGACCGAGCGGCGCATCGTGGAACGTGATATTGCTGGTGATGCAGGGAGCCTTAAGGGCCTTGAGATGAATGGCAAGGGCACGCTGACCGAGGCTGAAGTCATGGTTGCCCAGGTTGATATAGTCATAGCCCATGGCGTTCATGACAGCCGTCACGGGCGAAACCATTCGCTCATGCGCCACCGCATGGTAGCGGGTCAGGGCACTGCCTTCAATACTGTCACCATTATCAATGAGCAGCGTATTCTCATCACGCAGCTGCTGGATCAGTGTGCTGAGCTTGGCAAAGCCGCCGTCATATTCCTGACCATTCGTATAGAGATACGGAGTGATATGGCCATGCACGTCGCTGGTAGCTAAAATGCGGATCCGGTTTTTCATAGAACATCTCCCTTTAAGCGGTTTTTATTATACCCAGAAACGGAATCAATAGATGAAGCTATTTACGAATGACCATGTCAAGCATCGAGGTGATTGAGCAGAACATTTGCATGGTTTGCACGGTAGAACGATGTTCTGTTGCTCATCGATTCCGTCAGATAATGCCCGTCCACAAGCCGCTGGATCGTATTTTTTCTGAAGTAAGTGGAAGGCTTCAGACCGATATAATCGGCTATCTCACGTACTGAACGTTCTTTGTAATAGCAGTAGCCAAGAATCTTCAGATCATATTTTCCGGTTGTCAAGCCGGCAGTATATACATCGGCATATTCCTGATTTTTCGTCGCTTCCATAGCTGACGTTACCGTCAGATCCGGCAGACAGAGAGTGAATGAGGAAGCGTCACAGGAAACATACGGCTTATGTGCATCGTCCGCATTTTGATAATCCGATTCAATCTTGTCGAAGCCGCTGCCTTTTTCTTCCATAAGACGGCACAGTTCCAGGATCGAGCAGATTACTTCATTGCGCCGTCGGGGGATAATTGATGCAATATCTGTTTCCCTGTTCAGCCGCCGCACTCCCAGCAGAGAACCGGGTGAAGTAATTTCAAGCCGATCCTGAAAAATGTTGATTTCAATCTGACTGCCCTGGATGAAATAGTTGCGGTGCCCCACCGCGTTTACAATTCCTTCCATGACGGAACGCTGCGGGTAGGCGAAATAACTCTGACGCGTATCTGGGCGCTTGATAAATCCGTTTGCTGAATGATCCATAACAAAGTCGATGCCTTCCTGGATTCCGGTAAGGAGGTTTCCGATAAATTCCTTCTGGGCCAGAACGATATCACTCCCCTTGTCCAGCCCCTTCCAGAGAGTCATCACCATTCTGGTTTCCGGAGTCCGGCAGGAATCCTGAAACAGCAGTGCACCTTTGGAAAGACGGCGTTTCTCATTCATGAAGCCGATTGAGATCAAAGCCTTCTCCGTCACTTTGATTCCCGCAGATTTTAGCAACTGGTGAAATACGGAAAAATCCTGCGGCTGATAAGTCAGTTCTGTAAACGGCTGATCATAGGGGATATGCTCGCTCATAAGCACAAGGTCGCGGATCTGCTCGGGGGAAGCCGATTCAGTCTGACCGAAATTGCGCACATAGATGCCGAGAAAACCTTTACTGTGCAGAATCACAGGCAGGTCCTCGCTTGCAGAAACGGAAATTTTCAGAATATACCGGATCGGTGAAGTTTCAGGAACAGGAATCGATTCCATGGAATAGGAGATTGTTGGCTCGATTTTTTCGCGGATCTGCCGATGAACCATGCGGACTGTTTTGTCAGCCTCTGTATGATCCAGCGCAACAATTTTGTGGGACCGATCCTCGACTCCGACATACAGATCGCCGCCATCCGTGTTGGCAAAAGCCGCAATTGTTTTGAGCCAGCTGATCTCTTCCGGTGTCCCGCCTTTATTGACGCCTTCTTTTAGGATTCCTTTAAATTCCGTCTGCCTCGTTTCGAGGTTTACGCCCGGAATAAGCTCTTCTATCTGCATATTGCCGGCCTCCCTTCTGGTTCCATTATAAGGAAGCAGTGAAGTAAATGAAGTAAAACTTCACTGCACTTCACTCAAAACTTCATTCCACTTCACTGCAACTTCACAACAAGTGAAGGAAAGAAACCCGGCCGGATGAATTTTTTCATCCGGCCGGGTTTGGAGATTCTTTGGTATTGATGTACTGGTGCAAGAGCGGCTGCTTATCGTCCGCTTACTGACGGCCGCCCGCCAGGCGCATGCGGATCTTGGTCGAGAAATACTCGATGATGATGACCGCAATGATCAGTGCCAGCAGGTACGCACCGACCTGCGTCCAGCGCATTGCATTGATCGCAATGACAAGGGCGGAACCGATGCCGCCGGCACCGATGAGGCCCAGGATTGTCGCATCCTTCAGGTTGATATCGAAGCGGTAGATCACTGTCGAAATGAACGATGCGGACAGCTGGGGCAGGACGCCGCAGCGGATCTTCTGGAACGTGGAGCAGCCGGCTGCGTCCAGGGCATCGAGGATGCCCGTATCAAGATCTTCAATGGCGGTGATGTACATCTTTGAAATCATGCCGATCGAGCAGATGGACTGCGTAACGACGCCGCAGAAGGCACCCGGTCCCGTAACACGGATCCACATCAGAGCCCACACAAGGGACGGGATGGTACGGATCAGAAGAATCAGGACACGGAAGATGACGGCGACGGGACGCGGAACGATGTTGTTCGATGCCAGGAAGGAAACCGGAATCGCAAGGATGCCGCCGAACAGTGTGCCGAGAATGGCAATGGCGATCGTCTGGAACATCAGGTAGAGAATACCGGTTTCCGTCATGTCGGTGAACTGTTTCCAGTCCGGATGCACCAGACCGTAGATCGTGCCCTGTGCAATCTTGACGCCCTGCGACACGCCGTTGAAGTCGATGCCGCTGCGGCTCCAGATTACAAGGATCAGAACAATGGCGAAGATGATAATGTTGCGGACAAGATGATGGGGCTGTGCCTCATACATTTCTTCAACTGTCAGTTTCTTTTCACTCATGGAGTCACCTCAGGAAAGCTTGGAACGCAGCCAGTCAGAGAAGAAGTCAATCGCAACGACGAGAACAAACAGTGCCAGCAGGACCATGCCGAGTCCGCTGTAGTCACGCCAGCCGACACGTTCCGAAATCAGGATGCCAAGACCGCCGGCGCCGACGTAGCCAAGAATCGATGCGGCACGTACATTCATCTCGAAGCAGTACAGGCAGTGCGAAAGATACGTCGGCAGGATCTGGGGCATGCATGCTGCCCAGAAGGCTGCCATCGTGCTGGCGCCGAAGCTTGTCATCGCCTCATACGGCTTCATGTCAATCGTCTCGATCGACTCGTAGAGCATCTTGGAGACGACGCCGATGGTAAAGATCGTAATCGCAAGGAAGCCGGCAAAGGTACCAAGGCCGAAGATTAATGCACAGATATTGGCGATGACCAGGGTCGGAACGGAGCGAACAATCGCTAGGAACAGACGCACAATCGAGAGAACGACTCTGTTATGGACGATGTTGCTGGAAGCGATAATCGCAAGGGGCAGAGCCAGCAGGCATCCGACAAAGGTGCCGAGCAGCGACATCTGAATCGTATCGATCAGAGGCTGCCAGACGGAGTGTGCATAGTTGAAGTCGGGGCGGAAGATCTGGGCAAGAATTTCGCCCATCTTGGAGATTCGCGATGTGAGGGTGGACCAGTTGAAGCCGGTCACCTTCAGACATATGGCGACGACAATGATCAGGACGACAGCGATCAGCGGTCCGCGGGAGCGGGGCCGGTTGACCGTATGACCGTTGGGCAGCGTAACGAGCTGCGGCTTGAAGATGCGGTCAAACAGAGGGGCTTTGCGAACGTCGACTTCGGACATCAGTGTACCTCTGCCGTATTAGGGTCCGTGGACTTGGGGACTTCCTTGCCGTTGTAGACTTCGTCGAGCACTTCCTTTGTTACGTTGCTGGTGGGGCCGTCATAGACGACGTGGCCGGCACGGATGCCGATGACGCGTGTCGCATACTTGAGAGCGAGATCGACGTGATGGATGTTGAGCAGGATCGAGATATTCATATCCTTGTTAATGCGGGCAAAGTCGCTCATGACGACGTCGGCCATGATCGGATCCAGCGATGCGACCGGCTCATCGGCCAGGATGATCGAAGGATTCTGCGTCAATGTACGGGCCAGCGCTACACGCTGCATCTGGCCGCCGGACAGTTCGTCGCAGCGGGAATATGCCTTGTCGAGGATCTGGACCTTGTCGAGGTTTTCGAGTGCCTTCATCTTCTGTTCCTTGGAATAGATGCCGAAGAGCACCTTATACCAGGGCATGTCCGGGACATAGGAAGTAAGAACGTTGTTAATGACGGTGGAACGGGTGATCAGGTTGAAGGACTGGAAGATCATGCCGATGTGGCGGCGGAAGCGGCGCAGATCCTTCCCCTTGAGGGTCATGACGTCGGTCCCGTCAACGATCAGCTGGCCGTCCGTAATATCAATCATACGGTTGATGGTACGGATCAGCGTCGATTTGCCGGCACCGGAGAGGCCGATGATGGCAACGAACTCGCCCTGATCAATCTTGAGGTTAACGTGCTGAAGACCCTTGGTCCCGTTTGGGTATGTTTTGGATACGTCTTTAAACTCAATCATGTTCAATCTCCTGCTGTGATCCATTTTAATCTATGAAGAAGGCGGGCTGAAGTTCAACCCGCCTCGATGGTTTGATTTATTGTATGATGCGAATTACTCGTTGGCTGCTGCGACAGTCTCAAGACCCGTCTTGAGATCTTCGTAGTTGGCAGGATCGCCCTTGAGATAGCCGGTGTGGCTGTAGACGGAGATGATCTCCTTGCCTTCATCGGTGCCTGCGATCTCGATCATGGCATCCTGGAATGCGGACAGGAAGTCATCCGTAGCGACTACTTCGTGGCCGGCAGCCGGATTCTTGGTCAGGCAGACAGTATCGTTGTAGATCGGATCCGTAACCGCAAAGACGGACATTTCATCATAGATGGAAGCGGAGCGTCCGAAGCCCTGGTTGCCGGAATCATCGGTCTCGGTTGTCGGACGGGTCCAGTCATCTTCATAGTCCATACGGCCGTCTGCATAGCAGAGGACGATATCAATCGTCTCAGCAGCTGCCTGAGCGAATGCCTGCGGATAGGAGAGCTGTGTTGTGTGAGCAAGATCTGCCAGGGTCTTGCCGTCGTAGTTCTTCATGAGCCACAGAGTCGGGAAGATATAGCCCGAGGAAGAGGTTGTGGAAGCGACTGCCCAGCTGCAGGAGTTGAGATCATCCCATGTGATTTCCTCACCGGCCTCGACCTTGGCTGCAATCTTGCGTCCGTTCTCGGACGGTCCTGCATACATCAGGCCGCGGTAGTAGGTGACCGGCTCGCCGGCGATACGCGTCGTAGCGTTGGCTTCGCCGTTCCAGGTCTTCGGATCCTCGGAATCATTGCTCAGAGCATCACGGGTAGCCGTCAGGGCAAGCGTCGTATCATCGGAATAGTTTGCATAGGTCGAAGCAGGCAGCCATGCGACGTCAACGGAACCGGAAGCCAGAGCTTCGCCGGTAACGTTGTAGTCAGATCCGGCACCGACAGTGATTTCAATATCGCCGATGTCATATCCGCGCTTGGCCATCTGTTCCTTCAGCAGCTCCGGGAGCTTGGATGTGCCCTGCAGAATGGTTTCTGCGTCACGGGACGGAACAAACTGCATCTTCAGAACATCGATGGAACCCTTGGAAGCGGAACCGTCTGTTGCGGATGCTGCAGAAGCGGTCGCAGATGCGGAAGAAGATCCGCAGCCTGCCAGCATTGCCATTGCGAGCAGTGATACTGAGAGCTTTTTAAAGTTCATTTTTCCTCCAGCGTTATTCAACGCAAGCTCATTATAAGTGCATCCTAAAACGGTTAACAATGTGAAATTGAGCAGGCAATTAAAATTATGGCTTCTTTGAAACTGTACGGATCACTCTTTCAGGAAATATAAAAATGATTTCTGAAAATAAAAAAATAACAAGAACATCAAATTGCATGAAAAGAAAAAAGGCCGCCGCAGCGGCCTTGATCGGGCTAATTAAAGCGCTGTAAAACGATCCAGCATCATCCAGGCCAATGAATAGTACGTCACGACACCGACAAGATCGGTGATTGTTGTGATGAGTGGTCCGGAGGCGACAGCAGGATCAACGCCGATTTTCTTGAAGAACATCGGAACAACGGTACCCACCATACTTGAAATGAACATGGCCAGTACGAGACTGGCACCGATACAGCCGGATACCAGGAAGGCCTGCGAGAGCGGATAATGTTTAGCCAGAACAATGTAGAAGCCGACGCCGGCAAAGGCGATGATGCCAAGAATGAGGCCATTGAGCAGGCCGGTCTCCATTTCTTTGCGCAGCAGCTTTCCTTTGGCACTGGACTGCAGATTTTCATCCATGAGGACACGGATCGTGACCGCAAGCGATTGGGTACCGACGTTGCCGGACATATCCAGGATCATGGACTGGAACGCCATGATCAGCGTCAGGCGGGCAACGACCGTCTCATAAGCGGATACGACCGACGACACAAGCATGCCAAGAAACAGCAGAAGAATGAGCCACGGCAGACGTTTGCGTACACTTTCTTTGACAGGTTCGTTGAGATCTTCTTCTTCACCGAGACCACCAAGTTTAGCGTAATCGTCGCCCATTTCGTCATCGACGACTTCGACAACATCGCTGGCGGTGACGACGCCGAGAATCTTATTGTCACGGGAGAGGACAGGGATCGATTCCTCGGAATAGTTCTCAATCAGAGACAGGACATCGGAAATCTTCTCCGTCGCATATACAGATGGATAGGCGGTAACGATAATATCGGAAAGCGGCGTATCTTTGCGGGCGATGATCAGATCCTTCAGAGAGAAGGCGCCGGCAAAGATGCCTTTTTCATTTACAGCATAGATCGTGGAAATGTTATCGTGGTCCGCTGCCTGGGCGACAACCTGTTTCATGGCTTCCGGCACGGAGGATCCGGTTTGGACCGTGATGAAGTTGGTCGTCATACGGGAGGCGATCGTATCTTCTTCATAGGCCGCAAGCTTGGTCAGGTTTTCGCGGACATCGATGTTCATGTGCGAGAGCCATGACTCTTTTTTCTCACTGACGGTATTTTTCAGAAAGTCGACGGCGTCATCCACTTCCATAGCGGAAAGGATACGTGCCGCCAGGTCGTCGGGCAGCTCTTCGAGGTAGTCTTCGGCATCTTCTGTATCGAGGTATTCATAGATATCTGCCAGCCGTGGCAGATCGAGGGAGCGGACAAGTTTGATGCGCTCATCCCGGGTTAGCTGCGGCAGGACGGCGCCGATGTCATATTCATGGTAGTCATCGAGTTTGTCGCGCAGTTCTTCCGGGTTTTCGGTGGTCTCTATAATCTGGAGAATTTCTTTTAAATGTCTCTGATCGATTGGCTCTGACATGGTTTGTTTTCTCCTTTGGTATGATTCCTATTCAGTATATCGACTGTTTTTGAGGTTCAGCATTGTTTTTTGTTTTCGATCTGGAGCAGTTCGCACACGATTGAGGCTCTCTATAAAGATGGGACGGCAAGTGTTAAGGTGACGGTTCCTTCCAGTGAAAAGCCAAATAGCAATGCAAAGAACAGCGCGAAGCCTGTGTATGCGGCTTCTTCCTCTGTGAAGCCGATTGTTCCGGCAACAGGTGCGGGACAGTAATCAGCCAAAGAAAACAGATACAGCACGATTGATCAAATACGGACAGCCATGGCGGATTCTTCTGCTGTGGCTGTTCTTGCATAAGATGATGCTGCGTGATATCAAGAGATGGGAGAAGCCGATGGTTCAGGAAATAGATTCGTTTGATGCATATGAAGACTTGGTCAGGGATGTCAGCCGCAGCCCTGCGTATGCGGATCCGCATTTTGCCTTTGATGAGCGGAACCTCTTTGATGCGCTGAACAGGGATACGGATCATCGGAAGGCATATATCGTTACGCTGGACGGGAGTACTGCGGGCCTGTTTGTGTGGCTTATTCTTCCCGGGGAGCAATATGCAGAGATGCTCGTCGGACTGACAAAGGAAGAGGCAGCGATCCGTGAGATGCTTGCATATATCGAAGAGAGGTGCAGAGGTTTTCAACTGGATTTTGTGATCAATCCCGACAATAGCTTGTTCTGCAGTGTGTTGCGATCTAAAGATGCGGTGTTTGACGCTCCGCAGCAGTGGATGATCTGGAAGAGTGAGACGAAGCCGCAGCCATATGAAGTTGTTCAAATTTCTTCGGAGTATGAGTCGCAGTATCTTGCCGTGCACCGAAAAGATACCTACTGGACAGCGGAAAAGGTTCTTGCGGCAAAGGATACGTTCCGTGTCTTCCTTGCGGTCCATGAAGGTAAAGTCATCGGGTACATCGACGTGACCTTCTGCCATGAGAAGAATGAACCGTATGATTTGTGGGTAGATGACTCTTACCTGCATCAGTGCTATGAACAGGCGCTGCTGCAGGAGGCGGTGAAAATGAACCGGCCAAAGACGATGGTCGCCCTGGTAAATATCGATGATCCCGATGAGAAGGAGATCTTTGCGTCGGCGGGCTTTGTACCGATGCCCGGGACAAACTGCGTACATGCGTCCTATACTGTGTAAACGTAATGCTCCGTATTTTGCCTGAGTCAGCGCAATGATCAGGGCAGGAACTAATGCCTCACCATTTGTTCAGGTAAAGAATAATTCAAAAGGTTTCCGTTTATTCTTCCGTTCCATGGATGGTTGGAGATTTAGTTGTCTATGAACCAAAAGACAATTCATTCCAAAATATGATCGGTGTTGTGATTCATCACACAGAGATGCGTGCGGAAGCTACGGTCAGAAAAGTAGACGAAACGACGAGTCTTTCATTTACGAAGCAGTGGAACGATGATGGCAATGTTTCCGGGAAACGGCCGGATGTATCGTCCTATGCTAAGAGTCTGACACTGCTGGCCGACGGGGAAGAGCAGAGCGGATACGTAGCTGAGATTAATGATAATGGAGATAATACCTATACGGTCAGCTATAAAGGATTGCCGAAGTTTGTGGATGGCAAGGCTGTGGTCTACAGTGTGAAAGAGGCTGCGGTTGAAGGGTATAACAGTGATTCCTCTGTTGTATTGAATGACGGTACGTTGACAAATACGCTGGTTGTTCCGACACCTTCGCCTACGGCAACGGCGACTGTGAGTACACTTGCGCCAACGGCAACAGTGACGGTGAAAGAAAATAAACCTGTACGGGCTGTTTCGCCGACGGTTGTAAAACCTGTGCCGCCAACCGGTGTAGAATCCTCTTATGGAGAAAACGGTAATTGATGATTACATTGCGGGGTGTGACTCTTCACGTCAGCCGCAGTTAGAGAAAGTGTGTGAGACGATACGCAAGGCGCTGCCAGGGAGTACGGAATGCATTTCCTGGGGCATGCCGACGTGGCGTGATCGTCATAATCTGATTCATATGGCGGCGCAGAAAAACCATATTGGTATCTATCCGGGAGCGGATGCGATTGTGCATTTTGCGTCTGTGTTTGAGAAGCTTGGTCTTCGTTACAGCAAGGGTGCGGTACAGATTCCGTATGATGGGAAGCTGCCGCTGCGCCTGATTCGTTCGATGGCATTATGGTGCCGGAAGAATCAGGAATCTGAATAGTATTGGGGTCCGGCATTTGCCGGGCCATTTTCATATGTGGCGGATCTGTCGTTTTTTGTGAGTCTGAATACGCGGGGCGTCCGCCTCTTCCGTCAGTTGCAGCGATAAGTCATTGACACTCCCACAGCTAAAGCACGTGGGATTCTTGAGAAGTCTGATTGCTTACGCAATCCTTATTCTCAAAGGGCTTGCCAACAGCCCTCTACACAG
>Ga0256405_10008263_pt1 | contig 15045 bp, 12 predicted proteins | sample RumenRJG_02DNA_FD_189096 | JGI IMG/M metagenome (GOLD analysis project Ga0256405, IMG submission 189096) | Bovine rumen microbial communities from Lethbridge, Alberta, Canada - RJG_02 | ecosystem: Host-associated > Mammals > Digestive system > Stomach > Rumen | place: Canada: Alberta... | reverse complement strand
CTGCTTGATTGGCTGAAATCCTTGTAAGGGTTCTTAAGATTATGGAAAGAAATATAAGTCCCAAGTCAGTAAATCTCAACGATTTGGGACTTTACTTTCCATAATTACTTACTTTCCATAACCACAGCCTCCCTTTTGGTTCGCTATTGCTATCACTTTTGCCATTTCTTTGTCCTCCTGTCTGCTTTTCTCATTCCGCTTCATTCTCTGACTGCGTATTTCCAAGCTGCTGGGCCTGCCAGAGCTTCAGGATATCCAGGATCCTTTCCTTCATCCTCTCCGCTGAATATTCTTTCGGGAAAAACCTGTGCAGCTGTTCATTCTTGAAGGTGACCCGGTTGATCTCTCCTTTTTTGACCTCGCCCAGGATCTTCTTCATTTCCTGCAGATCCAACTCGCCGTCCCTGCTGAGCTTCTTCATTCTCTGTGCCTGCGACAGGGAAGGAGAGGACTGGGTGTATGCCATTGCCTGGATCAGGTTCTTCTGTTCCTCCTCCGTAAGGAATGATGCCTCATAAGCCGGAGTGAACCCGATCTTCCCGTCATCCAGCATCTCAAGGATCTCCGGTACAAGGTCTGCGATCCTGAGGTAGCGCTGGACCTGTTTCGGGCTCTCACCCATCTCTTCACCCATGATCTCGATGGATTTCCTCCCCTTGTACTGGTAGTCATCCTGCCCATTGCTGCTGAACCCGTTCTTGCGCTTGATCGCGTCATACTTCATCTTGCAGGCAAAAGCCTTTTCACTGGGTGAGATGACCTCCCTGTGCATGTTGGAATCCACCATGCTGATCACAGCTTCCTCATCCTTAAGGACACGGATGATCACCGGGACTTTCCGGTATCCGAGTTTCTGGGCTGCATATCGTCTGCGGTTTCCGGAAATGATCTCGTAAGCCCCATCCGGGATGGGCCTTACGATCAGGGGATTCAGGATACCGTACTTTTTAATGCTCTCCATGAGCATGTTCATCTGATCATCAGGTTTTACCTTGAAGGGATGTCCCCTGAATTCCCTGAGCCTCTCCACCTCGATCTCAACGATCCTTTCCTTTTCCCCGATCCCGCTGTTCTTCTCCTGCATGTTTGTCCTCCTTGTCTTTCCCAAACTCGTGAGCTCTGATGCCGCTGAACAGGTCTTTATCCTTACCCTGGCACCGGTGGCCATCCCCTCCGCTTTTTCCGGAAGAGAAGAGCAGATACTGGGTAAAAATGCTCCTCCCTGCAGGTGATTTGCCGATTTCTGCACGAAAAAAGCCCGTTCAGACCAGATCTTTGGTTTCATCTGATCCAAACGGGCCACTATCCATTTGCCGTCTGCATTAGCAGGTGCTAAGAATTGTAATATTGTCTCTCCCGATCTCTGCTAACCGAGTTAGCTGGCGGACTTACAGGCAGGAACGAATTTCACGGTTTTACTTCGTTTTTCATCGATTTTCCATACCTGACAGCCGGTGTTCCCCTTATATTAGCCAGACCCTCTTTTGAGGCGATTAGCTGCGAAATGCTTTTCTTAGCTGGATACACAGCAGTTCAGCTAATTGCTTAGCAGGGAGACCACTCGTAATATCATTTCTCTATAAACGAAAAATGAGAGCGAGCGATTAGCCAGCTAATCGTTCCACTCTCATTTGAGCCCGTCCGCGAGGTGACTCGAACACCCGACCTACCGCTTAGGAGAGCCGGCCGGAGCTAATTTTGGCACTGTTCATACTGCCTTCAAACGCCTGGTATTACTGGGTTTTCGGCGTTTTTAGTGTTGCAGTTTTCCTTGCTAATTTTGATGTTTTTTAAGGAATTTGAGCCTTTCATTTTGCCCCAAATTAGCACGGCAATGCTCTGACGGGTTATGTTAAAATGTTCGCTTTCGGTCTGATACTCTTCTGGCCTGTTTGCTGGTATTACCGTATCGCAGTTTACCATAGATAATTTCGACTATTGGAAGGGCAGAATGGATACTCCGTGTTCATCTTCATATAAGTAGATATCGGACACGTCTCTGCACCTGCTCCACTTCTTTTTGCTTAAATAGAAAATAATAAATTACAAAAAACCTATAGGTTACACAAAAAGGGGCTGGCACCGACCGGTGCACAGCCCTTCCTAAGAGGAATAATTCATAGCTGAATCTTTATGCTTATTTTACTTCTATACGATCAGCAAATACTTTTTTGCAACGCATATCGGCATATACAAGGCAGATGATTGAAAGTATACTTAAAACGAAGCATGTAATCCATGCAAACTTATAAGATCCCGCGAAATCATAAACTGCTGCGATAGCAGGACTACCGACAATCATAGCTGCCATCGAGAAGATGTTAACAAATCCGAAAATTGCGCCGTAATCCTTTGAACCGAATGTTGCTGCTGTAACAACCGAAGGTGATACTGTGCCGCTGCTGATACCGATTGAGAAGCATACAGCCATAGCATACATAACCATGGGGTTGTCTGTTACAAAGGCTAAGAGCAGGAATGCAATTCCATATACAGCCATTACATAGATTGTACCTATTTTTGAACCAAACTTGTCATATATCCAGCCGAGTGATATTTTAGCAGGTGTAAGAACAAGCAGGAAGAATGAAACGATTGCAGCAGAGAAAGTTGCACCGTATGAATCTGTAAGGGCTGCGGATAACTGTCCAAGGCTGCCGTAACCGCATACGCACATTGCAAAAATACCAAGTAAATAAATGTAGAAGAATGGCTGTTTTTTCAGTTCTGCTAATGTTACATTAACTTCAACGGTTTCTTTCTTTTTGCCCGATGAAGCTTTATCTACCGAATTGTGGCCAAAAGGTTCAAGGCCCATGTCCGCAGGGCTCGGACGCATAACAAAGAATGCGATAGGAACTTCGATTACAACCATAAGAATACCGAAGATAAGGAATGCTCTGCTGTAACCCTGTGAAGCAATAAGGTTGTTTAATATAGGTGTGATAACTGTTCCACCGAGACCTGAGCCTGCAAGAGCAATACTCATAGCAGTACCTCTGCCCTTTTCAAACCAGTTTGAAATAATGATTGATACAGGCATAACAACTGCACCGCAGGAGAAAGCTCCTACCAATGCCGCACTTATGTACATATGCCAGATTTCTGTAGCAAATGAATATGTTGCATAAGACAAACCCATGCCGGCAACGCATAACGTAAAAATAGTACGCGTATTTTTCTTGCCAAGCAATTTACCCATTTTAGGCGAAACGAACATCGTTACGATAGCCACAACACTGGTACATAAGCTAAACTGTGTTCTCGTTACGCCCATGCCTTCCGTTACCGGAACAAGGAACAGGCTGAAGCAAGTCTGCAGCATCGAGTGAAGCAGTGCCATGATGATAAATCCACCGAGGACTATTACAAACCCGTAATGGAACTTTGATTTTTTTGTTGTTTCCATACCGTTCACCTCCTGTTATTTCAGTTCATTTTTATAAACAGTACCGTCTTTAACAACTAATTTAATATTGTCACGAGTCATTACAGACATATTTGCGAGAGGATTTCCGTCAACAGCAACTATATCTGCCATTTTCCCTACCTCAATTGTACCTACTTTATCTTCCCATTTTAATAATTCGGCTGCATATCTTGTTGCGGCAAGGAGTGTATCCTCCGGTGTGATACCCGCTTCAACCATGTAAAGGAACTCTCTGTGCTGATATCCGTGAAGTCCGAGAGGTGTTCCTGTATCTGTGCCGAATACACATCTTACTCCTCGTCTGTAAGCATTTCCAATATTGTCGGAATGCTTTGGAAGAAGGAATGCAGCTTTGTCTACGGCTGATTTAGCTACACCCTTGCTGAGTCCGTCTGCAAGTACATGAAGTACAATCAGTGTAGGAACAGCTGCAACATTATTCTTAAGCATATAATCGATGCACTCGTCATCTACCATTGTACAATGCTCAATACTTGTGATTCCGGCCTTCGCTGCCGCAAGTATACCTGCCGTTCCATGAGCGTGACAGGAAACAACTCGATTATGCATTTTTCCTACTTCAACCGCTGCAACGATTTCTTCATAACTCATGTTCTGTTCTCCGACGCCGCCGCTGTTGCTCAGCACACCGCCGGTAACCATGATTTTGAGCTGGTCAACGCCGTATTTCAGCATTGCTCTGCAGGCTGTACGAACCTCATCGGGACTATCGGCTGTGTTAACCGGTTTAAATGTCTGCTGCCCGGAGCTTTCCTGAGGATAAGTTGTTGCCAGATGTCCTCCTGTCTGTGTTATGTACATTCCGCTTGTGTAGACTCTGGGACCCCATGCAATGCCGGCATTAATTGCATCACGAACTGCCTGACAGCCTCTGAGCGAAGGGAAACCTGCATCGCGTACAGTTGTGAAACCTCCCATAAGATTGTCCTGAGCATTTTTTATTGCCTTAAGAGTAACCAACTCAGAAGGCTCTGCCAATTCTACAATAGATGCTCCTCCGCCGAATCCAAGATGTACATGCATGTCGATAAGTCCGGGCATAACAAATTTATCCGTGCAGTCAATGATTTCATCGTCAGGCTGCTGCTGATACTCTTCTTTTCCGATTACGCCTGTAATCTTGTTCTCATCAATAATAATGACTCGGTTTTTCTCCGTTTTACCGGTAACTCCGTCAAAGAGTGTACCGCAGTACATTACCTTTCTCATTATTCATACTCCTTTCTTCCTGTTTTTTCTCCCTATTTTTACATATCATTTATTAATGATATATTTAGTATAACAACCCGCCAGCAACAACAGCATGACAACACCGCTACAACAGTGCTACAGTTTTTCTAACTGTCCTAATACAATTGATTTATAATTTCTAAAGTAATATATTTAATATGTAATACAGCAGATATGGGTGAATTTTATGAAGAATAAAACAGTTAACACGGATTTTGTCATATTTGCTTTATGCCTCATCAGTCTGATGTGCATAGCAGCTCGTATTGTATTTACCATTATTCAATTAAATGCTTCTGACAAGCTTATATATGTAAAGGATGCTCAATGTACAGTCGACCAGCAGCAGCTGGACATCGACGGAAAATACCTTCTGTACGGCATGTGGGAATATTATCCGGAACAGCATATATGTTCTTCCCCTTCTTTAAATTCAGACAAAGGAAGTTCTGTAATCCATATTCCGGTTCAATGGAATATGTTTGACGACAGATTTTGGAATACCTCCGGCCTGTCCAGCTATCGGATGACAATCACCATCCCGGGTGATGATTCCTATATCCTATACCTTCACGGAATGCCCTCTCATTCCAGCATTTATATCGACCGCCGGCTTTGTCCACCGATAGATAATTATAATTACCTGTTTAACCGCGGTGTGGAAATTCCTTCGGGACAGCATGAAATCGTTATTGAGTTTACATCTGACTGGCTGACGGGTTTCTATGCCTTTCCCTGGCTCTATACCCATAGTGAATTTCAGAAGCAGGCTAGCCTTTCCCAAGGGATTTGGGAAATATCTATCGGAGGCTTCATTATTGCCACACTCTATGGTGCTATTTTTTTAAGAAAAAGCAAGGAAAGTCTTTTTTTCAAACGGCAGATTATAAATACGGGACTGTTTTTTATTTTTTATCAGCTTACATTCTGCGAGTATTCGCTTGATGTTAACCTGCTGTCTAAATTTGTGCCCATAAGCAAAATACATATTATTACTTTAATATCTGCCATTATACTCGGTGTCCACACAATAAAGATGTATCGTGAGCGTCTCTCCGATCCTATTATCCGTCGCATACTGTTGGCAGTAACCAACATATTCTTCGCAATACTGCTTCTGAAAATGTTCATTAATCCATATGTAAACCTGCAGTTTATCGAAGACGTACTTGTTATGTTTATTGCCGGTATAATTCTGCTGAGCTTCCTGGAAGAAAGCGGACAAAACAAACACGGCATTGTGGAACTGTCTCTTTCAGTGTTGCTTATAGGGACTGACATTGTTACCGCTACATCCGCCAATATGCAGAATTTCTTTTCGGAGGTATATTACACAATTCCTTTGACATTCATGCTGACGCTTTTATGCTACGGTTATTTTATCGCCACAGAGTTTGCACACATTGAAAAGGAAGCTCAGACAAAAAGATATCTGGAACAGCAGCTGATTGATGCAAAGATGGCATATCTCACCAGCCAAATCCAGCCCCATTTTCAGTACAACACACTGGCAATGATACAGGAATTATGTTATTCAAACCCTCAGAGGGCCGCCGATGCAATCGTAAAATTTTCTTCTGTTCTTCGCAGACGTGTTGACTTCAATCGTTACAGCCAATTGGAGCCCTTTGCTGACGAACTGGCCTGCATCGAAGATTACATAGATCTACAGCGTATGCGTTTCGGTGATATGCTTATATATATACCTAATATACAATATACGGACTTTATGATTCCGCCGTTGTCAATACAGACCTTGATTGAAAATGCCGTCTATCACGGCATAAGAAAGAAAAAAAGCAGCGGCAGTCTGACACTTGAAACACATAGAAATAATAATTTTGCTGAAATTATAATTATGGATAACGGTGTTGGATTTGATACGGAAATCCTATCCACAACATCAGGCAACGGAATCCGCAACAGCCAGGCACGAATAGAATCTCTTACGGGTGGTACCCTGGATATAGCAAGCACCCCCGGAGTCGGAACGACTGTAACTATACGGATACCTATCAGAAGGACGGTGTAAGCTATGAAAATCATTTCCATAGATGACGAGGTATGGCCTTCAAACTTATTGAAGCTTATGGTCGAACAAATAAAAAACAATAACCCCGATTTTTCAGAAGTCGAATTTACATCTTATTTCACCAATACAGCAGATGCAATGATTTATCTTGAAAATAATATCGTTGATCTGATTTTTCTTGATGTTGAGATGCCGGGAATGAACGGTCTTGAATTTGCCGCACAGATTGAGGCTCTCAACATTCAGTCTAAAATTGTTTTTGTAACTGCCTACAGCAAGTATGCTCTGGATGCATGGAAAACATCTGCCATAGACTATCTGCTTAAGCCATTTGATTCAGCCAATGTGGAAAGGGCTCTTAAAAGAGCACTTCCTAAAACAACAGCCGGAAACAAAATCAAAACAACAGACAGCCCACTATTTTTCCGCTGTTTCCCTAAGTTTGAGCTTTTGGTTAATGGTACGCCAAAGGCATTTCAGTCCAAAAGGGCAAAGGAATTGCTTGCTTATCTCATCCACAACCAAGGCTGTTGGGTTGAAACAGGTACGCTTGTATATGAAATGTTCGGAGACCTTGATGAGAAATCATGTAAATCCCACTACAGAGTTATTCTGGCACGATTAAAAAAGGAGCTTGCTTCCTGTAATGCCGAAAACATTATTAAAACCAAATACGGTGCTGTTCGTGTAAATATCCCTATTGATTCCTGCGATTATTATATGCTGCTGGAAGGCCGCAACGTAGAGCTTTTCCGTGATGAATATATGCAGGATTACAGTTGGGCAGAAGCTGAACGCACTCGTCTGTTCAGAAAATACAATCTTCAGCAATAGGGGGAATGAAAAATGATGGGACAGGAAAAAAACATGTTTTTTCATAACGCATGGAGAAATGTTATAGGTGGCTTTCTCATTATGGCTCTTCTTCACTCAATGCTTCAGACCTGTTTCAGTTTGTTTCTTTTGCCGGTTACAGGCGATATGCACATAAGCACCACAGCATTCAGTGGATGCAGCAGCATAGTTGCAATTGCTTCCATGTTTGCTGCTCCAAAAATAGGAAAACTAATGGAACACAGCAAAATAATCAAAAAGCTGATGATTTTATGTATAATAGGAATGGGGTTGTCTTACGCCAGCTATTCTTTAGCCACATCTATTATCCATATGTATATAAGTGCCGTTTTTCTTGGTATTTTTTCATGCGGTGCCACCATTTTGCCGATTACTATTATTCTTACAAAATGGTTTTATGAAAGGCGCGGCCTTGCCGTTGGCATCACTCTGTCCGGATCAGGTATAGGAGGCTCAATTATCTTTCCGTTTCTGACAGAATTTATAGCTACTCATGGTTGGAGAAACAGCTTTGTACTATTTGGTTTCTTAATGATAATTATAGAAATACCGGTTGTTTGTTTTATTATGGCTCCGGATCCTGCGGAAATCGGATGTATTCCATATGGATATCATGCAGATTCTCCTAAGTCTTCGTCAACAGATAAGCTGTCGTTTTCCGAATTGAAAGAGCATTCGTTCTTTTATGTTTACTTAATAGGTATATTTTCTATATGTGTTGCCGGATACGGAAGTCTTGGTTTTCTATCAGCATCACTGTCAGAAAGCTACAGTCCTGCATTGGCTCATGCAATCATTCCGTTTTTTCTGTTTTTATTGACTCCTGCTAAGATTTTGCTTGGATGGATGTATGACCGCATTCACACAAGGGCCGGAACAATTTATGTAACCGTTACATTTGCAATGGCATTTATACTGCTTCAAATTCCGGATGACGAACAGCTTATGTGGATTATGTCAATATTGTTTGCCTTTGGCATCAGTTCAGGAACAGTCAGTCCCTCTTTTATCACAGGAGAACTGTTTGGAACCAAAGAATTCGGCATATTGTTTGGATTTGTCTACGCTGTATGTATGGGTGCAATGGCTGTAGCCAACCCGTTGCTTGCGGCAATTAATGATTTAACCAGCTCATATAATCTTGCTTGGTCTGCCTGCATGACTCTGTGCCTTCTGTCAGGCGTGTGCATATATTATGCATATATCAGCTATAAAAACCTTCTGAAAAAAAGACAGAAAGAAACGGCTTAAATATGGCTGTGCAGGAGCGCATTCTGTCAGAGATCAAAGGCAGAATGCTCGAAGATATCGTCCTGTTGGAGACAAAGTTGGCAAACCACAATAAGCAGATATTTGTCCTTCAATTCCCGGTAGGTGAGTTCGATATGATTGTATTTGATTCAGAGGCAGATTCATGCAAGATTTTTGAAATCTAACACAGCACTGAAGTATCACCGCAGCAGTATCGACATCTAATTGATTCAAAATAATGCATGCTTACTGAACACCGATATGGTTCAATTACCGGTAAATTTATACTTTATCGCGGTTAAGACCGGGTAATCGGAGACATTCAATATCATAATGCGGAAGAATATCTACGGAATATCAATCATAAATGAATATATAATCCATGCGAAAAACGTTCATCTTTTCTGATATCGGCTTAATATACAAAAATTGTCCTTTAACGCCAAAAACTCCCTGTTATATTTAATTAGTCCGGTGAAATAATACTATCGTAACTAAAAAAAGTTACTCAACAAACATTGAAAAGCAAATCAGGAGGTTGATTATATGTCATCAAACAGAAGTTCTAACAGAGCCGAAGTTCCCGAAGCAAGGGAAGCTCTTGACCAGTTCAAATACGAAGTTGCTCAGGAACTTAACATCCCCTTAAAGAAGGGCTATAACGGCGACCTCACATCTGCACAGAACGGCTATGTAGGCGGATACATGGTTAAAAAAATGATTGAAGCTCAGGAAAAACAGATGTCAGGTATGAGATAAAGAGTAAAATTAAGAGTAAAATTAACCAAGGCGGACTAAGCCGCCCTGAATTAAAAAAACATTGGCACAAAGAACGGTATAGCTGAACGGCTATGCCGTTCTTTGCGATTTCTGAGTTGTATTGTGGGCTTCTTCGATAGCCCGGTTGAAGTCAAATGCACCGATGAAATTATAGACGATGGTGATCTCCCGCGTCTTTGCGCCTCTTTCCGCATGAGATACTTCTATGCGCTCGATGAACTCACGAAGGATCGTTGCGTCAAGCTCCTGCATATCTGTGTACTTTCTCACGGCTGCGACAAAGGCTTTGGCGTTGGTCTTTTGCTGTTCTTGGTGTTTCAGTTCCTTACGCAAGACTTCTGCCATAGATTTCAGGTTGCTTTGTTCCTGCTCATAGTCACGGGAGAGCTTGATAAACCGCCCGTCTGTCAGCTTGCCCGTAACATTGTCCTCATATAGCCGGGAAATGATTAGGTCAAGCTCTGCGATCCGCTGCTCCGCCTTGCTGAAAGCGTCGCGTTTTCTCATAAGCTCGGCATCCTTATCCCGCATATCATTGTCGGCAGCTTCGCGCATAAACTCGGCTTCATGCTCACGCACATACTGTATTGCCTCGCACAGATTTTTCAACACAAGTTCATGCAAGATCACATTGCGGATCGTATGCGTTGTACAAAGGCTGCGGTCTTTTCGATAGGTAGAGCAAATATAATATGCCTGCTCCGGCTTGAAGTGCGTTGCCCTGCAAAGATACATTTTTCCTCCACAGTCGGCGCAGTACAGCAGTCCGGAGAAAATACCCATATCACCCATGCGTGTCGGCCGCCGCCGTACCTTGCGGATATTCTGCACAATGAGGAATACGCTTTCTTCGATGATTGCGGGCTGGGTGTTCTCAAAGATTGCCCAATCCTCCGGGTCATTCCAGATTGTTTTCTTGCTCTTGTAGGATTGCTTGGTGGTCTTGAAGTTCACCGTATGCCCTAAATACTCGATGCGCTCCAACATATAGGAAACGGTTTCTGTTGTCCAGCGGCAGGGGTCTTTCGGCGGCTTGGTAGGCGTTTTTACGCCTTTGGACTTCCAATAGGCAGAAGGGCAAAGGATTTGATGCTCGCACAGCCACCTTGCAATCTGTGTTGGGCCTAAACCCTCCACGCAAAGGCGGAATACCTTTTGCACGACGGCGGCGGCTTCATCGTCCACGATCCATTTCTTCTTGTTCTCCGGGTCTTTCCTATACCCGTAGGGCGGATTTGTGGAAAGGTGTTCGCCGGATTTGCCCTTGCTCTGCCATGTGGCGCGGATTTTCTTGGACGTATCGCGGGCGTACATCTCGTTAAAGACGTTGCGGATCGCGGTAAACTCATTCTCGCCCCTTGTGCTGTCCACGCCGTCGTTGACGGCGATAAAGTGGACGCCAAAATCGGGAAAGAGAACGTCCGTGTACATTCCCACTTGCAGATAGTCGCGTCCAAATCGGCTCATGTCCTTTACAATGACGCGCTTGATCTTGCCCGCCTTGATGTCGGCGAGCATCCGCTGAAAGCCGGGACGGTTGAAGTTCGTCCCGGAATAACCGTCGTCCTCGTCGTAGTGACGGTAGGCGGTAATCCCGTGATCGCGGCAGTAGCGTTCCAAAATCTTCTTTTGGTTGGCTATGCTGTTGCTCTCGCCGTCCAGTTTATCTTCCTGCGAAAGGCGCTCATAAAGGGCGGTAATCCCTTCTTCCTGCGGCTCCTGCGCCTGTCCGTGCATATAGAATTGCAAAACATTGTCGCGGATCACGCTGCGAAGCTCGTTGCTCAATGCGTTTTGCGCCTGAACAGGCTGAAAACGGAAAGTGCTTTCTGTCATGTCTGCTCACCGCCTTTTATAGCCTTGCAGCGTAAACGGTGCATTTGATTGTCAAGGAACAAATTTGTCTGTTTTGTTGCCGCACGATAATAGTATGCGGTCATTTTGTCTGGCTGCTTCATAGATAACCTCCTGTTCCGGCAGCCGGACAAACAGGTTATATGTATTATACCATAAAACCCGTTCGCCGTCTGCATCCAGACTGTAAAAAACCGAGGTTTAGTTGTGAATGTCAATGAATATTTGAGCCATGTGCTAGCCAATATTTGAGCCACTTGTGCTAACGAACACTTGAGCCAGTTGGGGTGTTTGTGCTAACCAACATCTGAGCCACCCTGCGTGGATATTAGCCGGTAGGAGTCTCCGTTCATGTCCAGGACATGAGAGCGGTAAGTCAACCGGTCCACCAGTGCCGCCACCATTGTCGTGTTTTCAAACAGATCTGTCCATTTTGAGAACGGAAGATTCGTCGTTACAATCGTGCTGGTGCGCTCACTGCGGTCAGAAATAACCTTAAACAGAAGGTCGGACTCAAATTTGTTGAAGCTCAAATAGCTCAATTCATCTAAAATCAGCAAGTCTGTTTTGGCAAGCTGTCGCTCTAAGCGGCCTAATTGGTAGTTGTCCCTCGCTTCCGTCAGTTCTGTGGACAGCGTGGAGGCGTTTTTGAATAAGACACGATACCCCTGCAGACAGGCCTTAATCCCCAGCGCAATGGCAATATGTGTTTTCCCTCTGCCGGGATTTCCAATCATCACAATATTTTGTCGGTCAGCGATAAATTTGCAGGAGGCAAGTTCCCGGAGAAATACGGGAGATACGGACGGATTCAACTGCGCCATGTCGAAATCATCCAACGTCTTCTGAAAAGGGAACCCGGCTGCTTTCAACCTGCGCCGGGTCTGGTTTTCCTGCCGGGAGGCCGTCTCCGCCATCATCAATTCCAACAGCAGCTCCGAGAAGCCGGCATCCGGCTTGCACTGGCGCAGAGCATCTTGGTAATTGGCAAATGTAGGGATTTTCAGCTGTCTGGCATACAGCCGGATCTGCTCTTCCTTTGCATCAATCATGACGCGGCCACCTCCTTTTGGCAGAGGCGGTCATATTGCCCAAGATCCACATGCTGCACGCCAACTTCATCTGAGATGGAGATGGTGTCCGGAACCGAACACCTGTGCTGCATAACAGCCTTGTATCCTTTTGCCAGGCATAGTTCCAAAAGCTCTACCATTTCTTTGGAGGTTAACTGCTGGTTCTCCATCCAATCAATAAACTCAATCGGCACTGTGTTCAATACCGGCTTTGCATAGCGAATGGCTCTGCCTTTTTGCTGCAATATCGGAAGATAATGCTGCAAATCCAGAGACTCCTGCTTTCGGCCAAGGCAGCGGTTATGGGTGGCTGCCAGCTCTCCGTTTATCCATATTTCAACGGTATTCGGATAAGCCTTCAGCGTTGTTTCCTTTCCGCGGTACTTGCAGGGAACAGAATAATGATTTGTCTCAAACAAGACCGTAGAATAGCGGCTCACGGACGGATAGGCTTTCTTGGAGACGTCTATGGAGTATTTCGGCAGTCGCTGCAGGGCAAGCTGGTCTTCTTCCAGCATCCTGCCAACACTTCCCGGGCGCCCGTCTATATGGTGCTCCAAATACTTTACGCACTGCTCCAGCAGTTTTCCGTTCAAATCCTCCAACGAACTGACGCGCGGCAGAGGAACGCAGACATTTCTGCGGATGTATCCAACCAGGTTTTCTACCAACCCCTTCTCATTTCCGGAAGCGGGGTTGCAAAACACTGGTAAAAAACCATAGTGAGCGGCAAGCTGAGAGTACCCCTCCTGTGCGGCTGCGTGAGCGCCAAACCCACTCTTTACAGCAACGCGTGCATTGTCAAAGATGACCCGTCTGGGAACACCTCCGAAGTAGCGGAACGTATGGATCAGGGCGTCCAGAAAGCTTTCCAGATTCTGCCGCCAATATGCTGCAACGAACGGCGCGCAGCTGTGGCAGAGCCTTGCGCAAAACAGATTTACCTTTACCCGCTCTCCACCCAGATAGATTGTTGCCTCGCCCCAATCCACCTGCATGGAATCCCCCGGGCTGAAGCTGAGCGGCACAAAGACTTCCGTTGCCTTTCGCGCCGCGCGCATTTCGTGTACCGCGTTCCGGACAGACGATTCACTGCCGGTAAAGCTCCGTTCTTCTACTAGACGGTTATAAATGCGTCGTGCGGTATGGTGTTGTTTCTTCACGCGCTCAGTGTCGTCTTCGTCCAAACACATGGCAATGAACTGAACCACATCCGGTGTGAGAATGGGAGATGCGCGGGTGTATTCCTTGTGTTCCCAGGGAACAGCGGATCCGTCCCAATACTTTTTCACTGTATTCCTGGATATTCCTAATAGCTTCGCCGCCTGACGCTGACTGGTAACACCATCCAACTGAAGACGTCGAATCTCTTTATATACATCCACGGTTGTAACCACCTTCCTCGCCTCCACATAACAGGTTGTCCCTATTATACGAGGCGTTTTCTGGTGGCTCAAATATTCGTTAGCATTTCAGCAAAAATGGCTCAAATGAATATTAGCATTTACAGTTTAGTTTTTTTTCGTCCGTCGGAGATCGTTTTGTATTAACCGCCTCACCTTTGTTGCAGCATCTTCTTTTGCACCGTCTTTCATGACGGCCTTTACGATATATGTCGTGTCCCCGATTTTGTACTCGCGTACAACGGGGGAAGATTCCTTATTGGCTAGGCTGCGGCGACCTTGCCGCCTCTGTCGTGGGCAAAGATGCTCTTTCCCTCGCTGGTGGTCTCCGCCGCGCGTACGGAAAATGGTATCTCCGTATCAAAGACGCGGAGCATATCTCCCGTTTGCCGCAGCGATGCGATGATGTTCTTGGCGTTGTTTGTGCGGTTGTCCACCATTGTGAGCAATACGCCCTCGATTTTGAGCTGCGGGTTGATTTGCTTTTTGACCTTTGCGATAGAGCCCATAAGAAGGGATAAGCCCTTGGTAGACAGGTAGCTTGCCTGTGAGGGAATGATCACGCTGTCCGCCGCCGTCAGAGCATTGATGTTCATCATGCCAAGCGAGGGCATACAGTCGATCAGAATGTGGTCATACCGCTCTCTGAGCGGCTCCAGTGCCTCTCGCAGCACGAACTCGCGGCTCATCACAGTCGTAAGACCGATCTCAAAGCCGGAAAGCTCGATGTTGGCAGGCAGCAGGTCCACACCCTCACTGTGACAGATGATACCGTATCCTTCAGGCGGTGACCGGTTGTCGATCACGGACTGCATCACCGTAGCAATGGATACGGGCAGCTCGTCCGGGGTTTTGATGCCCAGACAAACCGTGAGACTGGCCTGCGGGTCGGTATCTACCAAGAGCACCTTCTTTCCCGCCATCGCAAGCCCGATACCGAGATTGACCGTCGTAGTCGTTTTCCCGACGTTATGCGAAGCTTCGCATAACTGTGGTTATGGAAAGTAAGTAATTATGGAAAGTAAAGTCCCAAATCGTTGAGATTTACTGACTTGGGACTTATATTTCTTTCCATAATCTTAAGAACCCTTACAAGGATTTCAGCCAATCAAGCAG
>Ga0256405_10008260_pt1 | contig 15047 bp, 13 predicted proteins | sample RumenRJG_02DNA_FD_189096 | JGI IMG/M metagenome (GOLD analysis project Ga0256405, IMG submission 189096) | Bovine rumen microbial communities from Lethbridge, Alberta, Canada - RJG_02 | ecosystem: Host-associated > Mammals > Digestive system > Stomach > Rumen | place: Canada: Alberta... | reverse complement strand
TTAGTATGTCCTGCTTCTGGACATCCTTGGCTTGCATGAGTGCAGTCTGCATTTCGGTAAGGATAACCTTTATCGCCTTCCGCCGTTCCTCTCTCCATTCCTTCTGTCCGAAGGCGGGGATGGGCTTACCCAATTCTTCTTTTATGGCATCCCAAGCATCCTTTACAAGTGGGTCTGTCTTTAAGGTCGGCACAATCAGGTCTTCCTCTTTGATGTCCAATGCCGCAGCATAATCTTCCAACTGGGATATATTGCCTTCCAGCCTTTCCTTATGCTGCACCTTGTTTTGTATCTCACCCTCTAACTTGTCATTCTGTTCTTCCAGGCATTCCTTTTGCTTCTTCATGTCCTGCACCTCGCCTGCCATCTTCTCCTTCTGACCTTCCAGGCGTTCATTTTCCATCTGGTTCCTGGCTATGGCATCCTTGGCCTGGCGCTCAGCCTCTAACACAGCTTTGCTCTTGTGGACACGCTCACGCCGTTCCTCACCTGGCAGTATGGCGATGTCGTCACCACGCTCCAGACCATACTTGTGTCCCACCTCATCGTAGTAGTCAGTATGCATCTGTTTATAGGTGTTTCCTACGGCATATTTGTCCTCGCCCCATACACGGGCATAAGATACACTTTCCTTTTCCCTCCGTTCGGCTTCTGTTCTTACGAAGTTCGAGCGGATTTCTTCGGGTAGTTTCTTCCACTCCTTATTTGAGAGTACCTTCGATTTGTCATCCTTATGCACATACTTGGCAGATGCACGTCCTCTGCTTTTTGTCTTGGCAACAGGAATGGTCTGAATCTGGATGTGAGGTGTGGTCTCGTCAAGATGAACATCAAATCCGATGATGTTCTCTGCTCCCCAGCGGTCACATGCCCAATGGTAGGTGTCCAATGCCCAGTCCTTGATGCCCTGTTTCAGTACGACATCAGCGTTACTCTTTTGCAGGGTAAAGTCCACGTCTTGGTCACCGAAAGCAAGTCGGGTCAGCACATCATGGTCACCACTGACAATGATGCCGACGGTGCAGTTCGGACTGTTATCGGAGATGCCCAGGGGATTGTTCTTGTCCATATAGGGTTTAAATTCAAGTTCATTTAAGCGTTTCTGCAAACGCTCATGAAGTGGCACGGGATTGGAACATAGAGGAACGATTTCGCCTTGGCTGTTAATCTCAAAGTTGAGATGTTTACGTGAGAAATCGTAATGGTTGTTGGTGTCCTGGTTCTTCAGTTGATAGGTGTTCTCGTCCCATCCTCTGCGTTCAGGCTCATAGCCTTCCGCGGCTGAAAAGGACTTTGCCGGTGCGCCGACATGGATGGCGGCACGGGGAATGTTGTTTCTGGATTTACTCATTTTGTTTTATTGTTTTGAAGTTAATGTATAATTGTTTATCGGGTCTCGGGTGAAATCTGAGTGGAGGGTTGAGGGAGAGAGTCACTCCCTCACAGATGCATTTTGCTTCTGGCTTGTGCCACATGCGGCAACACTGCTGTATAGCGGCGCTCTAACCCTCGGAGAGCATAATGGGACTTTTTAAGGGAGCGCGGCGAATCTAAAAGTCCATATTATGTTATGGGATTATCCGGTAATCCCTCTCGGCGCAGCCTTTAGTCAGGAGCAGGATGAACCTCGGCTATTATGCCGCAGTCACCTTTCCCATGCTCCACGTACCGATGGAGCTTGCCACAATAGGTGCCGTTGATACCCTCGTGTGAGAGAGAACACTTGTGGCATTCTGGGTTTCTGCCGTGCCATCGTTTCTCCTGTGCCAATAGGGTTGATTGCATGACTGCATCTTCTTTCGGCTCCTCTAAAATCGGTTCTGATTTTTGTGTTTCACCCTTGACATTGTCGCTGGTGGATAAAATGTCCACCACCTCCAGACAGAGTGTCTTAACGAGCAATGCGATGTTAGGATTGGCATCCTCCATCCGCATCAATGTTGCTTCTGCTTCGGTCGGTCGTAAGGATTGCTGACTGAGAACCATCTGGGCAATGGTGTGGCAATCGCCTTGCGCTTTCTCCATCACGTCAGAAATATGAAACTGGAGATTGGGAACCGCTTGTAGCGTTTCTTGCCATTTGCTGTAGTCACCCTTATCTGGAAACACGACCACAGATTTTCCTGCGAGCGGTAGCAAATCGGTGGGAGTCGCTTTGTCTTTTCCTGCAGCCAGCCAAACGTAGGGAGTCGGGAAACAACTCATAATGGCAGCAGTCATTTCATCTGTCACCAATGCAACCGTCTGGGTGGGGAAACTATCGAGCAAGTGCTCACCAAACAAGCAAGTCGGTCGCTTGTCTTGGTAATACCAGCTGGCATCATAGACTTTGCCTGTTCCGCTGTCCATTGTCAAGATGCGCCCGTTGGTAATCTTATGCTCCGAATTGATATGCCAGAATATCGGTTCGCCTTGTTCGGTTGCCCCGATAGGGTATCGCTTCATAAGGGTCTCCAGTCGGCCTTTGTCAAACCAGACGAAACCGCAGAGGTATTCAAAGAATGAGCTGTTGAAGCTCGTAATCTCCGCTTTCATAGACTGTCCTCCTTCCAGTTGATTCCATACTGTGAACAGATATGGAAGAACGTACCGATGTTGATACTGCTAACATTGCGCAGAAGATTGTCGAACTTCTTGTCTGTTTCAGATGCTTTGTACTTTGCATTTTGCGAGCTGACCAGATGGAACAGGCTACGTCCACGTTCACCAAGTGATGCCAAGGCCGCACCCACATGGAACCAGTCATCGTAGGTAGCCGTGATGTCGATGCCTAGGTCTTCAATGAGTTTACAGCACTTCTCGACCTGTTCCATGTCGTCACCACGATATGCACTGGAACTGTGGTATGTCGGTTTGGGTTCCACCCAAACCCTAGTATATCTAGTATATAATGTAGCCCCCTCATTCACATACGGCTCTGGGTCGTAGGAGATGAAGCGCATTCTGTTCACGTTCTTGCATGCTTTGTCAATGATTAGTCCGCTGTTGGCAAAGTCACGTTTCAGGGCTTCGAACTGAGCCTCATGTTTATCAGGATAGGCAATGCGGAAGATGGCAAACCATCCTTTGCCACGGATGCTGCGACCCGCATAGAGTATCTGGGGGATGTTATGCCACTCATGCTTCAGGTCATCGAACCAGTCAACGTCTAGGTTGTCTTTCTTGTCGATGTCGATACAGAGAAGGTTCGAGTGGACCACGAGGTTTTCCGCTTTACATGTAGGAGCAAATGTGCCTGAGATGGTTGCCACGGGCAGTTGCAACTTCAAGCGCTTTTGTATATCTTCATCCGATATGGAACGGATATACTCAATCTGTTCCTTGTACTGGTCGTTGAAGAGGAAGTCGCGCAGGGAAATTTCCGTGCCGACATTGTCTTCTACGTTTCGGTAAAAGCTAATCTTTGTATCAAATATACTTGTCATAGTTCTTCAATTTTTAAAGTTAGTGGTTGTAGTTGTAATTGAACCGAAAACCTTGACTTATAAGGCATTGACGTTACAACTTGGGTACAACCATGAGAATGTGAGTCCATGATGGAGAGGTGTGTACCTTGGTTGTAGGGTGGTTGTATGCTTATGCCCTTCATCCACAGGCTATTACTGACATCTACAACTACAACCATCATTGTTCTTTTAGGATTTTGTTGACATATTGTTGAGATACACCGAGAACTTCGGCAAGGGAGTTCTGCGACTTGATTGTGAACTGACGATTGACGGCACGGAGCAAGTCAGCGTTGGTCATTGGGCGTTGTGTGGCTGCCGAGCCTCGCAACAAAGGATATATGCGCTCGATATGGATGCACGTAAAGTAATCGGCCATGCGGATGGCATGTTCCATTCCCTCTTTAGTGATAACCGGCTCGTTCCAATGATCGGACAGCAGGTGCGCCATGATAGCCAGGCGCAGCGTATGGATGTTCATCTTCTGGATCATGCCTCCGATATAGCAATCCTCCTCCGCATCGGCCCTCATGTCGTTGATGTCGGCATAGTCGGAGTAAAGGCGATTTGCCTCATAGGACAGCTGGAGGGTTAACGACTGCATGTTGAATAGTCTGCCAATGATGCCAGACCAGCTTGCGCGCATCTCTGGTGTCATGAACTTGCGGTCGCACCGCTTTACAAATGGAACTTTGTCGGGATAGACAAAGAGAAAACGTTGTGTAAAGCCGGAATCCATCAATGCATCTGTGCCGAAAGTCTTGCCGAGCAGTTCAGGCTGTATGCCGCCATTGATGCACATGGCAGGATCATCGATCAGTTTGGTTTCCTCGGACTTTCGGTTGATGGCAAAGCCGACGTTTGACCAAATGGAAAGCAACTGCGACAACTCAACCCCAACACCATTTCCACCTTTAGAGTAACGGCCAAGGGAATCGATGAAAGACTTCAGTTCGTCGGCCACAACTCCAATCATGTCACCCTGAGCAAGCAGGGCATTACGGGATTCTGGTGAACTGTCACCGACTATCCGTTGATGGAATATAGGTTGCTCACCGCTGTAGCTTTTGTCTTCGTGCTTGCATTGGTCATAAGCGGCTTTTTCTTCCAGGTACTTGGCAAAGTTGGCTTTGTCGTGCTCGCGTAACGGACGGGTAACTTCTTTGAGAGGCCCAGTCTTGTTACGGCTGGGCTTACCCACCATGCAGAAAAAGTCGCAGGGGTAGTTCGTATAAGGGTTGGTGACGAGCTGTGCCTTTTTCCCAGCCGCGATGCCAGCGGTAAAGAGGCTGTTCACCACTACATACTCCTGCGGACATCCATAGGATTCTGAAACAGTACGGATATACTCCTGAACCGATTCGGAAAACCAATCAATAGGCAGCACCGGCTCAGCAAAAGTTGATGCTTTCAGGTGCGACGTTTCCTTGGATGAACCAGAACGAGCTATCTGGGGCAGCGCGAGTTGTGCCACAGGAGATCGTGGTGATTGTTGTTCCACAGAAGGAGCAGGTAGAGCCAAAATTCTTGGCTCCACCTTGTTTACTTCTGCATTGATGACGGAAAGGAAATCTGGAGTTCCATTCCCGTCGAAAGGCGTAAAGGATTGGCTCATAAATCACCTCCTTCCCAGATTGGACGCAAGGGATTTGTTGCAAACGCATCGTAATGGAAGCGAATCAAGAAATCATCTACATCCTTTTGCGAATACCAATACTTGTCACCTTCTCGCGAATAGCCCAGATAGCCATTGTCCCGCAACTTTTTAAGATACTTGTCCTTGATGTGCAACAAGTCCATCAGAGCCTTGTTGTCATACAGACGTTGATGAGATTTCTCGCCTGCCAATACCGTAAACGAGTCCTGAAGAGTGCGAAGGATCTGCTCCAGCAGTTCTCTATCGCACAGATTGTCAAAATTGTTCTTGCATTTCGCCATATTTAAATTACTTTTATTATGGCTCAGCAACCTTGATGCACACTCAGGTCACCTCACCGTGGTTAGTTGTGAAACAGCACGACTGTGCACATCGCACTGAAATCACGGTGCAAAGTTACTACGGATTTGAGGGACAGGATGTTAGGCTGGGTTTGCCTAACATTTCAGATATGTTAGGATGGGATTAGGATGGAGTTATGGACAAGAGGCAAGCAGTCTCATAACTCATTGTGTATAAACAAAAAGAGTAGCCTAACATGGCTACTCAAATAAATCATCAACTTTTTTACTTCCCATTGGGACAGCTTCGCCCTTACGGTTCTGTCTGGACTGTCCTAAGGCAGTTTCTTGGAACAAAGCGTTCAAGTCTGATTCAGGAAAGAACTCTGTCCTTCCTGGCTTCCAGTAACTTTTCACATCTCTGGCGGAATATTTTGGATAGTCACCACAATAAATCCGTCCACACATGTATGCCAATAAAGCTTTCGATTCGTTCCATTTGTAGTGGTTGCCCACTTCTTCCATCAGACCTTTTTCAATGGCACGGGCAAAGACTTGCAGTGCGAGTGGAGTATTGAGCCGTCCTTGGAGTTTAACATGTTCTTCTACTTCCTCATGTTCAGGTTGCAGTAAATCTTCATTATTATCTTGCTCTGGCTGTGGCAACTCCTCTTCAATGGTTTGTTCTGGCTGTAACAACTCTTCGTCAACAACTTGCACGGGCTGAACTATGGACGTTTCCGAAGTTGAACAATTCTGATGTAGGGCTTTATTGAGTTTCTCTGCACCATAAATGAAGATGAAAGAGCAAGCATAAGCAAGGGTGATGCCTAACAGAACTGCATGGTTCATCATACCATTCTCATATATCTTCAGAGCTCCGGCGCCAAGCAATATCGAAGTTCCAACAAACAGCAACAATGCAACAGCCCATAAGATGGCACGCTGCCACTTCCTGAATAGGAATGCTATGACAAATGTCAGGACAGCCAATCCTATTGCCATGAATACGACTTGAAGCATTGCTGTCATTCTACTACCTCCCAATGGCCACCTTTATTTGGACCTATATGCTTGATTTTACCTGATTCTTGAAGTAAATGAAGGTGCTTGCTGATTCCACTTCTGGCCATTTTCAGCCTCTCAGCTATCTGTCTTGATGTTATATCCGGATTATCTCTCAAAAGTTTTATTATTCTTTTCTGGGTAGTTTCTGGTCCACTTTCTGGTCCACTTTCTGGTCCACTTTTCTGTCCACTTCCGCCCTCAGTGGACTGTAAAGTGGGAACATAAGGAATCTCTATGCGGTACACGTCCTGCTCCTCAATGACGGGCTCTTTGCCATTGGCATATAGAGGAGTGTACTTGAACATCTTTCTCATACCACTACCAAGTTCTTCTACTATACCCATCTGAGAGAATACCTTGGCAATCTTTGGATTCTTACGATGCGGACGCATGGTCTGGAGATCGATATGCCCATAGACGTATGGGATGTTCCAGTTTTCAGTAACGATGCTATCACGATAGATGGTAAATGTTGTTGGATAAGCACTGCTATATTCACGATGAATAATCATGTTCAGTACCACCTCTCGTAGGATTGTATCACGAAGACTGAAACGCTGGATGCCTTCAATATAGGGTTGCTCCGGCAGATGCTTCTTGATGAAAGCCATCATGATAGGATATGCCTTCAGCAGATTACAGCTCAACAGTTCCCGGTCATCATAGAGTTCCGTATTGTTTACACGACAAAGCAGATCTATGCGATAAGCAGGAAGAGCTGTGGTGATGGCATGGCTATTACCAAACAGAAGAATGGCAGCCAACGTCAGACCTTCTTTACCTGTTTCAGGTTCAACAGCAAGCAACTCTGCCGAGCGTATGATTTCTTCGTTCGACAGATTGAGCCAAGGATGTTGTGAGTTCTCGATACGGATGCCCCGTCTCAACTCATCGAAGGCTTCCTCATCCAAATCCTTCATTCCCAACATCGGATAAACCCTATCCTCAGTCTTCAACTTACTCTTACGTATAAACAAGTTCGCAATCTGTTCTGTGCTGCGTAGTTCAAAGTCACCATCTTGGTTGCGGTCATAGAAGACACCTTTGTAGCTGTGCCCCTGAGTGCTTTCAGGCACATAGAAATAGATGACCTTCTTGCCATCTAGATCCATTGGTTCAAAGTTCAGATAGTAAGTAGGTTTGAACAGCTGAGGGTTGTTCATGTCCTTTGCCAACTGGTCCAACTGCTCCTGAACTTTTGACGGGTTGATGCCGACGACGTTTCTATCATTATCAACTCCCAACACGACATGACCACCTCTGCGATTCAGAAACGCACAGATGGATTCATAGACCTTACGAGCCAAGCTGTCTTTCGACTCTTTCAGCTCGACTTCGGTTCCTTCGCCTTGCGATATAATCGCTTTTAGCTTTTCTGGTGTCATCATTATTTCTGTTTGACGCTGCAAAATTACAATTTTTCGTTGAGATTCTTTCACAACAAGGCTTCAAAGCCGCTGATTTTACGAAAGTTTGCATCAAATTGGCTCTAATGAGTCAAGATCCGCTTTTAATTTCGCGACTTCAGAAGCAAGAGTTTCAGGTAAGAAACGAGCATAAACCTTTTCTGTAACATCGGTGCTGCCATGCCCGAGCAAACGACTTACAACGGACATTGACAATCCCTTGTTCAAAGCAAAGACTGCAAAAGTATGACGGGCCACATGCATCGAAAGGTTAAACGGGAGGCCTATACTCTCTCCCACAACCACAAGCGACTGATTGATGCACTTCGTGGCATTGTTCCTTGCCTTGTATAAGGCTTCAGCATCGTCAAGATTCAAATCGTCTTTGACGAGGTTAAACACATATCGGCATCCGTCTCTCTTCTCTTGCCACTGACGCAAAATACGCAAAGCAGGTTCAGTAAGAGGAATAACATGACGCTTGTTTGTCTTAATCATAATCTTCCTCAGTTCTTTCTTTTCAAAGTTGACATGTCCCCATTGCAGTGTCATGACATCCACGACGCGAAGCCCACACGCATGAAAGGCAAAGAAGAACATTTCAAGAAACTCTTTACGCCGAGGCTCTGTGCACGTTTTATAATAGTCAAGCAACTTCGCCATCTGTTCATTGGTCAGACTCTTACCATCAAACTCGGCCTCCTCGTCAGATAATGTAGGCTTTGTGACAATACGCATATCTTGAATGCGAGCGTTTACGGTAGAAGAAATCATGCCCAATTCACTCGCATACGCGCACGATTTTATAATAGGTGTCAAGGCATGGTTGATGGTCTCATCGCCGTTTTGCTTTATCTCCCTACGCCATTCAATGTAGCTGTCTATGAGTTCTGGTGTTATATCTCCTACATAAATCTTGTCGGGCTCATAAGTCCCTTGTTTTGTTGCACGCAAGAAAGTTGTGAAGACATTCATGCAACACTTCCCATTCATATAACGGCTTCTTCCTATCCTATTCCGAGAATAGTCAGACTCAAGACGCTCCATCGTAAACTCGACAAAGTCCTTGCCTTGGTCTTTTCTTGTCAATGGTTTATCTGCAAGAAAGCCCATGATGACCTCTGCGGTAATCTGATGAGGATGCTTTTCATTGTATTCTGCAAGCAAATAGTCTATACGTTCTACGCGACCATTAAGTATTTGATTCATATGAGCATACTCTGGGCCATAGCTAGAACGTATTACGCCGCGACCATTATTACCAGCTTGATTCCAGTCTCCTACTTTCACAAAGACATTAGTTGTCCTTCTGAGTATTTGTCTGTTCCAGGTATATTCAAGTTCAACAGGATATGCTTTATCCCGTTCTGGCTGCTTGGGAACACGTAGTCTGAATTTTCCAAGCGGATAGAGTCTTTTTGGCCGTCCCATATCTTAGTTGTTTGTTTGTCGTTTATCCATGAGGATGTGCAAAGGTAGCGATTTTTAGACAAACAAACTCAATTTCCGATGTTAAAAATCGTAATTTAGACAAACAAAACAGACTATTTAAGGCTATAAAACACCAGCGAGACAAACAAATAAAAATTGTCTATCTCGCTGGTATTAAATGTTTTAGACTAAATAAAGCCTATTAATACTCATCCTCGTTGAAGAGGAAGTCCTCTTTCGTGGGATAGTCGGGCCAGATATCTTCTATGCTCTCGTAGATATCGCCTTCGTCCTCAATCTCCTGAAGATTCTCAAGCACCTCAAGAGGTGCACCTGAACGGATGGCGTAGTCAATCAGCTCTTCTTTTGTGGCTGGCCAGGGAGCATCTTCCAGTTTCGATGCCAATTCTAGTGTCCAATACATAGTCTTTACGTTTTTATCAGTTTCTGAATCAGGCCGCAAAAGTAGTAAATAATTTTCTATTTACAAGCATTTTGCCATATTATTTCGCTCTGGCCTGCGTTAAAATTTATTTTTTTTGCCAAAACGAACAGATAATCGCTCAAACGGTTGACATATTGCGCTATTTCGGGGCCCACGGTGGCCACTTCCATCAGGGCATCGATGCAGCGCTCGGCACGACGGCATACGGTGCGGCACACGTGGCACTGGGCTGCAGCCTGCGTGCCGCCGGGCAGCACGAAACCGGTGAACTCGGGGAAGAGCAGATTGATACGGTCGATGGCCTGCTCGAGCACCTCGGTCTCGCCCTCGGGTAGACGGGCCGAATCGTAGAGCGGCGTCTGGCTTTGGTCGGTGGCCAGATGGGTGCCTACGTTGAAAAGGTTGTTCTGCACACGGATGACCAGCTGGCGGTCTTCGTCGTCGACTGGCATCAAGGCCACAAGCAGCCCCAGGTGCGAGCTGAGCTCGTCGATGGTGCCATAGGCTTCAAGCCGCGGGTGCGTCTTGCTGATACGCACACCGCCCACGAGGTCGGTCATGCCAGCATCGCCGCGGCGGGTGTAAACTTTCGTAATCTTCATAGTCTTTTGCTTTTTCTTATGTTATATTTAGACAAGTCTTGTCAGAAATTCACCACGTAGGCTTTTTTGTTGCGATGTGGGTCGAAGAAGGCTATGCCGCAGTAGTAAAGGTCGAAGCTGACGCTGACACGGGCATCTGCTGCTACAGCGGCCCAGCGCCGACGGTTGCGCCACAGGTCGACGACCAACAGCACAGAGCGCTCTGCGGCCCGGTCCATCAGCGCTGTAAGGTCGTCACCCACAGCCACCACAGCCAGCCCATAGCTCTCGCCTACCGGCGGCAGCTGCTTCACAATGCGCGCCCGCCGACAGCCTGCCCTGAGCCAGGTGCCGAAGTCCGCACGGTCTACTATCACATCGGGCTGCAGTTCGTTGGCCAGCCGCAGGCAGAGGCGCCCCACCTTGCTGTGCAGCCAGTCGGCGTCGGCAACCTGCAGCTCGTCGTAGGCATAATATGGCCAGCGCTCGCCTACCACATAGCGCGCAAAGCGGTAGTCGGTGGGCGACTGTATGCCGAAGCCCCGGCAATGGCGTATGCGCCGGAGCCATACAATGATACGCTTCAGCTTGTTCATAGCGGCCACAAATTTACTAAATTATCTGCTAACGGCTGCAATTCTACTGGTAAAAAAACAAAAAAAGGCGACACCAGCCTTCCGCCGTCAAGGAGGGAAGGCAAGTGTCGCCGTATTCTGGTCGGGTGGACCGAATATTATCTCACCACTTTCTTTCCATCGACCACGTAGATGCCATGGCGCAGCTGACCGTCGGCAATACGACGACCATCAAGACTATAGGTGCCCTGACGCTGCGGCGTCTCGGCCGAGACGCTGTCGATGGCCGTCAGCACACCGTCGAGCATGATGTCGAAGTGGTCAGGAGCATCGGCTGCGGTAGTCATCACATACGATGTGAGCGGAGCGATGGCCTCGGTGGTCTTCACCCACTGCTCGCCCTTCACCACATAGTAAGTGGCCTTGGCCACCTCTTCGGCTGAGAGGCCCAGGTTGGTGCCGCTGAAGGTATAGTCGCCCATCGCCACGGTGCCAGCCTGTTTGGGGCTGACGGGCATGTTGCGCACACCGAAGCCCCCATCGAACACAGTCACCGAGTCGGCCTCTGCGGCTGCCACGATGAGATAGGGCTCATAGGCCTTCATCTCCTCTACCTGCGTGAAACAGAAAGCACCGCTTTGCACGCCCTCGAAGGTATAGACTTTCAGGTCGTTGGACTCCTGGTCAGGCATGGGTACGTCATAGGGCAGATAGACAGGATTCATGCGCTCGGTGTACTGGTGCTCATACCAGGCTGCGCAGTGGTAGGCCATCACGTTCTCGAAGGGATAGCCGTCGTTTACGGTGATGGCATAGCTGATGCTTGCCGAACCGCCCACCAGCACTACGTTCACGTCGGTAGGCTCCTGGCCGATGGCCGACTCCGAGCTGATATAGTAGATGTAGTTGGGGTGTTTCTGCTCAGGCAGTTCGTCCCAGGTGTTCACCTTCACAGTGGGCATCATGGCGTAGTTGTCGTGGATGTCGATGTCGGCCGTCTCGCTGCCGCCATTGTCGAAATAGACCTTAATGTAGTTGATGCGCGTCTGGGCCGACGTCACCACCTCCACCGTCTTGGCACCGCTACCCTCGAGCACGTTGGTATCGTAGTCGTAGGTGTAGTTGTCGGGGGTGATGGTATAGGTGGCATTAGCCGACTTCGGGTCGCGCTTCATCACATACTTGAACTCCACCTTGGCGATGTTATACTTCTCTGAGCTGATTACCATCTTGCTGTTGGCATAGAAGCGGATGTGGTTCAGGTTGAAGATGGGCTTGGCATTGGGATTTTCAAACTGATGCCAGGAGATGGTGACGTTCTCGCCCTCAATCTTCAAGCCGTCGTCGGTCTCAATCGTACCGCAGTCGTCGTCCTGGTCGGTGTTCGTCGAGTATTTGAACTCCTCGGGATCGGCAGCGGCAGCCCCGCCCTCGTTGAGTGTGATGACCATCGTATTGATGCGCGACTGAGCACCCGTGTTTGTCACCTTCACCACGTCGCTGTTCTCACCCTTGATGGTGCGGGTGTCAGCATCGTAGGTGTAGCCCTCGGGCTCCACGGTCGGGTCTACGAGTTTTTTCTGAGCGGCATAGTTGAAGAGGATGCTCACCACCTTCATGCCGTTCTTAGCCTTCACGGTCATGGTGTTGCCCGTGTTCAGGCGGAAGTGGTTGTAGTTCCAGATGGGGGTGTTGCCCTCGCCTGCCTCGAAGGTGATAGTCAGATCATCAAAGTCCTCCGTCGAGAGCGCCACATTGGTATCCGTGCCATAGTTGGCCGAGAGGTCGATGGTCACCTGCTTGTCAGCCCTGGCCGACAAGCCTGCCATGCACAGCAGCATGGACAAGAAGAGTAATCTTGTTTTCATAAAAATACTTGTTTTAAGTGTTATGTTTATAATGATTTAGATTTTCGGGCTACAAAGGTATATATTTTTCCCGAGATGCAGAAACTTTTCAGTCGAAAAAAATGACGAGCGTGAAGCAACGGGCAGTGAGCACGCCCGCGGTAGCTGCCCTGGCGTTCGCCAATGGTCAAAGCCTATGGTGCTCCACAGAAATATTTTGCAGGTAAGATGACATCATTCTCGATAAAAAATAGTAATTTTGCAAGCAACATTCTAAAACCAAAAAACATGACTAACAATAGTCGGAAGTTTAAACTATGAAAACATTAAGAGTATTTATTGGTACTGTCGCGTTTCTGTGCAGCATGCAGACAACGGCTATACCTGCCAGGCCTGGCGTCTGGACAAACATGACTACAAGTGAGGGAACAACCGTCAGCGTGGAACTGGTGGGCGACGAGTGGATGCACTATTGGCGCGATGCCGACGGGCGATGCTACCAAACAGACAACGACGGACGGCTCGTAAGCTTCGAGCCTGCCGCAGCTGCCGCATCAAGGCTGCGCTTACCACGACGGTCGGCCAGCGTGCCCGACGACTATGTGTTCCCCAAACCCACCTCGCTGTTTCAGGGCGAGAAGCGCGGTCTCATCATCCTCGTGAACTTCAGCAACAATACGTTCTCGATGGACGACCCGCAGGCCACCTATGACGCTATCGCCAACGAGCTGGGATACAGCGAGGGCAACTTTAAGAAGAGTGTGCGCGACTACTTCCTGGAGCAGAGCCGCGGACAGTTCGACCTCTCATTCGACGTGGTGGGGCCCGTGCGTCTGCCTAACCTGATGAGCTACTACGGCGGCAACAACGAGTATGGCAACGACCAGAGGCCGGGCGAAATGGTCGTCGACGCCTGCACAGCCGTCGACTCGCTGGTGAACTTTGCCGACTACGACTGGGACAACGACGGCGAAGTGGATCAGGTGTTCGTGCTCTATGCCGGCTACGGCGAGGCCGACGGCGCGCCAGCAAGCACTATCTGGCCTCATGAGTGGAACCTGACGGACGCCATCGGCAAGACTGTCACGTTCGACAGCGTGCGTATCAACACCTATGCCTGCGGCAACGAGCTCGACGGCATACGCGGAAAGAAGCTGGCAGGTATCGGCGTATTCTGTCATGAGTTCAGCCATTGCATGGGGTTCCCCGACTTCTACGATAAGTATAACTTCGGCATGGGTGCCTGGGACGTGATGAGCAATGGTGCCCGTAACGGCGGCGGCTACAACCCTGCTGAATATACGGCCTACGAAAGGATGATCTGCGGATGGCTCGACCCCATAGAACTGAATGGCGCAACAGAGGTGAACGGTCTGAAGCCCATCGACGACGGGGGCAACACCTATATTATATATTGCGACAACGCCAACCGACAGGAATATTATCTGCTGGAAAACAAGAACAAGAACGACATCTATCCCTACAACTACTCTGGCCACGGGCTGCTCGTAACTCACATAGACTACGACCCAGAACTATGGTACTACAACATGCCCAACACCACGGCCACCTACTGGCGCATCGACGGCACGAAGGCCTACAACACGCACCAGCGCATGACTATCATCGCTGCCGACAACAGCACGAAGGCCATGGGCGGATACATCACTGATGTCTATCCTATCGACTCTACTTCCAGTGCGACCATGGAGCCCAACAACGCGCTGACTACCGAAACCATACCTGCGGCTACTCAGTATCTGGGCGGCGACGAACCTGTACCTTTCTCTGGATGCGAACTGACCGACATCACACGCAACGATGACGGTACCATCAATTTTTGGTTTAGGAAAAGTGACCTTTCCTCCATCCAGTCTATCACAGAATCCGACACCTCTAAAATTTTCTACGACCAGCGTGGAGTGCAACTCAACAGTATACCGAGACGCAGCGGTCTATACATTGAAAAAACGTCTGAGGGCTTGACAAGGAAGGTTATTATCTGACCCTGGAAAAGCTGTCAGCTGATTATTTTTTTGCTAAATCGAGAAGGGGGAAAAGCATTTTGTTTTCCTCCTTCTTTATCATTCTACCTCTCACACCATCGTACATGCCATTCTGCATGCTGCAACGACACGTTAAAGTAAGATAAGACAGACATACACACACAAGAAAATGGAGCTCCGTCTCACTCATGAAACGAAGCTCCTGGTAAAGATGGCGGCCTCCTACTCTCCCGCATTGCATTGCAGTACCATCGGCGCAGGCGGGCTTAACTTCTCTGTTCGGAATGGGAAGAGGTGGGACCCC
>Ga0256405_10008259_pt1 | contig 15049 bp, 7 predicted proteins | sample RumenRJG_02DNA_FD_189096 | JGI IMG/M metagenome (GOLD analysis project Ga0256405, IMG submission 189096) | Bovine rumen microbial communities from Lethbridge, Alberta, Canada - RJG_02 | ecosystem: Host-associated > Mammals > Digestive system > Stomach > Rumen | place: Canada: Alberta | collected... | reverse complement strand
ATCGTTGGTTCCTGTTCGGTTTAGAGCAGACACCCATTGGAGATAGGATTGCCAACAGACCACTTGACCGTATTGTCAAGTTCTCCATTGCCAATGTGCCATTTATTCCCAACACCACTATCGATTTTACAACTCATTTCGATGATGTTGTTGGCGTAAGCATACCAGAAGATTGTGTCGGAAAAGAAACTGTGGTGCTCAAATTTGATCCTGAACGATTCCCTTATGCGGTATCAAAACCAATACATCATAGTCAGAAAATCCTCAGTGAGGAGGACTGCATTCTTCAAATTGAAGTCCGTCCGAACAAGGAACTTGAATCAGTTATCTTCTCATACTTCCCTCATGTGGAAGTTCTTGCTCCGGCATCATTAAGAGAAGAGTTCAAAGAAAAAATAAGCAAAAATCTGAAAAAATACACATCAATGCAGAAAGGCTGCACAGATGAACAATAATTTTGCAACGAAATATATGAATAATAACAGTCCATATTCAGCAGCTATTACAGGAGGCGGATTTCTCTTCACAGAGACGAATGCGCTTTTGCCATTGCTTCAGTCAACAGACAGAGAAGCATTGCTAAAAGACGAGAAGTTGAATAACCGTCTGCTAAAGATAAATGCTGAGACATCAAGATATAGGGCTATTGTAGAGATTGCCCGTAGATATGATACCATGCCATCATCATTCTGGCTTGACTATCAATCCATGAATGAAGAGAATCAATTGGTAGCATTGTTTTTTGTCATCCTGAAGACTTACAAAATTTGCTTTGACTTCCATGTCAATGTAACAATGCGTAAATGGAATAGCATCAGTAAGACTTTGGTCTATGATGACATTGACATGGAGTTTAATGAGGTTTCTGCCCGTGACGAATTTGTTGACTCATGGAGTGATAAAACTAAACGTAAGGTGGCCAGTGCATACCTGACAGTATTACGTAAAGTGGGCATTCTCGATAAAGAGGATAACCTTCATTCTCTCTCCGCAAGTAACTTCGATTACTATATTACCATCGGCGAACAGTGGTTTCTTGAAGCCTGTCTGTTGCAGCCGTACCAGATAGATAATATAAAAAAGCAACTCGTATGACAATTAAGGAACTCGACGATAAGCTGAACAGTCCTGGATTCCAAGATCCAGAGAATGGTGATCTGTTTTATAACTTCTTCATCTACCAATATCCGGCAGACAAGGAGTATGACATCCGTCGCCAGATACAGGAATTCAAGGCAAATCTAATTCGTCCAATCAATTATGTGGATGTACTCTGCCTAAATCTCTTTGAGGAATTCTGCAATTTCCTCGACCAGAAGAAATTCCTAAAGCATCCCAGTATGCTGAAATATCAATTGGAGAAGGAACAAGCTGACCCATCAAAGTCACAGAACACCCAAGATACATTGGTTCGCAATGCACACAGCCCAGAGTTTGTGCAATTCCTTCACCAACGTATTATAGAACATGTCAGCATTAAGGATAAATATCGTCGTCCATACGTCTTCTTCTATGGTGTAGGCAGCATGTTCCCATATCTGCGTGTCAATGAATTACTGGCCCTATATGAGGATTACAACGATACCAGCAAATACAAGATTATCGTTTTTTATCCTGGTCACAGAGAAAACAATTCATTCCGGCTGTTCGGAACATTACCCGACAACCATACTTATCGTGCAACCCTCCTAATTAATGAGTAATATGAAACTGAGTGAGTTATACAAAAAGCCGATTGGCAGAGCAGTTAATCCTGCCGTTAGTGCAACAAAGTTCGATCCAGAGACTGAAAAGATAGAGATTGAAGAGTATGTGTTCACTGATGAAATCATCAATGGACTCTATCGAATCCTTGATGCCATCAAGAACAACAAGCCATACGACCATGTGGGAATATGGATTGACGGTTACTATGGTTCAGGTAAATCACACTTCTTGAAGTATCTTGACTACTGTATTACCCCTCGGACTCAGGAGAAAGCATTGGAGCGTCTTCTGGAGGCAGTCAAGGCTATTGACCCAATGGATGAAAATCACAATATCAGTTGTGATTTCGATGCAATGTTGAGTATTGCTAATTGGCTGAAACGCGCCACTATCGACACTTGTATCTTCAATCTTGAAACCAGTTACGATAATTCTACGGATAAGAAAAAAGCCTTCCTGCATGTATTCTGGAACGAGTTTAACGGCAAACGTGGCTTTAACAAATTTAACCTTACTCTGGCTCAGAATCTCGAAAAGCCATTGCAGGAAAAGGGTGTGTTCGAGCAGTTTAAGGAGCGCATAGCCGAAGAAGGTGGCGATTGGAATGATCCAGGCGAAGCTGCCGACATGATAGACAATGAGCTTGGCATGGTTCTCGACATTGCTTGTGAATTAGCTCCTACTCTTGATAAAGAAAGCATCCGTGAGCGTATTCTGAAGCGTGATACTAATATCAGTATTGACCGTTTCAGCTCAGAATTGGCTTCTTACCTGAAAGATAAGGGCGATGACTACCGTTTGATAATGCTGGCCGATGAGGTGAGCCAGTTCATCAATAAGGAGCGTGACCGCTACCTGAACCTACAGGAAATCATCACCAAACTTTCTGAAGCCTGTGACAACAAGGTATGGGTTGCATGTACTGCCCAGCAGGATTTGTCAGAAGTGCTCGATGATTGTAACATTGCAGAAGAAAAGGATAAGGAGGGAAAGATTAAGGGTCGCTTTGAAGTGAAAGTTTCACTTAAAGGTACTCAACCAGAAGTAATCACTCAGAAGCGTATTCTCGATAAGAAGAAGGGTGTTATGCCTACGCTTGAAGGACTTTATGACAAGCAAAAGGCAGCATTCGGACTTCAGTTCAAACTTCCCAATAGCTATGTGGCATACGAAACCAAGGACGATTTCGTTGCCTACTATCCATTTGTACCTTATCAGTTCAAACTGATTATGCAGGTGTTCAACTCTTTCCTGAACCTCGGCTATGTAGCCAAGGAAGTGAAGGGAAATGAGAGAAGTATCATTAAGGTCATTCACTCTACGGCTAAGAACAATGCCAACGAAGAGGTTGGAAAGTTTGTCTCGTTCGACGAACTTTATAACAACATGTTTGAGGAAGGCCTTCAGGCTCGCGGACAGAAAGCTGTTGACAATGCTATCCGTATGGCTCGCAAATATGAGCATGACCCAAAGATGGCAGTTCGTGTGGCCAACGTTCTGTTTATGATATGTAATATCTCACAGACAGACCAACTGCTCTTCCCTGCAAACATTGACAATGTTACTACTTTGTTGGTAAATGACATCAATACTCCTCGACTTACCATCAAGAATGAAGTTGAGAAGATTCTTGATTATCTCTGTGATAACAATATCATTCGTCGAGAACCAGGTAAGAATGGTACGCTTGAAACCTATACCTTCTATAGTGAAGAGGAAATGAAGGTTGCCCAGCTCATTCAGAGCCAAGGCGTGGACAATAACACACAGGCAGAAATGCTCCGTGAGATATTCTTCAAGTACCTCAGTTCTCTTCGTAATAAGGAACAGTATCTAACTCGTACCTTTGCAGTTGGAGCTTCTATCAAGCAACGTCAGTTTCTCTCCAATTCACCTGATATCGTAGTGGAATTTGCAGTTGATGCTGATTACGACAGCCCAGACCAGTTGGCTCTCAGCAACACAACAAACAAGTTGGTTTACTATGTTGGCCCACAATTCGCTGAGAATAAGAAACTGAAAAATGCTTTCTATTGGTACTGTCAGGTGAATCGCTATATGTCAACTCCAGCATCAAGCGATGAGAATGCTAACACTCGTAAGGAATTTGAGAAGAGAGCTAAGGAACAATTCGACACGATTATTGCACCTGAGTTTCAAAAGATTCTTGATACCTGTCCTATCATCAGCGGTATGCGAGTAGTTGACGATATAGAATTAGGCAATAAGCGTGGCAATGAACGTTTCCATAATGCCATCCAAAAGCATTTGGCAGGCATCTATACCAAAGGAAATTTGGTGGATCGCCCTGATATGCCTCATACTACTGAAGCTCTGAAAAAGTCAATCCTTCGCCCAGTTAATCCTGGCGATTATGACGGATTGAATGCTGAGCTTACTCCTGCAGAACACGAAGTAGAAATTTACCTGAACAAGCAGTTCGCTGAGGTAAATGTGGCCGATGTGACCAGTAAGTTTGCCAAGGCTCCTTATGGATGGGATTCTATCTGTACGCTCTACATCGTCAATGAGTTGGTGCGTCGTCATCGTAGAGACTATTCGTACACAAACAATCCAAATGTGGAAACTAACCTCATTGCTAATCGTTTGGTACAGGAAACTAACAAGTTCACACTTCGTCAAGCTAAGGCTATTTCACCAGAGCTGATAAATCAGTTTACTTCAGCATGGAAAAATATCTTTGGAGAAACTGAGGCATTCTCTACCAATGACAGTACCCAACTCTTCCGTCTTAGCCGTGAACCAGAGAACTCACGCAGTCTTTCCAAGTTCCGTGACGGCTATAGAAAGATAGAGTCAGAGATTGGCAGCTATCCTTTTGCTGAGCCGATACATCAGGCAATCGACATCTTTGACGCATGGCTTGCAGAGCGTGACCCGCAGAAGTACTTCGAGGCTGTTATTGACAAGCAGCAAGAAGCTCGCGAAATCATTGACAAGTGCAAAGAGGTGGTACAGTTCACCCATGATCAGCTGCAGAACTATAAGAAGTTGCGTCGTTTTGTGTCTGACAATCAATACAACTTCTCATTCGTTCCAATTGATTGTCAAGGTAAAGTTGAAGAGTTCATAAAGATTGAGAATGATTCTTGGCCAATAAACGGTTTCAGGACATACATACAATTACACAGGGAACTTGAAATCATTCTCGAAGAGGTACGCAATGACCTTCGTGAAAAGATTCGCATTGCTTATAACGAACAATTTGACTATCTGGAGCGTGTTGCAAAAGAGCAGAATGTTCCAGTTACTGAGCTTGCCAGCCGCGAGAATACTATATTGGCGAAAACAACTCCTGACAACATTCTTGTGCTGAAAGGCAACATCAATACCGATACCTTCTATCAGGAGCAGATTGCCCATATTCTGGACTATGCCAATAAGCATAAGCCACAAGAGCCAGGCAAACCTGCAGGTGGCGGCGGTGATCCAGAGCCTCCCGTTCCACAGAAAAAGGTTCGTCAGGCTTCCCTCCAGACAAAAACGAGCATTCCTTTGTCAACGGAAGAGGACATCGACCGTTATCTGAAAGGTTTGAAGGAACAAATCACAAAATTGCTCGTGGACTATGACAGTGTTATGATTATTAAGTAGAAAAAAAATATTCAATGGATACTAATAGACTAAAGAAGTTTGCCACAGAGGCACGAAATAAATTGAAGGCAGGTATTGCTGCCAAGATAATCACGTTAGGTTTCGATAGAAACGGGAACGTACCAGAGCACATGCACCCACAGTTGATGCAAGGTGGTACTCTCTGGAACGGTCAATTACAGTCAGAGGGATTCTACTATCAGTGGAAAGCCCTCTATGACCGTATTCAGAAGAAAGGCATTAAGGAGGTGTATGAAGAAGCTGCCTATACCTGGTTTAACCGTTTAGTGGCTATTCGTATCTTGATGAAGAACCAGCTGATAGAACCAGTTTTGGAGTATGTAGATACAGCCCGTACCCCTCGCATCGTTGACGAAGCTCGTATGGGGCGTATGCCGCAAATGCCAGAACAGCAGCGTAAGCTCCTGATGGATTTGCTCGACGATGATAGCCGTACCACAGAGCAATTCGCCATCCTCGTTTCAGCTTTCTGCCACCAAAACGCAATACTTTATCGATGCTTTGGTGCTTTGGCTGACTACACAGAACTTTTGCTCCCTAATGACATTCTGACCGAGGGAGGTTTTATCGATCTCTTGAACCACACTGAGTTTATTACAGATGAAGAGTTCCGTTCTCCAGAACTAATCGGTTGGCTTTATCAGTTCTATATTTCAGAACGTAAAGATGAGGTGTTTGCCAAGAAAGGAAAATATGAGGCAGACGAGATTCCTGCTGCGACACAGATATTTACACCCAATTGGATTGTGAAGTACATGGTGCAGAACACCGTCGGGCGTATCTATCTTGACAACCATTCTATTGCTGCTTCTGAATTCAAGTCGAAATGGAATTATCTTGTTGAACCATCAAAGCCTACTCCTAAGGAAAGTATTTACAAATATAAGGAGTTGACAGAGCTACTCGTTGGTGACCTTGCCTGTGGTTCTGGTCATATTCTCAACGAGTGCTTCGACATTCTATATGACCTCTATATCTATGAGGGCTACAGCCGTCGTGAAGCTATCGAAAACATCTTTACGAAGAACCTACGAGGTGTTGATCTTGATACTCGCGCCAAGCAACTGGCTATGTTTGCCTTGATGCTCAAAGCATGTCAGAAGGATTCTTCTTTTGCTGATGCTCATGTCTTGCCTCATGTATTATCGATGCCTATTCCCATTCCACAGGATGAGGTGCCAAGTCGTTTGCAGCAGTTCTTCCGTGAAACACCTTCACGTCAGCAACTATCTGACCTTTCTGAGGCTTTCAAATTGATAAAGGATGCAGAATCACTTGGTTCTATCATGAAGTTCGATGTAGCTGACTCCACATTGTTGGCTATCCGTCAGGCATTGGATTATTGGCATAGCCAGCAGTTCGTTCCAGAAGAAGTTGAAGATATTATTCCTGCAATGGAATTGATTATTACGCTGACTGACAAGTATTCAGCTCTTGTGATGAATCCGCCATATATGAAGAGTGGCAAATTTGATTCTGTGCTTTCAAACTATATAAAGAAAAAATATGTTTCTGGTAGAACAGATCTTTTTGCCATTTTTATGATGCTGTCTTATGATAGGCTTAGTAAGAATGGTAAGATTGGAATGATAAACATGCAGTCTTGGATGTTTATAAAAACATATTTGTCTATTCGTCAAATGGTTATTAGTCAAATGACAATAGACTCTATGCTTCATTTAGGTCCCAGACTGTTTGACGAAATTGGTGGAGAGGTTGTTAAGACTGTATCGTTTGTATTAACAAGAAATAGCGATTTGAATCACACAGGTTCTTATATTAAATTATCTGAAGGGAACAATTGCGAAGAAAAGAGACTTCTATTTGTTAGAGATACAAAAAAAATCTATTTAATTCCACAAAAGAATTTTTTGGATCTTCCTGAAATGGTTATTGGATACTGGTTATCTGATAATGTACGGGATTTATTTAAAAACGAAAACGTTACTACGTATGCAACTGTTTGCTTGGGTATGACAACAGCTGATAATGATAAATTTCTTCGTTTATGGTTTGAGACATCTTTAAAAAAGAACAATTTTTCATCGTTATCATTGGACGACTTTATTTCTTCCAATAAAAAATGGGCTCCATATAATAAAGGCGGAGAGTTCCGTAAATGGTATGGTAATATGGACTATATGGTAAATTGGGAGGATGATGGTTTTGAAATTAGAAACTTTGCAGATTCAAGTGGGCATATACGTTCTACCGTTCCAAATACCGAATATTACTTCAGAGAATGTATAACTTGGTCAAAATTGGTTACAAAAGGTGCTTTTAGATATCGTCCTGCAGGTTCCATATTTGATGTCGCTGGACCAAGTATATATTTAAGCAATAAAAGAAATCTCCGTAGCATCATTGGATTTCTTAATTCTGCCGTATCAAATGAATTTTTAAAGATATTTGACACAACCAATTTTGAGGGGGGACAGATTTCTAAATTGCCTATTCTGAACAACATATTAAACAATACAGAAATATCAGAACTTGTCACCAACTGCATTAACATAAGTAAGAAAGACTGGGATATCGTTGAAACGTCATGGGATTATGAAGCAAATCCCCTTGTAGCCCTTCTCAACGAGCAAGTAGCACAAGGAAATTTGAATTCATCCTTCCGGTTGAGAGATTTTGTGGAGGAGTTTGAGGTCCAATGGACAGAGCGTTTCAAAAAGCTCCATGAGACCGAAGAAGAGCTTAACCGTCAGTTCATCAGCATCTACGGTCTCGAAGAAGAGCTGACTCCAGATGTGCCAATGGACGAAATTACAATTCTACAACAAGGTGAGATAAGCATTGTAAACAACAAAATAGAATGGCATACTGATGTACTGATGAAACAACTCATCAGCTATGCTGTTGGTATATGGATGGGACGCTACTGTTTGAACAAGAAAGGACTGCACATTGCCCATCCACAGCCTACAGCTCAGGAACTGCAAGAATACTGGTATGGTGAAAGTCAGGTTTATATTGATGACGATGGTCTTATTCCTATCCTACCCCAAAGTTCACCGTTTGACGATAATCTGGTAAGCCGTATAGCCGACTTTGTGCGTATCACCTTTGGTGAAGATCAGCTGACAGAGAACCTGAACTATATCGAGCAGCAGCTTGGTCAGACTATCGAGCAGTATCTGCTGAAGGATTTCTGGAAAGATCATAAGAAGATGTACCAGAATCGTCCTATCTACTGGCTTTTCTCTTCAAAGAAGGGAGCTTTCAAGTGTTTGGCCTACATGCATCGCATGGATGCCTACACAGCAGAACGAGTTCGTAGTAACTACCTGCTGCCTTACATTGAATATCTTCAGAACCAAATAGCCGACCTCGAAAATCGAGCTTCCTCACTCTCTACAGCAGAGAACCGTAAGCTCCAGAATCTCCAAAAGATTCTTGACGAGTGCCGCGAGTATCATGAACGCCTCCAAGTCATAGCTGAACAAGCTATCGCTTTCGACCTCGATGACGGCGTTGTTGTAAACTATGCCAAGTTTGGCGATATATTAGCAAAAATAAAGTAATATGCTAAGCCCATATAGTATATTTCAGACACCAGAAGATGTAAGACCATACATCGATGACAATGAGAAGTTGATTCTTCCCATTTGTGACAATATTGTATTTGCATTGGGAAAATGCCTTGATCCTTTCGAAAAGGACTTTGTCATATACGACAGGAATCAAGCAACTGTTTTAGGAGCTTTCGTAAAGCAGTATCAACTATTTCAATCGTTTGTTAGAGCAAGTCGAGACAGCGATGTAGCAGCAACTATCATCTTTCAGAGAATATTATTTGAGGCATTCATAAAAATGAAATACCTGATTAAGCATGGGGAAGAAGCTCAAAAAGAGTATCGACTATGCTCGTATAAAAACAGGTATAAAGTATATCAAGCCCACAAGGATGATGCCAATCATATAACAAGAATATCGATTGAGAAATTCAAAGTTGACATAAAGAATGAGGATTTTTCAATTGAGGATATTGCTGAAGCTGACGCTAAAAAGAGAAAGAGTTTTGGTGGTAAGCCCTTCTCACAATTGGTCGAAGAATTTAATCAAAAGGAAACATATACTCCTGTATATGGTTATCTTTCCGATTCTATACATACAGATTGGGGTGAGACAAGACAACTCTTTTTACATGAAACAGAGGATGCTTCGTTTGTCTATAATCCTCAAAAAGAAATTAAAATTCCTGCAAGACAATTGGCTGCACAGTCTCAGCTTATGCTTGAATCATCGTTTGTGTTTATTGACTGGCTGGAATCTGTTGATAAGAAATTCGAGATTGTAGGTATAATGGAATCTTCCCTAAAAGAACTCCAAAGAGTAATCTCCTTGATTTTGGTTAACATATTAGAAGACTACCAAACAGACAAGTATCTATATGAGTAAATTAAATATGGTACAAGAAAGAATATATAACTATTTTGAGCGTAATCCTCAATTACACGTTCTATTCATCTTTGACAGGATGAATATCAACTACACTGAATTGGAACAGGTCGTGTGGCCTGACGATTATGTGTACAAAGTGTTTGATGGTGCTTGGTTTAATACAAAATATGCTATAGAGAATACATGGAAGAACAAGAATATTGTTCTGTTATTCACTGAAGGCACATATCCACACACGGAGGAGCAGATGTTGAAATTCCCGCTTCTTGATATGTTGAAAGCAAATATGGAGTTCAAAGAAGATGACTACGAGAGTTTCATGCAACAATATAATCTGCCTGAAAAGTTCCGTTTGTTCATCAAAAACAATGTTAGCGAAATTCAATCAACCAAGGTTAGCTCATTACTCGCTGGTCATTTGACCCCAGAAACTTTCAGTGAAGACTTAGTATGTCGTGCCTTTGTCTCTTCATACCTCGGCGATAAAAAGCTTTTAGACTGGGAGCCAATTATTGTCCGGATGTTGATACTTGGTATGCAATCGGAAGAAAAGAAACGAAATGATTTCTATCACCGTTTGAACAAGAATTTGGATGCTAAAAAGGCTGTAGATGCTAAATTAAAGAGAATCTTTGATAGAAGCTACAATCCTAATTCTGAACAAAAGATGAAGGAGATAGCAGAATGTCTGAAGTATAATAGCATTACTCAGTTACTGGATGTTGTTTCTGGCGATAACTATAAACAGTACAAAATCAAGAATCCAATGATGCTTGAAGGCCAGAATAAAATATATGAATATGGTCTTCAGAGCCGTCAATGGGCTGAAAAGTTCAATCAGGCTATGATTGAATTGGGTAAAGACATTAAAGAAGAGGCTATAATTGCAGCCTATGGTGTTGATGCTCAGTATAACTACATGCCAGAAGCCTTGTGTTGGCCGATATTGAAAGAGATACTGGAGAATAAGCTTGTTACAGAACCTGACGAGGTTAATGACAGGATGCGCAATTTGTCTTTGAAGTTCTCAGCTGCTTCAAATATCCAAATCATCATAAAGTTTACAGAACAAGTTGCCCTGTACTATGAAAAGGTTAGGAATGTGGGTACAATGAAGCTCAACACTCCAGAAGACTATGTACAACTATACGTCAAAGAGTTGTATTTGGCAGATATGTTCTACCGTCATTCCTTGGAAGCATACCATGAGTTGGTTACGAAAGAAAACCCCATTGAGCAAACGATTAACAATGTAAAACGCCAATTGGATCAGGAGTATGCCAAACTAACAAATGTCCTTAATTTGGAATGGCTAACTTGTGTGAAAGAGCGTGGTGACATGTTTGACAGCCTGACTATTGGGAAACAGGAGAATCTTTATCAAGAGGAAGCGACTCCAGATAGTCAGGTAATCATTATTTCAGATGCTCTTCGTTATGAGGTCGCTGCTGAACTCATGCAAGAACTCGCAAAGAAATCAACTGATCACGATTTAAGCTTGTATGTTAGAAGAGCAATGTTACCAACAGAAACAAAGTATTGCAAGACATCTATGCTGCCACATCATTCCTTAACACTGCAAGGTAACGACATGGCAGTTGATGACTTTGTGCTTTCAACCATTGACAGCAGAACTGCTCATGTGAGAAAATACAAAGAGAAATCTTTTTGTATCACTTATGAAGAATTGATGAATGGGCCTGTACAAAGTAAACGTGAGATTTTCAAGCAATATCCTTTGGTATATGTGTTCCATGACACTATCGACAGAGCAAGTCACTCACAGAGCCCATTTGAAGTAATATCCGCATGTAAGAAAGCTATAGAGGAACTTGCAATTCTTATTCCTCGTGTTATGGCCTCATGGAATGTTACAAACATAGTAGTAACTTCGGATCATGGGTTTATCTATAATGACCAAGTTTTTAAAGAAAAGGATAAGCACAGTATATCTGAGTCTTGTGAAGAAAAGAAGACCCGGTATTATATTACGAAGTCATCTGAAGAAGTGGATGGAATTGTAAAATTCCCTATCAATAAAGTCTCTGGCATAACCGTATCGACTCCTACATTTGTTGCTGTACCTATAGGAACTAATAGGCTTGCAGCTCCTGGTGGCTATAATTTTGCGCATGGTGGAGCAACACTCCAGGAACTATTGATTCCTGTCATCATAGGACATAAGGGGAAAGGACAAAAGACCGATAAGGTCAACATATCCTTGATGAGTCATAATCTGAATATGGTCAGCAGTCGTCTTAAATTCCAGATTATCCAGTCTGAGGCAGTATCAATGACGGTGATGGAACGAAGAGTGGTGTGTCAAGTATATAATGGTGATGAACCTGTTACTACAGAAAAGGAGATACTACTGAATAGTCCAGATGCTGCCAATCTCAATAACCGTGTATTTGAGGTGACTCTGAATTTGAACAAATCAGTCTCTTCAAGCGTACTCCAACTTCGCATCTATGATGTAGATGACAGATTGAATCCGCTGATAAAAGAGACGGTAAAGAATAACACAATGATAGAACAAGATTTTTAATACTCGAAGATATGACATTACAGCAGAAAATTATGGATGCCTTTATTGGCAAAGTGGTTAGAAAAGATCTCGCCTTTCAAGTTAAAGGCGGACTCCCAGTTCCAACCTATGTGCTGGAGTATCTGTTAGGACAGTATTGTGCCACTGACGATGAAGAGGCCATAGAAATTGGATTGGAGAAAGTAAAACAAGTTATCCAGAACAATTATGTTCATCGAGCAGAAGCAGAATCTGTCAAAGGAGTAATTCGTGAAAATGGAAAGCATCGTATCATTGATAAGGTGACTGTCATTCTTAATGAGAAGAGTGATGCCTATAATGCGACTTTTTCAAATTTAGGTCTTTCTGGAGTACCTATTGGAACCGAATATGTGCGTAAGAATCCAAAGCTTCTTTCTGGCAATGGTGTTTGGTGTATTGTTACGATAGGATATATTTCTGGCGAAGATGTGAAAGTTCGTTGGGAAATTCAGAATCTGAAGCCTATTCAGATTTCAAATATAGACCTTGACGAATATATTGACCAACGTAAGAACTTCACCACTGAAGAATGGCTCGACTTCTTGATGCACACTGTAGGTCTGAATCCAGAGCACATGAACCGCCGTGAGAAGTTCATTACATTGGCTCGTTTGCTGCCACATGTAGAAAACAACTTCAACTTCATGGAACTTGGCCCGAAAGGTACTGGTAAAAGCCATGTATTCCAGGAACTATCACCTTACGGTGTGTTGGTAAGCGGTGGCGATGTAACTTCAGCTCGTCTTTTCGTCAAGATGAGCGGCAACAAGGAAATCCTTGGACTGGTTGGCTATTGGGATGTTGTGGCATGGGATGAGTTTGAGCAACAGAAAGGTCGTTCCGTTGATGCTGTGCTGATAGACACTATGCAGAACTACTTAGCCAACAAGTCATTCAACCGTGGTAAGGCTACCCATGAAGCATCTGCTTCTATGGTATTTGTCGGCAACACAAAGCACACAGTACCATATATGCTTAAAAACAGCCATCTGTTTGAGTCAATTCCAACTTCATTCATCAAAGGTGCCTTCCTCGACCGTATTCATTTATACAATCCTGGATGGGAAATAAAGATGCTGAAGAAAGATAGTTTCTCCAAAGGCTATGGCCTAATCACGGACTATGTTGCAGCAGTCCTTCATGCCATGCGCAATGATGACAGGACATCAGTCCTGAAGGAGTATGCTAAATTTGATGGAACACTATCTGAACGTGACCATTTAGCAATAAGAAAGACATTCTCTGGCATGATGAAACTTCTATATCCAGACGGAAAAATGACGGATGAGGAAGCATATGAGATAATTGATTTTGCAGCTGAATGTCGCAAGAGAGTGAAAGACCAACTCTATGTAGTTGATGAAACATTCAAAGCGGAACCAGCAGTATTCAAGTATATCAACTTGAAGACTGGCGTGGAAATCAAAGTTGATACTCTTGAAAGAGTTAGTAATGCACACCTCTTCCCTACTAATGTTGCTGAGAATCCAGAAGAAGCAGAACTGAATGATGGTGACACTCAGGCTATGAATCAAGGAATGCCTCAAACTGAAAGTGGAGACGGGAAACGTCCTCGTATTCCAATCCTTCAGGAAAAGAACCTATCTTTCCGTATGGGGCAAACAGGCGTAAATTACAAAAAACTCTTTGCTACCTATATGGCAGAAGCGACAGAGATAACAGTGGAAGATCCATATATTCGAGCTCCTTGGCAGATTAAAAATTTCATGGAGTTCGTTACCATGCTTATTGAGACTCGTCCAGTAGATGATCTGAAACTTCATTTGTTTACCAATGAGGAAGAAGAAAAGATTCCAGATTTGATTGACAAGTTGGATGACATCAAGGATGACCTTGCTGCCTACGGTATTGAATTTGATTATAAGCTCCGTGATTTCCACGACAGATGTATTAAGACTGATACAGGATGGACTATTACATTGGGACGTGGACTTGACATGTTTGAGAAGTATAATCCATATTCAATCGAAGCATTGCGTCAGGACAAGCGTAAATGTAAGGAGTTTATGGTGACATATATGAAGACAAAAAATGTATAGAAAATAAAGTATTATTGCATTTTCCTTCTCATGTAAAATTATGGGAAGTAACTTATAGATACGTTGACAATGGCTGATAATATCAAGTTTGACAGGTATCATAAAAAGGCATTATCATGTATTGCCAATGGAGAGAATCTCTTCATCACAGGTAAGGCTGGTACAGGTAAAACAACTCTCTTACGAGAAATCAAAGAAAGATTTCAAGGGAAAAAGGTAGTTGCTGTACTGGCTCCAACTGGTGTGGCTGCAGAAAATGCAGAAGGCTTTACCATGCATAGTTTCTTGCGTTTACCCTTAAAGCCATATTTACCTCAACATAAGGTTCTTCCCAACCTATATCAATTAGATGAGGGTGGTGCGGATGTTGTTCGAAACATTGATATACTTATCATAGATGAAATAAGTATGGTCAGATGTGACATGTTAGATGCCACAGACATGATTCTCAGACATTACAGGAACAGCAGGAAACCATTTGGCGGTGTACAATTGGTTATGTTTGGTGACTTATATCAGTTGTGTCCTGTCGTAAAGAATGATGAATGGGAAACTCTTAAAGAATACTACAAATCATTGTACTTCTTCAGCTGCTATGCCTTTCAGAAACTGAAATACAAAGTAGTTGAATTGAAGAATGTTTATCGACAGGATGACCGTGACTTCA
>Ga0256405_10008258_pt1 | contig 15056 bp, 12 predicted proteins | sample RumenRJG_02DNA_FD_189096 | JGI IMG/M metagenome (GOLD analysis project Ga0256405, IMG submission 189096) | Bovine rumen microbial communities from Lethbridge, Alberta, Canada - RJG_02 | ecosystem: Host-associated > Mammals > Digestive system > Stomach > Rumen | place: Canada: Alberta... | reverse complement strand
CCCAGCGGACAACGCGCCCGTTCTTCTCCACAAAGATATGATCCTTTCCGTTGACCATGATCTCCGTGATCTCTTTCGTGTCCACGAGCTCCTGCAGAATGTCCAGCCTCCGAAAGGCATTGAAAAGAGAAGAGCGCAGTGAGAGTTTTTCCCGGACTGTCAGGGTGGCCCCGCGCTCCGCCAGAGCGATCTCGCGGTCGATCATTTCATAGAGCGCTTCGTCGCTGACGTGGCGCAGGTTCGTGAGCTCCAGCGCCAGTTTTCCGCGCAGGTCTTCGTAGAGACGGTTCGTGTCCTTCATGTATGTGCACCTCCTCCGGGATCTGCCGGTCGGTTGTCTCCCGGTGGAACCCCTGCACTTATAAGGACGACGGGAAACGGATTTTACTGTCAAAAAAAGGAGAAGAAGGCATGATAAGAATCAAAAAAGCATAATATCGAAAATATATTGCATATATTGTGCGAGCCGCATATGCCGCAAATACCGTACGTGCCGCATTTGCCGCTGTGCACTGATAAAGCAGTGTGACGTTTGTGTGACACTTCAATTGTTACACTGTGTACATAACAAACAAAAGAAATGGCACAGAGAAAAGAAAAACAGAAATAATGCATATAGAAAAAACACATTGAAGAGGAGATCAGTACATTGAAGATTAGAACGATCGCAGCGGCTCTTACAGCAGCAGTTATGACAGCAGCAATGACAGTAACAGCTTTCGCGGCAGCGGTTCCTACCGTCCGGAGTCTGCCGGAGTTCCGCTACACGAACGACGCCCCCTACATGAACACGATCCTGGATTATGTGAAGAAGACAGATGGACAGTATTATGATGCGGGTGATGTGATGATCCCGAATTACATCGTGCTGAAAGCAGACGAATCCGATCCGCAGGATGTGAAGATCTGGGGAAACTTCTGGACCATGAATTATGATCTGCAGGGAGACAACCTCTTCACGAAGAACGGCGGAGAAGTGTCGGGCCTGATCCACTTGAGGAAGACCCCGGCGGGATATGAAGTGACAGGATTTGACAAAGTCGGAGACGGCAGCTCCTACACACCGGATGTGAACAGGATCTTCGGTGTGGATCAGGCACTCATGAATGCCTTCCGGAATCTGGACGCGGTGAAAGAACAGAACCGCGCGGATACCATCAGGAAATATGTCATGCAGAACGGCCTGAATATCAGGACCTACCAGGATTACGGCTGGGACAAGGTCCCGCTTTTCTGAACAGCCCTCTCTTACAGCGCCTCGGAGCTATATGCTCCGGGGCGCTGGTTCTTATGTCCTGAAACTTGTGACGCTTTTTTTGTTGTGGGGAGGGTATAATGACAATATCATGAAATAATAAATATTATCTTAAAATATACTATTATGAGATAAACAATCTATTAAATCATACCACATTTCTTAAAAATTGCAATAGACACAGCGATTTTGCAGGAACCGTTCCCTCCGCAGGAGCGGTTCTTTTTTTGCGGGCAGGACCGATCTTTCCCGTTTTTTCATGCTTTTCCCGCCAAAGCAGCACGTCAGTACAGGCTTTTTAAAGGTCATCCTGAATTAGTATAATCCCGGAAAAAACAGGTCGATATCGGTCAAAATACTCCAGGATCATGCAGCAACGGTCATAACAGACCATAATCACAAGGTAACTGTGGCAGAAATGCCTGAAGTAATAAAGAAGGGAAAAAGGGGTGGAGCAAATGAACCAAAACTTGTTGAGCCGTGTTCTGGAGTTCCTGGGAAGGAAGATGTGGAGCAGGCGCTGGCAGAGAGCGGTCACATGCCTTGCGGCAGTGGCTGTGTTCGGCGTGACCTACGCGCTGGTCCTGCCGGCGATCACCATGACCAGGGATTTCCCGACCCTGGAAGCGGAAGAAACGCTTGCGTGGACGGGAGATGAGCTTGTGGTCCGTGTCAGGGCGGAAAACCCGGAGGACGAGGCAGGGAAGGCCATTGTCCTGACAATGGAAGGAGAGGGCGCGGACCTCTCTGGTTCCTATGTCTTTAATGAGGAGGGCATCTGCGTTATTACTGACGATGCGGAGCGGGAAATCGAGCTGCACCGTTCTGTCCGGGAAGACAGAAAGAACGCGGTGGACTACTGGTTCACTCTGGGCGCGAACGAGGAAACTACATTTACCCTGAGCCTGACTGACCGGGTAGATCCGGAGCGCTTCGCGGAAATCGTGAAGGCAGTGAAGGAAAGCACAGACGAAGAAACGGAACAGGCTGCGACTGCCTCTGCTTCGAATGCCGTAAAGAAGACGGCCTCCGTGAAGGCGGTCAGAAACGGCAATCCTTCCACCGCCAGCAATGCCTCCAGGGCGTCCGCAGCCAACGCTTCTGCTTCCAGCGCTGATATCGCCGAGGCCAATGCCCTTGCGGCGAATCCGGAAGAAAAGATTCTCACCGAGGATGAAGACGGTTTTGTGAAGATCCTGGACGGTGCGGTCGTGAACGACCTGGAGCCGGAAGAGGAGGAAGACGGCGAGCCGACAGAAGTTGTGGCCGAGCTGAAGATTTCAGCCGGCGTGGGCGTTGATTACGCGGCAGCGGTCACCGACGCGGAAAGAAACGCGGACAAACGCACAAAGGATGATGTGACAGCACAGCTGAAGCTCCAGTGGGAGGATGCTGTAGAGACGCAGCTTGTTTCCGAGGTGAACGGCGCAACGGTTGCAGTGTTCTATAACCACAGGGCTGCCATCCCGCAGAATGCGGGGCTCTCTGTACGGGAACTGGAAAAAGGAAGCGAAGAGTACGAAGCATATCTTACCCAGGCGAAGTCCGCCATGACGCAGGCTGCTGATGGCGACGCGTCCAAAACCGTGAAGCAGGCAAGATTCTTCGACATCACGATTCTCGATGAAAACGGAGAAAAAGTGGAGCCGCAGAGCGCGGTGAAGGTCGTCATCACTTATGACGAGGCCGTGCCTGTGGAGGAGGACGGAGACCTGAATGTTCTGCACTTTAAAGAAGAAGCTCCGGAAGTCATTGCGCCTTCGAAACCAGAGGACGGACAGGCTGTGGATGCTCTCTCTTTCACGACTGATTCCTTCTCCATCTACGGAATTGTCGGAATGGGGACCATTACCTATGACTATCTTACCGCAGATGGAGAAACCTACAAAATCACCGTGAATTACGGGCCGGAGGCCGGGATTCCGGACAATGCGGATCTGAAGGTCGAGGAACTGTCCGGCAGCGCATATGAAGAATACATCAGCCGTACCGCGGAAATGCTGGACGCCGAGGATTTTGAATACGCCCGTGTCTTTGACATTTCCATTATCGGCGAAGACAGTATGCCTGTGGAGCCCGCAGCCGCGGTCGATGTAAGCATACAGCTTCTGGATGTGGAAAATGACGCCAGCGGCGTCTCTGTGGTTCACTTCAGCGACAGGCCGGAGCAGATGGAAACCAGGGCCGAAGGCGACACGGTTTCCTTCAGCACGGGCAGCTTTTCCGCATATGCGATTGTAAAGCCTGTTCCGGAGGACCTGGATAATAATAAAGAATATGCCCTTATGTTCTGGATTGAAGGAACAGCCGGAAAGGCTCTGATGGCGGAAGCAGGCGAACAAGAGGGGTATCTGAAAGCACTGTCACTCACTGTGCTTGCGAAAAAGACTAACTTCAATGATAAACTCTATGTCCCTGCAAACAGCGACGCCAGCATGTGGAAATTCCAGAAGACGGCCGATGGAAAAACGTACTATCTTACGTCGGAGACTGCGGAAGGGTCGGAGACTGCGAAAAAATACCTCAGTATCAGCAGCCAAGGACTGGCTCTGAAAGACGATCCGGATGAGAGCTGCAAGATCAGTGTTGCCGATGGTACAGGTAATAATAAAGGAAAGATCTTCCTGAAGCAGGGAAACAATACCCTCGCATACAGCGGAGATATCACCAAGGGATATAAAGTAGGAGGCGCAGCCGGATCGGAGTACCTTTATCTGACAGAAAAGTCGACAGAAACGCAGGAGTATGTGATGACCCATTCTGCCAAAAAGGTCAGTGTCTCTGATACGAACATCACGAACGGATCCAGAGTGATTGTGTACACCCGTTCCTGGAATGACTCGACAAAGAAATATGAATTCTATGCCATTGATCAAGACGGTTCTCTGGTGCGGTGCTATGAGAGCGGCGACAATATCGAGTGGGTCTCCGGCAGACTGAACTCCATGCTGTGGAGTTTTGTGGAGTATTACTGGGAAGGCACGACTGACCCGAACTATTACTATGAGCTCTATAACCTTTATTCTGAAAAGTATATTGCCCCGCAGAAATCAAACGGCCAGACTCTGTCTGATAATACTATCGGTATTAATATGAATGGACGCCGTGACGGGCAGTACTATACGCCGATTGTTGCGTGGGACGAAGGTTATTATGCCTATTCCGGATTAAAAGTGAGTGCTGATCGTAAAAAAATTGAATCCTGCCCGCTTTCCGAGGCGGAAGATTTCTACTTCGCGATCATAGAGGATCTTCCTGCAGATGACGCGCTGCTTGAAGTGCCTACGGTGGACCATACCCAGTATGGCATTACCATGAAAATGGTGAACTTCGGAACCGATATTTACCGAGGTAATGATAATACGCCCCGTAATGATAATACGCCCCGAGCTGCAATGCGTAAATTCCTCGAAGGAATAAACTCAGCATCAGGCGATTATAAGGGTGGCAATACGACGCCGGGGCTGCTTAAGACGCATCTGGGTGAGAACGGCTATCCGGAAACCAAAGTCGGAAATAATCTGTCAGAATGGTTTGGATCCGGAAAGAAACAAGAAGTAAATCATCTCTTTATCAAGAGTACCTTTGAAGCTACAGGCTACTATGAGTTTAACAGCGTGGAGAATTTCGCACAGCTTGACGCTGATAAAGAGAACTTTATTGTTTACAAACAGCTCAGCGCCTCTGCAGCAAGCGGACAATTCCATGAGCACGGCCATTTCTGGCCATATAATAAAATTGTGGCCGGCAAGTTTTCTGACAGAAAAAATCTTTATGACGCACTGGGAAAGCCTTTGCCTGATACAGATCCCAGAAAAAATGAACGCCTCTATGCAGTACAGAATAATCACACCGCATTTGCCCCGGACTACTATTTCGGAATGGAAATAACGGCGTCGTTTACACAGACGCCCAGCGGACTGGATGACTGGGGACACGATATTATCTACGAGTTCACCGGCGATGATGACTTCTGGCTGTTCGTCGATGGAGAACTGATTATTGATCTTGGAGGTGTTCACGACGCCCTGGCAGGTTCCGTGAACTACAAAACCGGGGAAGTCAAGGTAAACGGGACAAGTCATACTCTGAGGGAGCTGTTTAAATCTAATTACACAACACGATATCCTGGTGCGTCTGACGAGGAAATAGCTGAATTCCTGAATCAGTATTTTGAGGAAGGCAGCAACATCTTCAAGGATTACTCCACGCATACCATGAAGATTTATTATCTGGAGCGCGGCGCCGGGGCATCGAATCTGCATACCCGCTTTAACCTGGCATCCGTTAAGCCCGGTACGGTGCAGCTCACCAAAAAGGTTACCGGCCTGAAAGATTCGGAGTCCGTTTATGCGGAGTTCCCGTACCAGATCCTGTATAAGGATAAGGAAGGAAAAGCGCGTTACTTGTCAAACTATGTGGACAAGGATCCGGAACGTATGGAAAACCATGTGTTCTTTAAGGGAACCACAACGCCGGTTCCGTATAAGAAGTCATTAAAAGTCGGGGATAAAACATATAATGATGTGTTTCTGCTGGAAGCCGGTGAAACGGCGGACATTAATTTCCCGAAGGCGCTTGTCCCTGAAACTGAAGACAATTCCGTCTATTACAGTATCATAGAGTGCGGGATCAATCCCTATGTTTATGATCCTGTTTCCGCTAATGGTGAGGCAATAGTTGGAGTCACGGCGGATGCTTCTCACAAAGACTATCCGATTGCTACAGCGTCAACAGCCGAACGGGCAAGAGTTGAGTATACCAACAACATTATTTCGGACCGTCAGAGCATTACCATAACCAAACGGCTTCTGAATGTCGATGGAACGGAACAGCTGCATTTTGACAAGGATACGGAAAATACGACCTTTAATTTCCGGCTGTACCTTGCAACTGAATTCGGCGATCTGGAAGCGGCAAGCATGCGGGAGTACCACGTAAAAGATCCTGACGGATACTACTGCAAATGGAGCGTCGATGATCAGATGCTTGTGCGTCTCGGAGAGGAGGATAAGTACAAGACATTCAACGATGGATGGACTGCGGCAGAGCTGGAGGCGGCAACGTTCCATACCTCTATGAACGGCTCTATTTCCAAAATCCCGGTGGATCACACAATCGAGGTGAGAGGGCTTCTTGCCGGAACACAGTACAGAGTTGTGGAAAGACCCACGGAACTTCCGGACGGTTTCACCTTCCGCAGATACGAGTTCGCGACAACAAGTGATGCGGAACCGGAAGTCTCCACTGATGCAGCGGCGGGTGTGACACATATCCTCCAAAAGGATACCGCGCCTAACCTGGACGTGTTTAACATCAAAGGTTACGGTCTCCGCGTATATAAGAAGTGGTCGGACCAGGAATACATGGAAAAGCGAGACGACACATACTTCGGCATTTTCGAAAAGGATCCGAATGGATACATTGTACTGAATGATGGGTCAACAAAGGTAAAGCTGGTAGACGGTACGCTGCGGCCGATGTCAATGAAGACAGAGACCCTGTACTGGTATTTTCAGCAGCTTGACGCAGGAAAGCAGTTTGAAGATTATATTATCTTCGAGGTTTCGCTGGAAAATCCTGAGGCAGATGAAGACGGCACGATCACTTATACAAGTCTTTCCCTGAAGGAAGACGGGGATTCCATCGCACTGAACGGACAGCAGAAGAAAGACAGCGAAAAAACTTACAGCTATGAAGTCAAATATGATGAGAGAGGAAAACTGCCGACAACCGGCGCCAATGTCCGTGTGGATAAGGTCACGAACAAACGGGCGGATAAGAGCGTCAAGGTCTATAAGGAGGACTGGAGCGGAAATAAACTGAAAGGCGCCACATTCCAGCTGAAGGACAGCGATAAGCACACGTTCATCACCAAGACCTCCGGTGAAGACGGCTTTGTTACAGAGGCATTCCTGAATGAGGACACAGAGTATTACCTGGAGGAAGTTACGGCCCCGGCCAAATATCACGGAGTGCAGAAGGACATTAAAGTCATTCTGAAGAAAAACGGTGATCTGGAGGTTGAGGCTGAGACCGAGGGCTATCAGGCATATCTGGCTACCGGCTCAGACGCCGAGGGCTACCCGGTGCTCACAATTAAAAACAAGCCCTATACCTTCAAGGTCATCAAGAAGGATAAAGGCACCAAACAGCCGATCCAGGGGATCCGTTTCGCACTTTACAGGCAGAAATCAGTTGACGGAGAGACCAGCTTCGATCAGGATCCTTATGAAGGATACGAAGACATGGTTACTGGTGATGATGGAGTGCTGACAGGACTGAATGAAAACCTGCCGACAGGTACTTACAAGCTGAACGAAATTAGACCGTTCAGTACGGATTATGTCCAGCTGCCTGATGAGACGGTCGTCTTTACAGTCACACCTGCGGGAGCCATAACACTCGACAAGAGGAATGAGTACGCAGAACTGGAAGTTGAAGACACGAATCAACAGGAACTTGCATACACACTCAGTGTCTTTAACAGAAAGAAGATATATGTCTCACTCTGGAAGACCGATGAAGCTTATAACGCACTGACAAAGGGGGCAGTTTTCAGTCTTTACGCGGAGGATCAGTTTAATGTAGATGAAGGCAAGCCAAAGGCCGGTGCCGAAACGGTGGTGACCGGAACTACCGGAGCAGACGGAATACTGGCGCTGGGACAGCTGACTGCAGGTAACTATTATCTGCTTGAAACAAGTGCGCCTGAGGGTTACCTTAAAACCGGTACACCAATCAAAATTACGGTCGACGATAAAGTTACAGACGAGAGTATAAAACCGGTATCCGCAATTCAGGAAGGAAATCCTTCAGATGTGTATGTTGAAGGTGATACTTACTATGTCAGTGGACAGCCGGAGAAGACTTATCAGATCCGTGTCTGGAACAACCCGGGCGTAGAGCTTCCGCATACCGGCGGTCCCGGGACCTTAAAGTATACACTTGGCGGACTGGTGCTGCTCATTACGTCCGCTTTGCTGTACAGCTTCAGGAGGAGGCGTGGGGAAAGGAGGCCTCTGTAAAAAAAGCCTCTGATCCCGACAAATATTCCACCGTAGAACTGAAGTAAGAGATAACAGGAAATAAAAAACCTGGAAATCAGAACTGTTAACATATTCCGAACCGGCCGGGTACCAGTCGGGAACCGGTCGGTTCGGAATCAGCCAACCCGCTGCGAGGGGCAGAGCAGCAAAGAATGCGGTCAGGCGACTGACCGTGTAAAACCAGTAACTGTTAAGGGTGTATGAGAAAAGGAAAGGATAAAATAATGAAAAGACTGAAAAAAGCATTGGCAATACTGCTTTCAGCAGCGATGGTGCTGGGGATGGGCTCCATGGCGTTTGCGGATAATACGACTGCCACGCCCACCGGTGGGCTGACACTGGATGAGGAGATCAGCATTTCCGGCCTGACGGAAAACGATGAAGTTAAGCTGTACCGTGTAGTAGAGTGGGTGAAAAATGACGGGTGGACAAGAGCTGAAGGATTTGAAGGACTGTCTGATGCAGATTTCAAGCAGATCGTCGGTTCGCCCTCGGATGCGACGGCAAATCCTCCGGCTCAGGAGATTAAAGCAAAAATAGAAGCGGCTACGGCGGGGCGCATCGGAGAGCAGATTGACGAGAACACGCCTGTGGCGTACGGTCCGCTTCAGGCGGGTACTGATGGGACTGTCAAAGTAAGCAGTCCTGTAGCTGGTCTTTACATCGCGATCATTACCCCCGCCAAGGCAGGGTATGTGTATAACCCCGTGTTTGTTTCCTGTGACTACAAGCAGCCGGAGAGCGGGAATACGAATACCTGGGGTGTGACAGAGGATCTGAGCTATGACGACCAGACGAAGGCGATGGCAAAGAAGACGACTCTGCCGGATAAAAAGAAAGCGACACTTTCTGATGCGGAGATTCTGGCGATCTATGCTGACCAGCATCCGGAAACTGTGAAGATCGGTTCTAAAGTACCGTTTACTGTAGAGTCAGTCATCCCGAAGTTCGCGTCGAACTATACGAATCCGGTCTTTAAGGTCACAGATACTCTGTCCGCCGGAATGGAACTGGATCCGGATTCCGTAGTGATCGTTAAGCCTGCAGACCTTTCTACTAATGATTATACGCTCACAAAGAGTGCTACTGGTTTCGAGCTCGTTTTTGACCATGATTTCCTTAAGACACCCGGTCCTGCACTCGATCTGGAGATCACCTATAAGGCGACAGTGACATCGGATGCCGTAACCAACATTGACAGAATGACGAATACGGTCGATATCCAGTATTCCCACAATCCGGATGATGAGGATGGTTATGGACTTCTGAGAGCAAAGACAAACCACTACACCTTTGCAATCGACGGAACACTGTACGGACCGGATGGCGGACCGACAACTGAAGTCGTGAAGATCGGTGTGGACAGCGCAGGCAATGAGATCACCAAGACCGTTAAAATTAACGGTAATGTGACGGTTGGAGCATTACAGGGAGCGGAATTCGGCCTGTATACAGATGAAGAATGCACGACTCTGTATACCAATGATGCTGTGAATCCTGAGTTTACAGGCAAGGTGACTTCTGATGCAGATGGCCGGATGACGATCACAGGTCTGGATGCCGGAACCTACTGGTTAAAGGAAATCAATGCCCCAGCCGGGTATATCAAAGATACGACTGCTCATAAAGTGGAGATTGTTGCCACCTATGATGATAGAACATATACGGCAATGGAAACCATCGGAGAAGGAGAAGAGGAAAGAGAGGTAGAGGTTACCTACACAGAAAAGATCCTGAAGGATTATATGATCAAAATTGACGGCGAAAAGACAGCCTCTTATACTGTGAAGTATGATCATGAAGACGATATGGAAGTTACCCCGGATTATTCCATTAACGGACAGGATTTCACCGGGAAACTGAGGAACGTGCAGGGTACCGAACTCCCGGCGACCGGCGGCATGGGCACCACTCTGTTCTACGTCATCGGTTCCATTCTCGTGATCGGAGCAGGCATCGTCCTCGTGGCAAAGAAGCGCATGAGCGCGCAGTAAAGGATCAGGAGCAGAAACAACGGCACAAGTAAATAAGATAGGGTAAACACCGCAGGGGGAGTCCGCATATGCGGGCTCCCCTGAAAGATGAAGAAAATATAAAAGATGAAGCAGATGATGTAATACTGTATTGTGGGTCGAGATCAGGCGGCATTTTCGGGAATGGATTCAAAAATAAACGGAGGATGACGGTTGATCTGAACTCACAATGGAATCGACGGAAACAGTAAAACGGAACCAAAAGGAAAGGAGTTTATGACGGAAAAGCTGAGTGTAATAAAAAAGGATCTTTTCCGAAGAATACGCTTCATAGGAGACGGCTCGTCTCGGAAAAAAGAAGAGAAGAGAGCAGAGAACCGGATCACAGACCGGAGCAGCGCATTTCTTTTTCTGGCGCTTGTGGTGGGATTATTTCTCCTTGCCTATCCTTCCGTTGCGGATTACTGGAACAACTTTCAACAGCGCCGGGCCATCATGGGTTACGCGGAACAGGTGGCACGGATGAGCACAGATGAATACGCCGGATATATATCCGCTGCACAGGACTATAACAGGAGGCTTGCGGAGACCGGGATCAACTGGAAGCAGACAGAGGAAGAACTGGAAGAATACAGAAATCTGCTGGCGTTTAACGATTCCGGAAACATGGGTTATATCGACATTCCGAAGATCAATGTGAAGCTGCCTTTGTATCATGGGGTCTCTGATGAAGTGCTGCAGTCATCCATCGGGCACATGGAACAGACGAGCCTTCCGGTAGGCGGGCCGGGGAGTCACTGTGCCCTGTCCGGGCACCGGGGCCTGCCCAGTGCAAAGCTGTTCTCCGATCTCGACAAGCTGACCGAAGGGGATGTATTCACCCTTTCCATTCTGAACGAGACATACAGCTATGAAGTAGACCAGATCCGCGTGGTATCACCGATGGACCTGTCTGAAATCAGGATCATTCCAGAAATGGATCTTTGCACGCTGGTGACCTGTACGCCCTATGGTGTGAATACCCACCGTCTACTGGTGCGGGGGCACAGGGTGGCCAATGCCCAGGGAGATGCACAGGTGGTGGCGGACGCGCTGCAGCTGGAGGCGGCTTTCGTGGCGCCCTTTATCATGGCACCGCTGATCCTGGTATTAGTGCTGCTGCTGTTTATCCAGCCGGAAAAGTGGCTGCGGGAACGGATGAGAAAATAAAGGCAGGAAGCAGAAACAAAGGATAATGTTATGACAGACAAAGAACTGAGAAAACTGAACCGCTCGGAACTGCTGGAGCTGATGCTGGAGCAGAGCCGGGAGATCGACAGGCTGCAGGCGGAACTCGAGGAGACGAGAGAGGCCCTGCAGGAGCGGAACCTGAAGATCGAATCCTGCGGTTCTATTGCCGAGGCAGCGGCTGAAGTGAATTCACTGTTCCATGCGGCACAGAGGGCGGCGGACATGTATCTTCTTAACGTACAGCGGATTTGTGCTGAAAAAGCGGAGGAAGCCGGGAAGACAGAACAGTGGCAGGACGTGCTGAGAGGTGTGGAGCCGGCAGCGAAAAAGATATCACCGGAGGAAAAAGGGGAAGCAGCGGATGACAGATAAGTCAGCAAAAAAAACTGATGATCTTCTGCAGGAAGATCTGCCCACTACAGGCCAGCTTTCACGGGAGTTAAAGCGTGTACGCTATAACACCGGCTTCAGCGGCATGCTCCGCAGCACTGTCGGGATACTGGTCACGGTGGCTGCTGTTGCGGTTCTTATCGCAGTCCTTCTCCTGCCGGTGCTGCAGATCTACGGAACGTCGATGTCTCCCACCATGAACGAGGGCGACATCATGGTCTCCGTGAAGGGAACGAAGTTCGAGACCGGGGAAGTGGTCGCATTCTACTATAACAACAAGATCCTCGTGAAGCGGGTCATCGCGAACGCGGGTGAGTGGGTGGACATTGACAAGGACGGGAACGTCTACGTGAACAATGTCAGACTGGAAGAGCCCTACATTGCAGAGAAAGCCTACGGCGAGACAAATATCACACTTCCATACCAGGTCCCGGATTCCAGAATCTTTGTCATAGGGGACAACCGTGACGTGTCCATCGACTCCAGAAACACTTCTGTCGGCTGCGTGTCAGACGAGCAGATCGTCGGAAAGATCGTCTTCCGCATCTGGCCGCTGAACAAGGCAGGCTGGGTGAAGTAGGGGAGACCGGATGGAAGAAAAGAATAAAAAAAGCAGGAAAAAGTTCCGACCCGCGGATCTTCTGATTGTTCTGGTGTTCCTTATAGGGCTCTGTGTTATGCTGTACCCAATGGCCAGCGATTACATCAACCGCATCCAGGTGGAGCGGGCCATCGGGAGTTATGAGCGCCTGGTAAAAGAAGCGTCGCCGGAGGATTACAGTGCTTTGTTCGAGCAGGCCCGGGATTACAACCGCCGTCTGAAGAAGAACCCGAATCCCTTCGGCAGCACGGGCCGCACGGAGGGCTACCGGGAGACGCTTCTTCTCGGAAGCTCCGGTATCATGGGCTACGTGATGATCGAAAAGATCCGGGTGCGTCTGCCCTTCTACCACGGGACAGAGGAGGATGTGCTGCAGACAGCCATCGGGCATCTGGAGGGGAGTTCCCTCCCGGTCGGTGATCCGGGGGAGCATGCGGTGCTCTCGGCCCACAGGGGATTACCCAGTGCGAAGTTGTTCACAGATCTGCCGGAGCTTAACGTCGGGGACACGTTTGTGGTCACGGTCCTGAACAAAGAGATGGTCTATGAAGTGGACCAGGTCCTGACGGTCCTGCCGGATTCCTCGGAGGCGTTTGAGGCGTTGAGACCTGTGCCGGGAGAAGACCTGGTGACTCTCATGACCTGCACGCCCTACGGCGTGAACACTCACCGTCTTCTGGTCCGGGGACATCGTACGGCGGACCGTGAGCATGTGGAAGAGAATGAAAATCATTCTGGTACCGGAAGTGAAGCCGGAAGAAGCTTCGACCGTTATATCCCGTATGTCGCCGGAGCGGCTGTTGTGATCTTCCTGATCCTCATGTTCGCACCGGGAAAGAAAAAGAAGTGAGGAAAAATACTAAAAAAGAGGGGGCTCAGACATGAGAACACCAGTCAATGGCATTCCTAAGGAGAGGATCAGCATCACGGTGGACGCGGAACTTCTGGAGAAGGTCCGCCGCCGGGCAGAACAGGATGACAGGTCGCTGTCCCAGTACATCAACCGCGTATTGAAAAAGGCTGTGCGGGAGCCGTCGGAGAAGGATTAAGAAACTGCCGCTTCGGGGCGGGATGACGTGAAGACATGGTCATCACCCCGGGCGGCAGTTTTATTATTGAAGAGAGTGTTTATACTTATGCAATTGCAATCCATAAGGTTGATGAAAATGACCAGCCTTTTGACCGGAAAAGAGGCACCCGGACCGCGTTTTGTTCCGACAACACAGGCTTGTTCCAGTCTCAGGTCAGGTAATGAGGCGAGAATTATTATAAGCCATCGCGGATAATGTGTTCGACATCGCGGCCTCCGTAGAAAATACGGACAATACTTACACTTCGAGAATCTTTATCCACGAGATAGTAGACGATATAGTTATCGACCGGCAGAAAATGCATACCAAGGGATGCCCACGGTTCCCAATTGACTTGTGAACGACCTTCAGGAAATCTGTCGAGTTTACGAACAGCTTCTCTGATGCGGTTAACCTGCTTTTCAGCAGTATCCCCGGCGAGTAGTTCATATGCAATATACATATAGATAGATCTCAGGTCATCAAGGGACTCAGGAGAGTAAATTATGTTGAAGGTCATATGCCGAACTCTTTTGCAAGTGCTGTATCAACTTCATCAGGTGAGAGGCCTTTTCCTGCCTTGAGGGATTCAACTCCTTTCATCAACTCCATATCGAGGTCTGCTCGGGAAAGAGATCCCGCTGCAACAGGAGCGGAGACAGGAATTCGCAGATCAAACGGCATACCGCCTCTCAGAACGATCTGACTGTATAGCATTTGTATGGCACCAGAGGGAGTAATTCCAAGTTTAGAGAGAATGCTTTCAGCATGATTCTTTAAATCAGTATCTATTCTTGCGTAGACAGGTGATGTTGTTGCCATTTTTAAATACCTCTTTTTTGTTTATTATAGTCCGCTTTGCTTGCGATTGCAAGTAAATGCAAGCTGAGAGACAAAACGGTTTATAGGATAATAAGCATGTAATGCTGTGCTGATCGGTACCACGATCTTCTGCATCATCGGTGCTGTCCTCGTGACCGGCTCTCCGGGGTGGCAGGATATAAGATCTGAAGAAAAGCAGCCGGACCGGCTGAAGGTGGCGGCCCGGCTGCCGGGGGAAAGCCCCGGCAGCGCAGAGGGTACGCCTGAGGTCAGCGAGATCTGCCATGAGATTGCGGCGCTGAAGACCAGGGATTATACTATAGATGAGATCATACAGAAGAGACTATATTTCCTGGTCCCGTTTTTTATCTTCAACCATGACCATCTGAAAGATATGAAGGAGGAGAAGCGGCCATGAAGAGCCGGAAGGTTACAACGCAGCATCTTGTAAAAGGGGAGGACCTGAATCATCACGGCACCCTGTTCGCGGGGCGCGCCGCGGAGTGGTTTGTGGAATCCGGTTTTCTTGCAGCAGCAGCCTGGGTGCCCACAGAGAACATCGTGCTCGTGAAGATCAATTCCATGACTTTTTCCAGACCAGTAAAACGGGGAGCAGTGCTGCGTCTTGACAGCGAAGTGGTACGCGCCGGCCGGACCAGCCTGGAG
>Ga0256405_10008257_pt1 | contig 15056 bp, 21 predicted proteins | sample RumenRJG_02DNA_FD_189096 | JGI IMG/M metagenome (GOLD analysis project Ga0256405, IMG submission 189096) | Bovine rumen microbial communities from Lethbridge, Alberta, Canada - RJG_02 | ecosystem: Host-associated > Mammals > Digestive system > Stomach > Rumen | place: Canada: Alberta... | reverse complement strand
AGAAAAAGGAGCAGAAAAGCAGATAAATAATGGCTATTTTGCGCTGAAATTACCTTAACCAAGCGCAAATGGCGGCTAATACATCGAGCAGGAACAGAACAAAGGCTATTATTCAGAGGTTCCCTAAAAATCGAATCGTTCGAATCCTGGAGCCCTGTAAAAGTGAATATTTTCTGTATAAGCCCCCGTAGCTCAGTTGGATAGAGCGGTCGCCTCCTAAGTGGGGAATATAGCGCCCCACTCAAAAGGCACAAGTGTGCGGCATCGAGTTCAAGTACAGTCTGATAATTTCATATGTCTCCGTAGCTCAGTTGGATAGAGCGCGAGCCTCCTAAGTGGGGAATATAGCGCCCCACTCAAAAGGCACAAGTGTGCGGCATCGAGTTCAAGTACAGTCTGATAATTTCATATGTCTCCGTAGCTCAGTTGGATAGAGCGCGAGCCTCCTAAGCCCGAGGCCCCCGGTTCAAGCCCGGGCGGGGACACCAGTTCTGCAACAAAATCCTTGGGAAAACCAAGGATTTTGTTCTTTTTTTGAATTTTTCAAAACCGGGCGGCGGGCACTATTTCACACACCTGAAAGGTGTTTGCTTTATTCGGCGTTTTTTGCTAATCGCTGTTACCGTCCAACGCGAACCAAACTACATACCGTCACCCCACCAAAACCTTGCTAATCAATTAGCAAGGTTTTTTGATTTTCAGCCGAAAAAAGGGGCGATTTGCTAATTGGACAAAAAAACGGCATAGAACCTTGCTAATGAAAAAATGGTGAGGTTCGTAGTTGGAACCGGGTCGGTCTGCCAAAAAGCGTACATAGCCGACCAGCTTTGCCGGACGGCTGTGAATTTTCAGAAGGAGGAACAAGTATGAATTGGACGAACACGCGAAACGAGGGCGGCGTTTGGAAACTGCACGAGGAGGTGAGCAACGCCGCGTTTGAAAGCATGGAGGCGCTGTGGAGCGCTTTTCTGGAGGTGGGCGACCTGGATATGGTTCGCTCTACGGAGACGGCCCTGCGGCTCATGGCGAGCCACGGCGACCATACCGGCGCTATGAAGCTGCTGGAGGGCATCTACGCCCTGACGGAGCTTACGCCCACGAAGGACTTCACCGACTGCCAGCGGCATCCCGCTCTGGCGCAGATGTTCATGGAGGAATTTCTGGCGGAGAGCGAGGACTTCATCTTTGACACCGGTATGGACAATGTGATGGACCTGATCATGAACGAGGCCCGGTGATGGTCTCACCCCGCAGCCGTCCGTCAAGGCGGACGGCTGTGAATCTGAGAAAAGGAGAATGGACCTATGGACAAGTGCAAGGTGATCGCCGTCACCAACCAAAAGGGCGGTGTCGGCAAGACCACCACCGCGGTCAATTTAGGCGTGGGACTGGCACGGCACGGGAAGAAAGTGCTGCTGGTGGATACAGACCCCCAAGGGAGCCTTACAGTGAGCATGGGGATCAAGAATCCGGACGAGCTGGATACAACGATCTCCGACTTGATGCAGGTCATTGTAGAGAACGGCAGTCTCACTCCACCGGATCAGGGTATTCTGAAAAACCCGGAGGGCGTTGATCTGGTGCCCTCCAACATCGGCCTCTCCAGCTTTGAGGTGAGCCTTGTGAACACCATGAGCCGAGAGTTCGTTCTGCGGGGCTACCTCGGGGAGATCAAGCAAAGCTATGACTATATCCTCATTGACTGTATGCCCTCGCTGGGGATGCTGACCATCAACGCCTTGGCAGCGGCAGACAGTGTGTTGATCCCCTGTCAGGCCAATTATCTTTCCACCAAAGGCTTAAAGCTGTTGATGGGGTCCGTTGCCAAGGTGCGCCGACAGATCAACCCGGCGCTGAAAATCGACGGTATCCTGCTGACTATGGTAGACAGCCGCACCAATAACGCCAAAAGCATCATCGCCGCCCTGCGGCAGATGGGGAGCGGCCTCCGGGTGCTGAATACGGAAATACCCTTTTCCGTCCGGGCGGCGGAGTGCAGCGTAGAGGGCAAGAGTATTTTTGCCCATGACGGCAGGGGGAAGGTGGCGGCGGCGTATTCGGCGCTGGTGGAGGAGGTGATGGCTCTTGAGCAGAGAAAACGTGATCGACCTGGGGCTGAACGATGCCTATAATGACCTGTTCTCCACACAGGAGGAACGGGACAACGCCCAGCGCAGCTATGTGATCGACCTCGCGCCGGAGCAGATCGGTGACTTCCCAAACCATCCCTTTCATGTGCGGATGGACGAGAGCATGATGGAACTGGCGGAGAGTGTGAAACAGTATGGCGTTCTGGTTCCCTCACTGGTGCGGCCTCTGCCGGACGGCGGCTATCAGATGGTGTCCGGCCACCGGCGCAAACGGGCGGCGGAGCTTGCGGCACTGCCTGTGCTGCCCTGTATCGTCCGTGACCTGACCGACGATGAAGCCGTCATCATCATGGTGGACAGCAACCTTCAGCGGGAGCGTGTGCTGCCTTCTGAAAAAGCCTTTGCCTACAAAATGAAGCTGGACGCCATGAAACGCCAAGGGCAGAGGACAGATTTAACTTCTTCTCCAGTGGATAATAAGTTAAAGGGGATTACTACAGCACAGCAGTTGGGAGAAAAAAGCGGAGACAGTCAACCGCAGATTTATCGCTATATCCGCCTGACAAACCTGATCCCGGAGTTGCTGGATATGGTGGATCATTCTGTGCTGAAGGAATCGGGCAAACTGCAAATGGCTCTGCGTCCCGCCGTGGAGCTATCCTATCTGACTGCGGAGGAACAGAGCGCCTTGCTGGAGGCAATGGTGAGTGAGGATCGTACCCCGTCTCACGCGCAGGCCATCAAAATGCGGGAATTTTCCGAAAAAGGGAGACTGAATCCGGATGTGATCCTCTCCATCATGCAAGAGGAAAAGCCGAATCAGGTGGAGCAGGTGAAGATCGCGCGGAACCGCATCGACAGATTTTTCCCCGCGGGGACGCCCGCACAGAAAATCGAGGAAACCATTGTAAAGGCGCTGGAACTGTACCGCAGGCGGGAGCGGTCTATGGAGCGGTAAATAATGGCCCGCGATCATACGCCAAGGGGGAAGTCCACCCTTTCGCGGTGCAGGTGCTCCTGCCGTGCTCCCCCTCTCACACTCTCCCCCTGAATTATTATACCAGCTGAAAGAGAAAAACTTCTCTATCCTTTTTCAGCCGGTAATGAGCTTTCGGGAGATCCTACACGAAAAATCAAACATGGGCTTTGCATGACCTCACGGTATCCCGTGAGATTTTTTCTGCCCAGAATTCAAATTTGGAGGTAAAAAACATGAAACGAAAACTCGTACCCCATGTGGCTCGGCTCCTGTGTGTATTGGCTTTGTCAGCCAGTATGACCACAGCCGCCCTTGCTGCGGACCCTTCGGCCCCCTCGCAGTGCTACCCCACTGCCGTTACCCGGAGCGAGGACGGCGGCGAGATCCGGAAGATGTATGATCTTGGACCGGAGGATGACCCTGCCGGTATTCCCCGTTCTGATTTTGAACAGGACGGATGCCATTATACCCTCATTGACCTGCTGAAACAGGAATTGCCTGCCAACGAGAGCCGTCAGCACACGGAAACCGTGTCTGTGAACAGCAAGAGTAAGGACATGGGTGCTGTGTTGGCACTGCTGCCGCAGACAAAGGAATTTATCACAGAGGATGGCCTCGCCGGAGTACTGTCCCTAAAGCTGGATACGGTAAATGTGGAGGTTGCTGGCTACGGCACTGCCACCAAGGAAATCACCACCAAGCGCAGTTACCCCAATCTTGCCGAGCAGGATACGCAGTATCTTCCCAAAACCATTACGGAAAACGGCAAGACCCTGACACTCACGGACATCCAGTGGCAGACGGACAACACCGCTAACATGGATGGTTACGCTGTGGCGGATCGCTACACCGCCGTTGCCACCTATTCCGGCAGCGCCACCAATTCCTATATCAAGGGCTATACCGTCACCGCTGATTATGTGGGCACGGTCAGCCGCATCAATCTGAACAAAATCCGCTATGTAGCAATCTTTGAGGGTACGGCGCTGGAGCCTGATCCTACTGATACGCCCGCACCGGATGTGTTAGCTGAGCAACCCGAAGAAACACCCACCGGCGAGAAAAGCGCCGTTCTGCCCGTGGCAGTCATTGTTGTGACGGCACTGCTGGGCGGCGGAGCATTTTATATGATCAAGAGAAGGAGATGAGAAAGCATGAAGAAAAAACTGAGCGCGCTTTTTTATGTGCTGTGCCTGACTGCGGCACTGGCCGTTCCCGCCGCCGCTTATTCGTATGACATTGCCGCTCCCGGTGACCCGGAGTATGGGATGCCTACATCGGTGGAGCCGATCTTCACCGCTGACCGGGGCGAACGGCCCAATATGGATGTGAGCAAGAACGCCGCGCTTATTCCGCCTGCTTTTGGTTCAGAGAGCATGAACGCCCTCCACACCGGGGAATACCTCACGCCCAACCTTGCCCCCGGTGGTATTCCCGCGTCCGGTGCGGTCATTGGCGGCAGCGCCGCCACTGTTGTCACACCCGGCAGTGCCTCCGGCGTTGTCACACCCGGCAGCACGGTGAATGGCGGCAGCGGCTATCAGCCCTCTGTGCTGTTCACGGAGGTAACGAGCGACCTCTACTACAAAAACGGCTCCCTCGGTAGACTGGAGATCCCCACGCTGGATCTGAGCGTCCGCATTTATCAGGGGACGGACAGCAAGACGCTTGCCAAGGGCGTCGGGCATTTTGAGGACACCAGCATTTGGAACGGCAACGTCTGCCTCGCCGCCCATAACCGGGGTGCCAACAGCTACTTCGGACAGATCCACACGCTGGACATCGGGGACAAAATTACACTGACCACCAAGCTGGGCACTCGCACCTACAAGGTGACGGATGTATTCAAGGTCAGCGAAACGGATCGCGGCGGTCTTGCGGACTCTGGCGAAAATATGCTGACGCTCTACACCTGCGTCCGCAACCAGCGGGACCAGCGCTGGTGCGTCACCGCAGCGGAGGTCTGATACTCGCTGAAAAAAGAAATCGCACGATGGATTGTTTTAGACTTCTATGGTACTGTTTGGGACAGCAAAGCCCCAACATACACATAGGAGGTCATTGACCATGAAAAAAAGTCTGAAGCACATTTTGTCTATTCTCATCTGCGTGACACTGACCGCCGCGCTGGCTTTTCCCGTTCAGGCGGCGGAAGTCTCATCCATCCGCATGGGCAGCTATAAAGGGAATACGCTGGCGGTAGGTGAACGCAGCGGCCTGATCCTCGCCCCTGTTGGCACGGAATATACCGTTACCTCCAGTGATCCCGGAACGGTGGCGGTGGAGCAGGTCATGGGCTTTTGGGTCGCTGTCGGAAAGACGGAGGGAACCGCGGAGATCATCGCCGTTGACCGGGCCGGAGCGCGAGGGAGCCTAACGCTTACCGTCGGCTCCGGCAAAGACACCGCCCCATCCGCCAACGAAGAAACGACGAACCAGCAGGAGGATCAGGACGCACGTCAGGAGATCGTCCGGCTGGTCAATCAGGTACGCCGGGAAAACGGTGTGCCGGAGCTGACGGTCAACGCGGCTCTGATGGACGCAGCGCAGCATTGCGCGTCCCTGCGTGTCACATACCACCAGAATAAGGTGGAGTGCGAGGCGGTAGCGGTCTCTGGGTATCCCCATGGATTTGGATCGAACATCACCGCATTCACGAATGTGCCCACCTCTGAAACCGCAGAGCGGGCAGTGGAGAACTGGCGGAATTCTCCCGGCCACTTCCAGACGATGATAAACCCTGATTGCGACACCATCGGCGTCGGGATCTCAACTGATGAGGGCGGAACGATCTGCTTCCTGTTCGTCGGTGATCCCAACGCGCACAATCCCTACGCATAACTCAATATGCTCACATGGCCTTCCAGCATCATTGCCGGAAGGCCATTTCTTATGAGCAAATCTAAAAAGAAAGGTCAAATAACGATGAAAAAGACATGGCATTCATTGAAAAATCACGTGACCGCGATGCTGCTGGCCCTGATCTGCGTCCTCGGCCTGCTCCCCACTGCCGCGTTGGCGGCGGGGGCCGACACCATCAAATTAGAGCGGTTCGGCATGAGCGGCGTTTCCTATCAGTCCGCCAGCCTTGGCAGATGCACAATGCACCAGATGTATTACGGCGTGGCCGGAAAGACCTCCGTGGGCTTCTGCGGGACGAAGGGCGGCGGTATGGGCACCTCTCTGATCGGTCAGACCTGGGGTGATCCGAAGCCCGTCACCGATCCCACTGTCAAAATGATGATGGCCTATTACTACGCCCACTCCCTCGGCATCTTCACGGACAAGGCCCACGCCCTTGGCGTGGATGACATCTGGGATTCCGGTTATAGCTGGTACATGAACGCCTGGGTACAGGCCATCGTGTGGCGGTATAAGGACGGCTCCCTGGGTGACCCCGCCACCGCCTGCGCGGAGGAATTGATGTACGTCTGGAACTCGCTGAAGGGCGCGAGTTATACCAGCATCGACCAGACCTGCGACGGCGCCACATTCCGGGACCGGGCGAAATATATCCTGGATCTTGGCAAGCAGGATGTTTGGTGCGATTGCGACGTAAAAGAGTATTCCTTCACCGGCGCTGGCTCTGCCGCCCACCCCGCCAGCACCGTCCAGAACGTTATGATCGGCAGTCTTACCGTCACAAACGAGCGGTACACGCTGGTGGTCAAGAAGGTAGACGCCACCAACCCCACCAAGGGCCTTGCCGGAGCGCGGTTCCATGTGGAATCTACCAACGGCTCCTTCTCCAGGGACATCGTCACCGGTGCGGATGGCACCTATACCGTCTCTCCCTTGGACGCCGGAACCTACGCCGTAACGGAAACGGCGGCTCCGAACGGCTACGAGATCGACAACGCGGGGCCTGAATATGTGGTCCTGCCGAATAATGGCAGCAGCACCGTGACGATCACCTTTACGGATACCCCCACCGTCACCGCCACCGGTAAGATTCGCAAGGTGGACGCGGACGATCCTACCAGAGGTCTCGCAGGCGCGGTCATCAAGATCACCGGTGTGGATAACAATTTCACCGGCACCTATACCACCGGAGCGGGCGGCGCGCTCACGGATGTGCCTTGGGATACCATGCCCATTGGCAGCTACATTGCCGAAGAAGTGACGCCGCCTAACGGGTACTCTCTGAGCAAGGACGCCGGCAAAGTCCGTCAGGAATTCTATTGGGACGGCAAAACGGACGTATCTCTCGTTTTTGAGAATGACGCGAAGGTAAAGATCCAGCTCATCAAGCTGACCGACGCCAATGCGCCCCTCCCCGGCGCGGTATTCCACGTCCTCCGGGACGGGCAGCTGATCGGCACGGAGGCCACGGACGCCTCCGGCAGGATCACCGTCCCCAACGTGACGGAGGGGATGTACGCCTTTGTGGAGGTCAGCGCTCCCGCCCCCTACGCCAAGCTGACCGCCCCCGTCTGCGCCCATGTGGATCAGGCCACTGTCAATAGCGGCGGCACCGTGACTGTAACGGCGAAGGACTTGAAACTCCCGAATCTGACCATCCAGAAGCTGGATAGTCCCGAATGTCACCCTGTACGATGTGTGCCTGCGGGTAGAGCTTTCGGGCAACGGCGTAGGCATTGGGATCGACCTCACATCCATAGGCGTTGCGTTCATTTGGCAGGAAATTGAAGAAATTTCCCATGCCGCAGGTGAGATCCGCTACCAGATCTGTATCGGAGAGGCGCAGCGCCGAAACGATCATTTCGCACAGGGGCGGCGGTGTGAAAAACTGGCCGTTTTCCAGCTCCTTTTTCGCCGCGCTGAATGCGTTGTAGTTTTCATAGTCGCTGCGCCGCAGTCCGTGCAGGCCGCCATCGCCGGTATAGCGATTGAAAATGTCCTCGTCGGTCACACCGGCCTGCTCGCAGGCTCCGTTTTGCAGCAGCCGGAGGATCTGTTCATTCAGCTCTCTGCGCTCCTGCTCCGCCCGCCTTTTCGGGTAATATTCGTATTTCATGTTCAAAATCACATCCTTTTTGTAAATGGGGGAGAGGACGCCGAAAACCGGCATCCTCCCCTTGAAATGTATAGAAAGCAGGTCAATACAGCGTATGAAACGCCGCAATGATCCGCAGCCGCACCTCCGGGGTGCGGTCTGCGCTGGTGACATAGCGCCAGCCTTCCTCTGTGATGTAAGCGTCGATCTCCTCGACGCGGCCGCTGTCCAGACGGAGCCGCATGAAAATATGGGGCCCATTCGTCTGTTCAGCCAGTTTGATCGCCATTGCTGAAATGCTCCTCCTCTGTCAGTAGTGTAAGCTGTTCTTCCTTGGGTGGAGCCGGAGAGCGCCGCTTATTCAGCTGCCGCTCCTTCTGCTCCCTGCGCCGCTGCCGGGACTCCCGCTTTTTGGCGGCCTGCTCCTTTTTGAGATCGACCGCATGTACGACCTCCAAGCCGTCCGCCACATCCCGCAGGTCTTGCAGCAGATCCCTTTGCTCACTTTTGGCAATGCGGATATTCTCCACATCATAGTGAAATTCAAAGTAATCATACTCCCCGTACCGGCGGTGCATTTTGCTGAAAAATGTCTGTCGCCGATCCTCTGGTGTCAGGTGCGGAGAGTCGATCACAGAGCTGCTCCAAAGCGGGTTGAAGTGCGCCTTTTTCATTTCCAGCCAGATCTCCGCGTCCGTTCGGGCCACAGGATGGGGAAACACACGCTCGCCCTTGGTCACCTGTACTTTCTTTTCCTCCAGAAAGCCAATGCGGGTGATCCATGTGCGGCGCACATCATAAAAGATATTGGCACGGCTCAGGTCCCGCTCCTGCTTGCGAATGACGCAGACAGGATTCTGGCAGCGGCAGCGAATGCACTGCTCCACATCGTATTGGACTTCGACATGGCCGCCATCATAGCCATTGCAGCCTACCACACAGGCACAGTAGACCCCGCCGGTAATCTCCATGTATTGCCGGTGCTGTCTCTCGCTTCTCTCCGTTTCCACCTTCTCGACGCTTTGCTCGAAAGAATACCGTTTGCCGGTGGTGTGGCAGGGGCAGAGAGGGACAGGAAAGCCGCGGATGCTGTGTGGACAGTCCTTGTGTTCATAGGGGCAGCGCAGCAGTGGGTTGTCATTTTCCGGGCAGTAATCGATGCCTTGGAACGAGGCGTCGCTGCAGGCAAGGCCCCGGCCGAGATCACTTTTGCCATCGACCAAAAGGCCGCATGGAGTTTCCCATGTAAACTTCAATAGAGCCTCAAAGAGATAGCCGAAATTCTGCCAGTCACTCCAATACACGAAGGAGGGGTGATTCTCCCGCGTGTAGCCTGCGGCGTAGAGATCCCGGGTCAGTTGATTCTGTTCCATGCTCATATCCCCGGACACGGAACCAGCCCAAAGTGGTTTTCCATCACATAGCGCAGATTTTCCACCGTGACCTGATACTCCTCTGAGATACAGCCCTCGCATACGATCTGCCGGTAACCCAGCGCACGGCTGCATCGCTTATCCCATGAGTTGACATCACCGCCGCAAACAGGGCAGGCGAGGTCCGGATACCATACCAGTTTCCGGGCATTTGAATAGGTGGGTTTCATATCATCCTCCTGAAAATGAAAAGGACGCACAGACTTTTTACAAGTCTGTACGTCCTTCGTAGTATGCTGTTGCATAGTGAGCAACAATAATTCACTCTAAAAATGTGAACCGCTAAAGTATCTGGCTTTCCGAGCGGCAGTCCGCCACTGCATCTACGAAAACCTGCTGATTTTCAATATAGAAAATCACTTTGTACCATGTTCCAAACAAAGCTTTTCGATAAAAATTGGAAGGCAAGTTTGGATCATCACAAGAGGGAAATTGATACGGGTTTTCCTGCATGCGGCGAAGAATCTCAGAAAAGCCCACTCGGAATCGTTGTGCCGCAGGTTTGCTTACCCGTGCGATAAATTCAGCATGTTGAACCAGCTGAGAGGCTACACGGGGATGAACCTGCACTTGATATTTAGCCATTGGCAGAGCCTTTCTCTATTGCGGAATCAATAGATCTGAGAACAGAGTCGGAAGACAGATATTCAACACCCTGTTCTCGCTCCGTCCTTGCTTTGAGCAAATCAGCATAAAGAGACTGCTCAGAACTCAATGATAGGGACAAAGGTACCGCACGATCCCGAACAATTTGCTGAAGAAACATATTGATCGTTCCAGTCATGTTCATACCAAGCTGACTGAGAACCTGTTCAGCCTGTGCTTTTAATTCCGAATCCGTGCGGATGCTCATGTTGATACTGGCCATGCTCTCACACTCCTTTCGTAGTCCTATTATAATATGCTATATGTGCATTGTCAATGCAAATGCACCAATCACGCCGAAGGCTCCAGCCGGCGGCGCATATCGAACTCCTGCCCATCCGCATAGCCCATGGCTGCGTATTGATGGTTCATACTGCTTTGGGGCGAGATCTTATAACTGCTCCGCTTCATTTTGGAAACGGCATCCTCGACCGCCTGCGGCACAACCATGACCAAGCCCCATTCCTGGTGTTCGGCCTCCTGCTTTTGAAAAGCGGCAGACAGGCCGCGGCAGAAGCCCCAACCGTAGGAATTGCACATCTCCCGAAGCGTCTTTGCGGGATATCCCTTTTGGGTCCGGATCTGCCTGCATCGGCTTGCTACGCAATCATAGGCGTAGAGAAACGCCAGCTTGCAGAGCTTGAAGTCGTCCTCCATGCCGATAAACCCGATCTCCGAAACCTTGCTGCCATGTACGGAGTTCCGATAGGGCCTGCAGCAGTAATGTGCGGCAATGAGCGTGGAGAGGTAAACCGTCCACGGCGAAGAGAGCTTTGTGCAGGTGACTCCCACGCACTCCTGAATTACCCTTTTATTCTCCTGCGGTTCAATATCTTCCGGCATGAGTTTGTGCTCCGCCATCAGGCGCCGGGCTTGCAGCAGTGCGGCTTTGGCTTCTTCCTCGTAGGGGCTTTCCGCCAACGCAAGAAGCTTGGCGATCTTTTCCGTAATCTTTGACATAAGCGACTACCTCAATAAGAATCTGTGCCCGGTTGATGTTCTGCCCAGTCATAGAGCAGAAGATCGTGGCGCAATGAAGATGATATACTGCCGGCAGGGCGGATACAGTAATTTGTAAACTGGAATCCGGTCGGCTTGTGCGTATAAAGAACAGCAATCAGTTCATAGGACCGCCCCATCCACTCGCTGGTGTCGATGACCTGCACGGTCTCTTTGCCGAAGCTGAGGGCATAGATCCAGTTATCCTGACAGGCACCATGGAGGGAATACTGCTCACCACCGGGCAAGGATAGCAGCTTTTCTTTCATCTGCTCATAGCCTTTCAGATTTGGCAGCTTTTTAGAACAGCGGATCGCTTCTCTCCGTTCAAACTCAAAAAACGGAACAAAGGGGATCTTTCCCTCAAAGTCACCGTTTCCGTCTCTTGCGTAGAGCCTCCCTTGATAGACTACCTCAAATATCGTTTGCGGGCTGATACGGCAGTCACTTTCAAAGATCGGGGGGCTAGCGGAATACCATGCGGCGACTTCGCCGGTGTAGTTTTCAAAAATGCGGTTATAGTAGCGCGTCGGTTTCTCAACTGTGGCAAACACGTCTTTGCAAAAGCCGCGATCCTCCATCAAAAAAGTTACTTGGATTACCGCAGATCGCCCGCCTGTGATGTTATCCATATTCGTGTCGTTCCTTTCTGTGGCGAGATGTCTTACCAGTTTTTGATGACCTCCGGGAGTTTATCATACTGCCCGGTGAACAGCAGGCCGCATTCATAGTGGAAATTGATGTAGGTGAGATGGTATTCGATTTTTTCCATCATCTTCTTATCGCCTATTTCCCGTGCGTGCTGGTGCTTTATGAAATACTGCTTCATTTGCTCCAGTGTAATGCCATAGCTGTCTTTTCGGATCTTCGCCAAGATCCGCGCTTTCTCTTGTGCTGTTAACATTTCTTTCTCCTTTACATCGTTGCCGCCCGGCTCAGGAGGTAATCGTCCACTCCCTTGCAGGCGGTTTTCCATGTGTACTTTGAATAGCGAATGCGGGTATCTTTTGCACTTCCTTCCGCATGGCGAGGACGGCCTTCCGCACATTGGAATTGGCCATCTGATCCCTGTCCATTGCCTCGACGACCTCACGGACGCCAGGCGCCCGAATGGTATCGGCCAGCCCGTGCAGTGCGTTGACGCCGCCAATGCAGAGGAACAGATTGCCCCTTGCGCGGAAACTGGTTAGCCTTAATCGTATCAAAATCACCAGATAGCACGGTTGTTAGGGTTTGCAGAAATTCCGTGTTGTCATCCACTACCAATATTCGTTTCATATCATTCTGCCGCTTATTCCACGGTAATCTGGATTGAGCCTGAATAGTTTGTGCCGGTGATTCCGATGTAGTTCGCTCCTGCTTGAAGTTGAATGGCAACGCTTCCGCTGGATGAGTCAGAAAGCACTTTTTCTTCTAAGTCAGGGGAAATATAGATGAGCTGGCAGTTTCCAGATTGCCCATCAAAGCTATACTGGACTGTGACTTCCCGGCAGTCATTTTCGTTAAGGTCAGTATCAGCCACCAAAATGTCCTGCCCATCGAAGCCCACTACCGAAGCGTCATAGGTGGCTTGAAAAGTCTTGTTGTCCGAGGTACGGCTGCCCTCAAAGGACTGATATGGAGTGACAAGAGCGTTGCTTTTCCCAATCACCACATCGTCGCTCAACTGCTCTGCTCCGTCTTTTAGATTATCACTTAACCTATCGAAGCCGGAGCAGGCAGTACAGGTCAGCAAAAAAATCGCAATCAGGCCGCACCCGATAAATTTTCCAATTCTACGCATAATCGTTTCCTCACTGAACGAAAGTAAGGAATAAGGCAAGCACCACAATTCCCACCATCAGCAACAGCCAAAAAACGCTGATTGCAGTTGATACAATATTGATAATGCTGCGGCTTTCCCTGCTCCGCACACATACCACCGAAAGAATCAGCCCCAGCAGAACAAAAACGATATTGACTCCGGCCCAAGCGGTTCGGACTCCATCCGACAGCGAAAGGTGCAGAAGCGATGGGGCAAGAGCCGCCAGCGGTAGGATGCTCACAATGAGCGCAGCGATACTAACTGGTTGAAGTTTTTTCTTTTCCATAGTTTTACCTCATTTCTTTTTTCCCAAATTGGGTGACAGCCAGCGCGAAAAACAGGCCAAACACTACAATCGCGCATGGCAGGAACGGAAACACCGAAAAAGCGGCGTCGGAAGTTTCTGCTGTAAAGTCATGGAGAGAGCAGGAAACGAGATAACCGCTGTAACAGTAGGGGGGTGAGAGGGTCACACGCCCTCCATGTACCTTGAAAACCAAATACCCATTCATCAAGTACATCAGTTCCGATGCGCGAAAGCGCGAGCCACAGCAGCAGGGTACGCCATGACCCCCGGTTTACCGGGCCGAGCGAGAAACCCCTCTGCGAATATCGGGTTGCCCCCGGTATGGCGATGACAGTCGGAATGACAATGGTACTCCCGTCCAGCCACAGTCTCAAGCAATGGGGGCGGCTCTGTCAGAACGGCAGCTGGGGTGAAACTCCCGTGAGGCGGTGCAGCAAACCGCCGCTTGATGATTTCCCAGGCTTCGGCCTGCACACGGGGCGTCGAGGACAAATAGTGTGCGATACATACCTGACCGTCAACGCGGAGATGGCTAATCGTCAGAAACCAACTGCAAGCAGAATTTTCCGGATGGATCGGCGGTCAGGTGTGTATTGCACACTTCTTGGGAAAACAATGGGTATTTGGCTGCAAGGGCATATCACATAAGAATGAGGTGTCCTAATGAAAAAAGAACAGCCAGATAAGGTGCTTCGCGGCCAGATGTATTACGCAAATTTAGACCCGGTGATCGGCTCTGAACAGGGCGGAACGCGGCCCGTCCTTGTGATTCAAAACGATGTGGGAAATTGCTTCAGCCCCACGCTCATCGTTGCTCCCATTACCACCAGAGTAAAGAAAGCCAACCAACCGACCCACATCGGCATCCCACCGCTTTACGGCCTACCGCAAAGTTCTATGGTCATGCTGGAGCAGATCAAAACGATTGACCGGAGCAGGATGGGGAATTATGTGGGGTGCTTGGACGATGATATGATGGGCGATGTTGATGAGGCTTTGGAAGTTAGTGTCGGTTTGCAAGGCCGCATGGAAAAAGCGCGGCGAGACTCATCCGGTGAGCCGGAGGAAATGGTGCTGACCCTTTGCGGTAACTGCCTCAGACAGTTCATTTGTTCGCCGGAGCATATCGTCAGACGGATCAACCATGATCAGCGCAAGGAACCGTGTATGTACTGCCATGTTCGTGATGGGTATGATTACCGCATCATTCACGGGAAAAAGCGCATGGGCGATGATCGGTATTGAAGGAGGATGGATCATGACGGATGAATTGATGGAACAGCGTATGGCGGAACTCAATGCTCATCACGCGGAAATGGCCCCGGCCTGTGCCAGCGAAAAACGCGCGTACTCCGTAGACGATATTATGGCGATCCTGGATATTAGCCGTTCGTCTGCTTACATCCTGATCAAGAAGAATTTCTTCCGGAGCCTTAAAATCGGAAACCAACTTCGCATTTCTAAGGCAAGCTTTGATGCGTGGCTGGACCAAGGGTGATTGTCAAGAGTACGATTATGAACCGGCTCGCACAATCGCACCTTTGAATGGACAGGAACTTCCCACTACAATGCAGTCAAGGCAAAAGCCTTGGCTGCATTGGTGGACTACAGAGTCGGATTTGTGCTGTCAGGTTGAGCCTCAAAATCACATGGGGAGGCACATCTATATGAATAAAGTGAGCGGCGCAACCAATTTGAAGCACCATTCCTAACTCTAAGGAACCTCTGAATAATAGCCTTTGTTCTGTTCCTGCTCGATGTATTAGCCGCCATTTGCGCTTGGTTAAGGTAATTTCAGCGCAAAATAGCCATTATTTATCTGCTTTTCTGCTCCTTTTTCTG
>Ga0256405_10008256_pt1 | contig 15057 bp, 18 predicted proteins | sample RumenRJG_02DNA_FD_189096 | JGI IMG/M metagenome (GOLD analysis project Ga0256405, IMG submission 189096) | Bovine rumen microbial communities from Lethbridge, Alberta, Canada - RJG_02 | ecosystem: Host-associated > Mammals > Digestive system > Stomach > Rumen | place: Canada: Alberta... | reverse complement strand
ATAAGCTTTTCATCACCGACCCTAACCATCTCAAGCATCTGAGCCCCTCTCATACCATCTGCGACAATAACAGGCCCAGCAATCTTAATAATATTTCCTTCAATAATCATTTAACCATCTCTACCCCGATAACTCTTTTAATAAGGTCATTTATTTGATCAGATGATCCTTCTGAGGACCCATCTTTATCAGGTATTTCAATTATCATTGGTAATACATCAGAACCAATTTTCCTATTAATGTGTTCTCGTATTTCATTAGCCATTAATTGAGTAATGATAATAATTGAAATTTCATCATCTAAAAATTTATCAAAAGCTGCGATAGCTTCTTCTGAAGTGTTAACAACTTCAGCTTTTTTGACACCACCAAGTCTAAATCCAGATACAGTGTCAATATCACCTATAATTGCTACAGAACTCATATTAACATCTCCATGATTTTAGAATTAGGGAAGTCTGCTTCTCTTTTTGCTCTTGCAATAATTTTTAAATTTTTAATTTCATTTTCTTTTTGACTTAAATAACCAATAATTGGACCAACACCTAATGGTTTTTTAACGGATAAGGATTTTGCATAATTTGATGCATAAACATCCAATGCTTTTTCAAATACAGCTACTGAACCAGTTTCATTATATACTGGAATTACCTCAGTTAATGCTTCAGCATATTTTGTTCCTTCTAAACCAGACACCACATTAGTAACATCCGGAGATTCCATTAAATCTTTAAGTTTCCATTCACGTAATTGGTATCCTTCTTCTAACATATAAGGAGCAATTTGATCATAATCAAGACCATCTTGTTTTGCCCTTATAATTAATTTAAGATTAGCTACATCAACTTGAGTTCCAACATATGAATATACAATTTGTCTATTTTCATCAGCAGGAACATCAGAAGAACGTAATAAATTGCCTAAATAATATTTATCTAAAGCAGATTCTAATGGAAGAATCATATTAGTTTCTTCATATTGTGGAAGAGCATCTTCTAAAGCAGCCGCATATTCAGTACCATCTAAACTTGTGACAATATCAGTTACCTTTTCAGAATCAGCTAATGATTCCAAATCACCATATAATGATCCGCAAGGAATTAATAATTCTTTAGTTTCATCTGGTGAAAGACCAACTTCCTTAGCAGTTAAAAGACTTTTAATGTTGTCTATGTCAGTTTTTTTAGACATGACAGCAAAAGGATCTTTTACTTCCTTAGGAGCGATTCTTGCAATAAAGTCATAAGTATTAGCACGTTCAACATCCAATGCTTTATCAAGAGGATATTCATCAAGAACATCAGCATATTCAGGAATACCTTTAAGATAGTTTTCAACTTCTTCTACATTGTTGGTTTCAACAATTTCAGAAATTTGTTTTTCATTAAATAGTCTTCCTTTTCTAGCTCTTACTCTTGCACTTGGGTTAAGATAAGGATAAATGTCCAAAACTGGTCTAGATGCAATGATTACAATAACTGCACCAACAATAAGAACTGCCATTAAACAGAACACAAGAAATGTTTCATGTGTAAGTCCAACAGAACTTATTAAAGTAGCAATTTCATCTGCCATAATTTATCCTCCTAATTATTTAAATAATATTTCAGCAACTTCACTACGTAAGATACTTTTAAATCTATCTAATCTAGCTTCAATAGTGTTATTTACTTCAATATCACCATTACTTGTTTTTAAAATAGCTCCACCCATAGCATCAATAGGTTCACCTAATGTAAAAGTGATATCTTCAACTTGGAAAGTAGAGCTTCCTGAAAGTTGACCTTTTATATTGTTAGTGTCAGCTTCATTTAATTGAATAATTAAATCTTTACTACCTATTTCATCAGCAGCCTCTTTAATCATTTTACTTAATGAATCTTCATATTCATCATCACCAGAAGCAGCTTTAGCTTTCAGTTCATCAGTAGCTTTTGCGAAAGCAGCTTCAATGACTTCTTCTTTAGCGCCTAATTCTGCTCTACGAGCATTCATCTTAGCTTCAGAGATAATTTGCTGATATCTCATTTCAGATTGTTTTTTACCATTTTCTGATATTTTGGTTTTTTCAGTTTCTGCGGTTTTTTCAGCTTTTGCAGTAATTGTCGCAACTTCTGCATTAGCTTCTTGAATGATTACATCAGCTTTCTCTTGGGCTTCAGACATAATGCTTGAAACAATTTTATCTGTGCCTGAGCTCATATAAATTGCCTCCTTAACTTATAAGATTCCACCGAATACCATAAGTAAAATAGCAATCAAGAAACCGTAAATAGCTTGTGTCTCTGGTAATGCAGAGAAAATAATACCACGAGCAAACATATCATTGTCTTCTACAATAGCACCAACGGAAGATGCTGCAGCGATACCTTGTCCCATACCGGAACCTAAACCTGCGAAACCAATGGATGCACCTACACCGATAGCAATAATACCTGCTTCTAAAGTTAATTTAGTTGCATTTCCACCTAATAAACCTGAGAATACTAATAATAAGATTGCAACCAAGAAACCGTAAATAGCCTGAGTTTCTGGTAATGCAGAGAAAATAATACCTCTTGCAAACATGTCGTTATCTTCTGCAACTGCTCCTACAGAACCAGCAGCTGCCATACCTTGACCTAAACCGGAACCTAATCCGGCAAAACCAATTGCTACTCCAGCACCAATAGCTGCTAAAGCAGCACCTAATCCTATTTCTGCCATATTTATTCACCTTTGAAATAATATCAATTTTTAAATATAATTTAAGATATAAATGAAAAATTTTTAATTTTTAATTTTTGTAAATGTCCTTTTTGCTTTGAAAGCTTCGAATTTACCTTTACCTTCCATGAAGAATTGAGAGAAAAATTCCACATAGTTAAGACGTAAAGCGTTAATAAATGCACCTAATACTTGGAACAAGAAGTTTGCGATATGACCAAATACAAATACGATTATAGCAAGGATTATACCTACCATAGGGATCATTTGATCAACCATTACAGCCAAGATGTTTACTGTCATAGCAATACCACCTGTAGCCAAACATAATGCTAAAAGACGAGCATATGATAAAACATCTCCCATGAAACCGAAAACATCCATCACACCATATGCACCATTAGCCCATATTAACATTCCAAGGGTTACAACTATTAATACTCCACCTAATACCATACCAATAATACCTATTGAAGGTATGAGATATCCTAAAGCGAGTAAAATAATTCCAGCTTCAAATATAAACCAACAAATTTGAGAACCAATAGCTTCTTTAACATTTCCATATCTAAAGTTGTTAATAGCACCTAAGATAAAACCAATGTTAGTATAAACAACACCAATACCGATAGCTATTTTCAAAATAGTATCTGGGTGTTTAAATGCGTCAACAGGCCCATATACAGTTGGCAACTGAGTATGTAAAATCCTACTAGCGAAATCCCCAATACATCCATTGGTTATCAAACCCAGTACAACGGCCCACAGACCAGACCAGATTAAAATCCAACCAAATGCATTCATGGAATCACTGGTTTTACCTAAACCACGTAATAAAACAACACCAATAAGAGATACGAATAAACCATAAAATGCATCAGTTAAACAGAACCCGAAGAAGAACGGGAATGTAATTGCAACAAAAATTGTTGGATCCATAGAGTTATAACGTACCGGTGAGTACATATCCACGAGGAATTCGAAAGGTTTTGAATACCATCCATTTTGTTGTAAAATAGGAACATCTTCATCATCTGTACCTTCAACCTCTATTGTTTCAAAGGCACAATGTCCATCAGAACTTTTTTCAACTAATTGTTCAACTTTTTCAGTGTCTTTTTTTGGTACCCAACCTTCAAAGACATAAGCATCTTTAGTTTGAACAAAAGATGAAAGAATTTCATTCTTTTCTTTTTCATTTTCTAATTGTTCTTTGAGAGCTAATATCTCATCATCCCACTGTTCAGCAACGGCTTTCAATTCAGCTTTAATTGAAGCACGTTCTGATTCAATGGTTAATAATCTTGCATCAGCATTTGAAATAACCTGTTGAGGAGTACCTTCAACATTACCTATTTCAATTTTCTCAAAGTCATATTTACGAAGTGTTGAATAAACTTCATCACTAAATTCATTTAATGTTACTACAACGATAATGTCTCCTTCTTTATCATCCGCAGGAACAGTAAATACATCTAATTCATCTGTCAAGTTACTTAATTTATTTTTGATTTCTGAAGTAGATTCAGCATTAATCCTTCCAACAGTAGTAGAAGTGTACTTTGAATCTTTTAAAAGAGCTAAATCCATGTCAAAATTAGATAAGCGATTAGCCAAACTTTTATTAGACTTGAGTTCACTTGTTTCAGTGTCGAGTGCGGTAAGTTTTCCTTCTATAACACTTGTTTTAGCTTCCACCTGGGATAGAGTGTCTTCAGCTTTTTCAATAAAAGCTTCAGTATCTAATTTCTCAACTTCTTTTTGAACTGGCATGTCTGGACTAATAAAAGACATTAAAGTGTCCTTTAACCCATGGCCTTCTGATAAAGAATTTCCTAATAGTTCAGATATACCATTTGTTTTCATGAGAAGTGAAGATAATTTACCAGTGTATGGAGTAGCTTTAGCAGGAGTAACTAATTCCGCTAATTCAGGATCTTGCTGAACGCTATCAGAAATATCACTGACTTGTAAAAGCCCTGATTCGTGGAGAGCATCCACAGTCGGAGCTACATACTTATCAAGTGTAACAATTCTAATTTTACGCATTCTAGCTGTCTTGAACATATAATCTCACACTACAAAATATTTTTGACAATAACTGAAGCAGCTTCATCTACATTAGCCATAGCAGCATTTTTAATGCTAGCAACATCTTCATCGGACTTTTTGGCAATAGATTCTGCTTCTACCTTAGCTTTATCTTCTGCATCAAAAACAGTATTTTTAGCTTCATCTTCTGCCTCACCTTTAGCTTGAGAAATGATTTCTTCAGCTTTTACTTTTGATTCAGCAATTAAGTCTTTAGATTGAGACTCTGAATCAATAATAAGTTGTTCAGCATCAGCTTCAGCTTTTTTTATCATTGCGATTGCGTCTGATATCTCTGCCATAATTAATCACCATGGTACACTTATTTTTATTGTGCAATATATATATCTTTTACTATTTAATATTAGTAAAAATAGCTGAAATTTAATTTAGATTAAAAAAAGATATTCAAAATACAAAATGTATATAAAAATTGTTAATAAAAAAAAGAATAAAAGATAAATAATTTATCTATAGAACCATTTCAAAATACTAGGAGGTAATTTTTGTAAATAAGCCAGGATAGCTATTATAATTATTATTACTCCAACTATAAGCAGTTCTATATTAAATGGATAATCCAATAACATATATCCGCTGACACCAATTACAATCCCCTCAAAAAAGAAAACTGCCTTGGTCCAAGATGGATTGAATAATATTATCAAATATGCAATAGCAATCGTAATCAATATAATTGTAGTTGCCATAACATCATTAGTTAATGGTTGATGTCTTAAAATTGGTAACAAAGCCCAAACAATCAACATTACGGCCAACAACACACCCAATATTTTAAACATTTTAACATTTGCCATAATAACACTAATTTTAATATCAACTTCATAATATTTATATCATTTTATCTAATGAATATATATGGAACGAGCAGTTTGGATAATTTTAAATAAAAATTTTTCACTTACATTGGATAGTGAAATCAAAAACGGCAAATTAGTTGATAAAAAATTCTCTCCTGGAGAAGACATTTGGACTGAAGAACTTCCCAGATTAGGTTTTAGCAATGAGGAAATTCAAAAGGATTATGATAAATTTATAAATGACATCATAGCATTATTTAGCGAACCCAACGCAAACCAAGTATTTTCTGATGCCAAAATAGGTGAAGAATCAGAATACCTCAATGCAAAAAGTCCGCTGCTGATAAGAAAAATAGAAGAATATAGTGTGGATGAAATTATAAAATAGCATTTGCCTTATTCAATACATCATCCATGCTGTCAAATTCAAGCTTTTCACCATCTTCCCCGACTTTTTCAGTTGTAATCAATACATGGGGAGATGCCCAGAGATATGAATATGCAAAATAAGCAAGATTAATAAACAAAAATAGCATTGATACCTGCAAAGCCAAAATTAAGCAGACAACCTGAATTAATAAATTTCCATACCTTCTTTTTTTCATTAAAGCAAAATTATCTTCACTTTCAATCATTATAAATTTTTTCTCAGATAACTTCTCTGAAATTTTTTTTATCTCTTCAGAGCTATCTGCACTTAAAATAAAAAGTTTCATTTTAATCTATGTAAACAACAAATTCATCCAACTCTTTTCTTGGAGTGTCTCTTGGTTCAGCATTACCATATCCCAATGGAGTAAATAGTACTGCTTCTTCATTTTCATCCAAGTTTAAAAATTGATGAGCTTTATTTTTCTTAAATGCTCCAATATAACATGTGCCGAGACCTACATCTGTAGCAGCCAAAATCATATGATCCATAACTATTGTTGCATCAATATCAGAAATGTTTTTTCCATCCCATGGCCTTGTCCATGCCTTATCCAATTCTGCAACAACACACAATACATATGGTGCTTCTACAAACCATTTGGCTCCATAAATCTCAGACAATTCTTGTTTATATTTTTTAGTATCAATGACAAATACCTTAAATGGCTGTGCATTAACGCCTGTTGGCGCAATTGTAGCTGCTTTTAAAACATATTCAAGTTTTTCTTTTTCAACTTCCTTATCAAGATATCCTCTAACACTGTACCTTTCATTAATTACATCACTAAATTCCATTTTTTCACCTTCCATAATATTCTATATCATCAAGATCACAGAATCTTCTGAATTCCTCTTCTTCCATTTTCTCTTCATTGATGTGTGCTATAATACCCGGAATTCTTCCAATGATAAATATTCCTAGACCAGTTTCAGGATCAAAACCCAAATCTGACAGAATCGCTGCATTTGCACCATCGACATTCAATCTAATTCCTTTCTTTTGATATGCCAAATCTTCAACTGCCAATGCAAGTTTGATATGAGGTCCGACAAAGCCCTCCTTTATGACTATGTCCATTAATTTATCAGCTCTTGGGTCGACATTATGATACCTATGACCAAAACCAGGAATCTTTTTTTCTCCCAGAATATATTCATTATAAATATCAATGGCTAAACTTGCAATCTGCTTATTGTCAAGAGCAGAATCTTCAGTTAAATACAAAGAGTTAATTTTAGATTGATATAACTCCATTGTTTTTTGGATAGCTCCAGCATGCTTATGGCCGAAGGACAATAATGCTCCTGCAACTGCTGAATTAATTGGAGAGCCTGATGAAGCAACCAAACGTGCAGTCTGAGTGCTTGGCGGAGTAACACCATGATCACAAAAAGAAACCAGGACATGATTGAATATTTTTCCTTCCTTAATAGAAGGCAATTTTCCTTTCAACAATAAATAAATCATGTCACTATATCTTATTTTTTCAATCAAATCTCTCTGATTATATCCTCGAGTAATAATTTTATCCGTTTCAACTTTAGAAATTGTAGTTTTTAATGAACGAGGACTGACTCTAAAATTATTTTCACTCATGATTTTCTTATCCTTTTTTAATTAATTAAACATATATGAATAAAGTATATAAATTTTACAATTTCAAACAGGCAACTCTCGGTTCAACAAAACAAGAAGGCCTGACTGAAACTATTCTAACGCCACTTGCCCTTTGATTTCCAATATTTACATATGAACCTAAAACAGTTGTTTTTCCTCCCAAACCTAAAGGACCTATTTGACTTTCATTTAACTTGGATGAAACAAATTTTTCCACATCGCTCTGATTATCCAAATTACCATAAGCTATTGCCTTTAACAAAAGAGATGTTGCTTCAAAATGTGTCCTTCCAATGCCAATTGCTGGAATTGAAGGAGTGCATCCCAACATCTTCAATGAATCGTTTAACCACCCGCCAGCTGTTGAAATCACATTGGAAAAAGAACGCTTATGATAAACTCTCAATGTTTTGGCTCTTATTTCAGGACCTCCCCCTTCAAGCAAAAAATGAATGTTTAGAGTATCCGGCGAAATATCTCTTTTGTAAGTAGATTCATCATTTGCACAATCTATCAAAATAGGCGCTGGCTTAAGCATTCCCGGTTTTTCAAATAAACCTTCACTTTGTTCAATTCTTTCAATGTCATTTCCTTTTACTGCCATTGGCCTTGCAGGAAGGGAATTTAAACCCAATTCTATTCCTTCATGAATCTGACTTAATAGCTCCCCAGTAATCTGTCTTTCAGAGCCTATTTCTACAATGACATGGGCAATTCCAGTATCATCACATAATGGAAACTTGGTATCTTGAGCAACATTATAGTTTTCTAAAATTTGTGATAAGCACCATGCAGCATTTTCATTTGTTTCCATTTCAATAGCCCTTTCAAGAGCTCTCAATTTATCATCGGATAATTTAGTTGAAGCTTCAACAATAGATTTAGAAATATCATTAACAATATCCATAAAATCACTCAGGAACAGACAGATTATTGGAATTTCTTGGAGATGGAATGGCATCAGGACAGTATGCATCAATTACCCTTTTGACTAATTTAACTTGTTTTATACGTGCTATAGCTTCTTTTTCAGTAGTGTCCCAATTATGATTGGCTGCAACCGAACCTCCGGTTTTAAGATAAACTGGAGAAGCTACCCTAATGAAATCCGGTACTTCATAATGCCTTATGAATCCTCCAGTAGACTTTGGATTTTCGGTATGCAAGTCAATTGGAATATCGATTACATTTCTGATGGATGCAATCATTGGAATTTGTAAATCTCGAACAGGATTCAGTGAATTAAGACCGATTTTTTCAAGCAATATTGCTGAGGCAGGATTGGAATGACCTGCATGAGCGGATAATTTGAAATGAACATTCAATGGAAGTTCTCCGGCTTTTCTCATTTTATCTAAAACCCAAAGCAGTCCTTCATCATACAACAATATTCCCCGAACACCTAACCTGCAGGCTCTTTTAACATCTTCAACAGCATAAACCAGATTATCATAACCTCTTAACCTATATCCAATCCGACTGCCCTCTTTGGTATGAACGGTAGCTGAAGTGTCATAGGTTGCTCTTGGACCTACTGATAAGAATAACTCACATCCATAACCCTTTGCCAAGGAGACCATTTCTGAAATCTCATAATCACCCAGCATCATTATTCCCTTGGTTTGAGTAACCCTATGAATAAAAATATCCTCTTTAATTGATTCCTCTAAAAGCGCATCCATTGTTTTTGGTGATTGAATTCCAGGAACTTCAAAGCGATATTGGCCGCCATCTTTAAATCGCTTATCTGATTGGAAATCTTTGTAAGTCTCTTCGATACCAATTTGTTTGAGAAATTCTTTTGTATCATTCATAATATCTGCCCATTCAATTTTTCAACAACAAAAGCCATGGAATAATCTTCCAATCTATCAATAACAGTTAAATTTTTTATATCATAAATAGGATTCAAACCTTTGAACTTGTCAATCAATTCCCTTAATTGTAGAGGATTTTCAAAGTCACCTTTTGGAAGCAATGTAAGATTCTGGAACAATCCGTTTCTAAATTGTTTATCCAATTTAATGATGACATTAGAAGGCCTCTTATTCGGATATAATTGATTTAACTTATCATCAGATATGACAATCATCCTATTTGCAATATTTTTAATGCTGTTTACAACATCCACGCTGGAATAATTATCCAAAAGGCCATATTCAATTAATTGATTTATCTTATCAACACTTACTTCACCGACCACAAGAGATATAGCTACAGCATAAGGCAAGCTTTGTTTTAACTCTTCCAGATTCTTTGGATTGAAATTATCATGTTCGGCAGCAATTTCGTATGTTTTGACAGCCACGTTTTCAATGTGATCATATTCATCACCTATACTTGCCTTAAGTTTTAATGCTGTGTCGATTGATGAATGCAAATGTCTGCAAAACGGATATTTTTTAAAGTAGATGTCCCTTACCCTAACTTTTCCGACTTCTTTTAGGGCATTTTCAAATGAAAAGTTATCTTGGTCAAAATCAGTATTATCATATACCATGGTTTTTAAGAATCCTTCATCACCTTCAAATATTGTTTCACTGCCCGTAAAACCATTTCTTGCAAGCAATGCAGACAACAGCCCATTATAAGAAGCCTTTCCAGCATGCAATGCCTTACCCATTGATCCACCATGATCTGATTCTAAAAGACCTGCAGCCTGAGTTCCGCATAATCCCAAAGCATTCAAAATTTGCTTTTCGTCAAGCTTTAATAATTTTGAAGCGACTGCACCTGCAATAAATGTTCCTATAGTGCCTGTTGTATGGAACCCTTTGTTCCTATGTTCAGGATTTACCAGTTTTCCAAGCAAAATTCCAACTTCATATCCGACAATGACACCTTCCAAAAAGTCTTTTCCACTTAAATCATGACTTTCAGCAATAGCCAATGCAGTTGGAAATATAACCGCACCCAAATGAATTTGAGCACCCCTGTGACCATCATCCAATTCCAGCACATGTGCTGCAACACCATTTAAAAATGCGGCACTCAATATGCTGGTTTTTGTTTTTCTACCCACAACAGACGCTTTTAAATTTAAATTTAAGTTTCCAGAAAATATTTCTTCAACTGTGTTAAAGGCTATATTTGAAGCATCCTCAACAGATCCTCTGTATGTTACTCCAAAAAAGTCTAAAAAAGCTGCTTTGACAGTAGTGATGGATTCTACAGTTGCCTGTTCATATCTATAGTTTGAAATAAATTTAGAAATATTTTGTAAAAACATAAAACACCTTATTTAGTATTTGTAAAAAGTAGTATTAAATAGTAACTTACGATGTAAAACAATTTTTCAAAAGAATATGAAAAAAATTAATTAGATTGCAGGAACACCGGTTGCAACCAATACTATATGCGCTACAATTGCTGCACCATAATAAGTAGCTGCAATAACTAAAACTGTAACAACAATGGCTCTCCAACCTAAAGCCTTAAATTCATTCCAGCTTTTACCCATTCCTATACCGACATATGCTAAAAATACAGTTACAATAGATAAAAGCTCTATTTTAGAAACATAATATAATACGAAATCAGAAGTCGGCATTCCAGGAAATGCCAATACGATTCCAATTATACTTATGTAAAGAATTGAAGAGATGTTAAATGGTAAATACCTTTCAAGCCATACCCCCACAAGAGTTATAAGGGACAGTATTCCCATTCCAACTAAAGAATCAGTCATAGGATGTTTATAACCCAAATAATTTCCAATTACAGTAATGATTGAAAATATCGCTAACAGTAATATCCAGTTAAAAATTCCATGAACGGAAACATTTTCAGATCCATCTATCAAATCAGTCATCATTCATCCTCCTTTTCAACTGGATCTTTTCCAATTTTTGGTTCCAACCAACGATACACCCTTTCGGTTAAAGGAAGTGCCAAAAATATTACAATATAAATACCTACACAGAATGAAAGCAAATTACTGAATCCTGCGAACGCTTCGATTTGTGATTCCAATCCTGGAAAAGCTGCAAGAGTAGGACCAATAGCTGCCGCATTCATACTTGCACTGCCCACACCACTTGCCATAGCAAATGCATATGGATGCAATGGCAAGAATGACAATGATAAAGTAACAAGGAAACTGATGAATATAGTACCAATTACAGTACCAATAATGAATATTGCAAATACCCCTCTGGATTCAGGAGAGTTAAAACCATATTTATCAACAACAACAGCAACATTCGGTTCACGACCAATGGAATTAGTCATACCAATTGCTTCTTCTTTAAATCCTAAAAGTAAAGCAATAGGAAGTACAAGAATAGTTGCCAAGTGTCCTATTTCCTGCAATATCAATGCAGGCCCCATTTCAAAAATCAGATGAATTGACTGGCCACTTGAAACAGCCAACTTAGCAATTAGAACACCAATGAAAAGCATCATAGCCCCTTCAGCAATACGAGCCTGTTTTCTTTTAATCCATGTAATGCGCTTATCCAAATAAAATATTAAACCTAAAACAATTGTATAAATCAGAGGCATTATAGTGATTGCAACATCACCAGTTATGGGAATTTTTTGAGTGCCTATTAATTCGGCTACGACTACCAAAATAAGTACAGTAACATGTAATCTATAATCTCTCCATGGATTTTTCTTTAAAATTCGTTTATCCGTTTTTTCACGGTAAATATGTTCCACTTGCCCCTCATCATCATGCATCGGAATAATCGCCAACTCCCAAACCAGCACCAAAAATTAATCAATAATGCTCAATATTAATAGATTACTAAACCTATTATATTTAAATTAATAGCATTTACTTTTTAAAAATACACGAAATGAGAATAAAAATATATAAATTTATAATAAAAAACACAAAATGAGAATAAAAAATAAGATTGTTATACTGGAACTCCAGTAATAACTAAAACTAGATGTGCAACAATTGCTGATCCAAGGTATGTGGATGCGATAACTAAAACAGTAACGATAATCGCTTTCCAACCAAGTGCCTTAAACTCATCCCAACTTTTTCCAATACCTATTCCAACATAGGCTAAAAACACAGTTACAATGGATAATAATTCAACCTTTGAAACATAATACAAAACTGCTTCGGAAGTTGGAACTCCTGGAAAAGCAATGAAAATTCCAATTAGACTAATATAAATAATTGAAGAAATATTTAATGGAAGTTTACGCTCTAACCAAACACCGATTAAAGTAATTACAGACAATATACCCATACCAACTAAGGAATCATAAATTGGATGTTTATAACCTATATAATTCCCAATAACAGTGATTATAGAAAATATTGCCAATAGAAGTATCCAATTAAAGATGCCCTCAACGGACACATCAACAGATTCATCAAGCAAATCAGGCATTTATTTACCTCCAGCTGTTTCTTCATCTTTATTATCATTTCCATCTCCGGAAGATTTTCCTATTTTGGGTTCCAGAATATAATATAATTTTTCAGTCAAAGGAAGAGCGATAAATATCACAATATAAATCCCAATGGAAAATGAAAGCAAGTTACTGAATCCGGCAAAAGCTTCGATATTTGTTTCCAATGTAGGGAATGCCGCAAGAGTTGGACCTAAAGCAGCTGCATTCATACTTGCACTACCTACACCACTAGCCATAGCAAATGCATAAGGATGCAAAGGCAATAAAGAAGTACTTAAACTTGCTAAAAAACTAATAAACACAGTACCAATCATCGTACCTATGATAAATAATGCAAAAATCCCTCTTGCTTCAGGAGAATTAAATCCATACTTATCAACAACAACTGCAACTTCCGGTTCACGACCAATAGAGTTTGTCATACCAATAGCTTCCCTTTTAAATCCTAAAAGTATAGCAACAGGAAGTGCGATGAGAAGTGTTGCCAAATGCCCTAATTCCTGTAACAACAATGCAGGCCCCATTTCAAAAATCAAATGCATTGATTGACCGCTGGAAACAGCCAACTTAGCAATTAGTATTCCTATGAATAACATCATAGCTCCTTCAGCAACCCTAGCTTGCTTTCTTTGAATCCATGTAATAGGTTTTGCCAAATAAAACACCAAACCTAAAACCATAGCATATAAAAGAGGCATTATTGAAACTTCAACACCTTTTGCCAAGGGAATTTTAATAGGACCTATTAACTCAGCAATAATCACTAAAACAAGTACAGTAGCATGTAATCTATAATCCTTCCACGGATTTTTCTTCAAGATTCTCTTATCAGTCTTTTCACGATAAATATGATTAGTATCTGGAATTGTACCCACTCCCACCCAACATGCATTAACATGTGATAAGCATACTTTAAAAAAACAAGTATATAAATCCATATGATTTAGTTCCCACAAGTTCTAAAAATATGAATAAAAATTAGTATAAATTAAACAAAAGTTCACATAAAGTGAATAAAAAAATTTTAATTAAAAACAGTCAAATTAAATATAAATAAATAAAAAAAGCCCATTTATATTAAATTCATTCTACAAATAGGTTTTGAAAGATGTCGCCTTGCAGAAACTGGTGTTTCATAAAATTGATAATTTTTTAAATTTCTAGTGATTTTAATAGGAACTTTTTTGTCAGATGTAATCTTTTTTCCACATTTTTTGCATTTAAATCCCTTATTTTTCCCGGCAGAAGTCATTCTTTTTCCACATGCACATATTGGATTTTGATACTCAACATCATTTAATTTTAACATCTGAAATTTTTCAATGTTAAATGTATTTTGCTCCCCAATCCCTCCAAAGACCTTAATGACATCACCAGGGCGTAAATTGGAAACTATCTTTCTAAAATTTTTTGTTGGCTCATAAGCACCACATTCAATCTCGCCAGATTCATCGAAGATGAAAAAGAACATGTGCCCTCCATCTATAATCTTAGGCACATTTTTTACTTCACCAATAACTTCATAACATCCATATTGCTTCATGTCTGAAATATTATCTGCTTTCTGGATGTGCATATCTGTATGCTGATTTGTTTTGAAAATGCACCAATCAACAATAGGTTCCCCAACCTTGACAATGTTTTTGGCAGTATGCAAAGAGTCAACATTATTTGATCTGATACCATATAAAACAGGACATGGAGTTTTTGGTTCTATGGCAATGTAATTTTCTGAATAGTCAATATTTTCAAAAGTATCCGGAAATGTTTCTTTATCCATCAGATAAACTGATTCATAATCAATTTGACGTTTTGTACCATAATTATCCGCACTTCTATATGCAAGCAGCTCATAAGTATAATCAGATAATGGCAAGCTAATTGCAGCAATTGATCCGATAATCCCCCTGCCTTTTTTGAATTTATGAATTTCACAACCGACAGATTTTCCAAATTTTTCTGCCTCTTCAATTGTAATGAACTCATAAATGGCTCTAAATGCATAATTTT
>Ga0256405_10008255_pt1 | contig 15058 bp, 12 predicted proteins | sample RumenRJG_02DNA_FD_189096 | JGI IMG/M metagenome (GOLD analysis project Ga0256405, IMG submission 189096) | Bovine rumen microbial communities from Lethbridge, Alberta, Canada - RJG_02 | ecosystem: Host-associated > Mammals > Digestive system > Stomach > Rumen | place: Canada: Alberta... | reverse complement strand
AGGGTCTTGATACCACCTCCCTCCAGGCGGACATATCCATAATGGACATCCTTATGGACGCCGGCGCCAGCCTGTCCCAGGAAGAGGAGACGGGCATCATCACCGCCCAGAGGGCCCCGCTGCGTTGTTTCGACACAGATCTGGGCAACTGTCCGGACCTCTTCCCGATTGTCTCAGTGCTGGCCTCCTTCTGTGGTGGTGTAAGCCATATTCTCGGTTTCAAGAGATTGGCCAGCAAGGAAAGCGATCGGGGCAAAGCCATCCTTGAGACACTGGCTAAGATGGGGGTGAAAGCTTATGCTGAAGGAGATCTCCTGACCGTCGAAGGCCATTCCCTTGAGAGCCGCATCCTTAACGGAACCCTACTTAAGGGCGGTGAATATACTTCGTACCACGACCACCGCATGGCCATGGCATTGACCGTCGCCTCACTTGGGGCCGACGGTCCGATCAAGATTGATGACACCGCCTGTGTCGCCAAATCCTTCCCCGGCTTCTTCGACACCTGGAAGCTGGCCACTGCGAGGCCCTGATGCGGCGCCCTGACGCCAACTGTCTCTGGGGGAATTACCGTTCCACGATCTTGCCGCAGGCGCCCCAGAGCCAGTGGGCCTGATAGAAGGCTTTGGTGCCGGCGGGGACGGAGACGGTGATCTTCGAGCGGTCGGTGCCATTCAGGTAAAATGGAGAGGGATCATCATAATACTTTTGGATCGTATTGACCTCGGCGATAGTCTTCCAGTCAAGGACAATCTCCAGCGGTGTCTTGCATTCCCCACATAAGAATTTCTCTTTTATGAAATTGACGCTTGTGGGAAATACCAGCTTATCTATTGATGTATGGAAGACGGAATACTCCTCTATATCCGTAGTTCCTTCGGCAATCGTGAAAGTGCCTGTGAGTTTCTCAGGAATCCACCTCAGGAAATGTTTCCCCCAGATGTCCTGGTACAAGCCGCCGTCTTTGACAAAAAATACTTTGTTTGCCGGATCAACTTCAATCTCAAGTTTCGGGCTGAACGCGAACACTTCATTGTACCTGTCGTAGTCCTCAAGGGTGCTTGGCAAAACGACTTTCTCAAGATTCTCACATCCGCTGAAAGCATAGGCACCGATTTCCCTTACTCCAGGCTCGATCGTTACGGATTTAAGCTCGTCATTCCCGTTGAACATCCTGGCACCAATACTTTCTACCGTGAATTCTATTCCCCCATAAGTCACTTTACCTGGGATTGTTATATCCCCGGAATATTTTTTGGCCCCTGAAGGATCAGGGATCAGTTCCAAGCTTGCGGTGCCGTAGTCCTTGTAAAAGAATCCATCGACCTCGATGGTTCCAACACTCCCGACGACATTTACCGTACAGACAGAGAAATAACCGCCGTCAACCGTGGTCACTGTTACCTTTGCCGATCCGGAACTCACGCCGACCAATGTGCCTTCGCTGTCAACAGCTACGACATCGGTGTTGTCGGACGAGAAAGTGACCTCCTTGTTCGTAGCGTCCTCCGGCTGGATTGTGTAAGCGATAGCCGCCGTCTCATTAACTCCAAGATTGATTATCCAGCTGTCGATATTCACACCCGTAACAGGTATGGAAGCCGCCTTGACTGTGATGTCGCAGGACGCTGACTGGGCGGGATTGGAGGTCTTTACGGTAATCGTGACCTTGCCTTCCGAAACGGCTGTCACTTTGCCGGTGTTATCAACGGTCGCGACATTCTCATCCGAGCTGCTCCACGAAAGAGTCTTATCGGAAGCGTTGTCCGGCTTGATCGTCACGGTGAACTGATAAGAGTCTCCCGCGACCATTTCCATCTCGGATTTATCGAGTCCCACATTATTCACTTCAATTGTCTTGGCAGTGACTGTCACGGAGCAGGTTGCTGTCTTGGAACCATCTGTGGTTGTGACGGTTATAGTCGCTGAGCCGGCTTTCACCGCTGTCACTTTTCCGGAGTTGTCAACGCTGGCTACAGAAGCGTCAGATGATTTCCAGCTGACCGCTTTGTTTGTCGCGTTGGATGGGGCGACAGTCGCTGTCAGAGTCTCCGAATTGCCTTCTACCAGGCTGAGTGTTTGCTTGTTAAGAGACACACTAGTAACGGCCACCGTTGTAGGTCCGGTCTCATTACTTCCGTTTCCGCCGGAAGGTGTCGGTTCATCTTTCCCACATCCTGAAGAAAGTCCGGCAATCAGAATCACAGCAAATGCCGTAAAGAAGGGCTTAAATAATTTTTTCATGGTATAACTAATTGATAATTAATAATTTACCCCTCCATAGAAGCGCTCCGGGGAGGGCAATCCGCCTACATGACGGTCAAACTATGTTTTCCGCCGACCATCATCCACAAAGATAATCATTTATCCATAACAAGCAACAGTTATCTATCTCGGCGTCAATTCAAGTGGCATAATGACGCTGACTGACCAGAAATGTCAAGGTCGGCAGCATTTATGGGGTGAAAATGATGCTGACTCAATGGGTACGATCTTTTATTTCAGGCTGAAGCGGTGAAGGACGGAGTGGCGGGGCTGCTTGGGAGTGTGGAGGACGAGATAGACCCACTTGCCGTGGATGTCGATGCCCTCCGGTTCGTTGACCAGCTCGGTAATATTCTTTGAGACAATGATTTCCTTCTTCTCCAAGTCAACTATGTGGAGGAAGTGGTCGTAGGGTGGATAACCGTCCGGGAGGAAGGCGTAGCGTCCCCGCACGAAACTGCCCTGCCAGATATTGATCCCCTTATCCAAGCGAGTCTCGTCCAGCACGTCCGCATCAGTCAGATGGACTTCTCCGGAAGCGTCCGAATCCGCCAGACGAGGGAGCTTGAACTTCTTCAGCAGTTTGTAGTCCCCGTTGATGCCGCCGTAAGTGTAGATGAACCCGTTCTTCGCGTCAAGGCACCAGTCGATGGTTCCTGCGTAACCGCTTCCGTCGAAATAAATCCTTTGGACTACCTGGCTTCCCTCCAGGGATATGTCCGTCACATAGCAGCAGCTTGTGCCGCCGCACTCCGAAATGTAGAGCAGCGGGAACCGCGACGATTTCGAAGCTTTCTCGACACCGAAGCAGGCGTTATTACAGTGCCCGGAGTTCCCTGGCATGAAGAAACTGTTGACGTATGCTTTTTTCTTCATGTCGAATATGCAGCAGAAGCCCTTGTCGTGCATCACGAAGGCGTAACGGCCATGCATGGCGAAACCCTGGGTCGAGCCTTTAACTTCGACTTCCGCTGGAGTCCAGTCAGCGAAATCGCAAACCAGCTCGCTCCGAAGGGACGGGTTGAAGGTCTTCTGGGCGGCAACGGATACGCATGACAAGGATGCGAACACAAGGAATATAACTTTTAACGCTTTCATATTCAGGAATTTCAATTATTTATCCATAGATTTCCCTCAATACGGCCAAGGAGCGGACATTGACGGCGGATTCGGTGTGGTACTCGATGTATTTGAGGATCGACTCGGCGATGGCGTTGCGGTCGGCGCCTGTGAGGGGCAGGAGCAGGGCCTCGGTGAAAGGAAGGCTCAGGAGCGCTTCGAGCGATCGGAGGTTCTGGCCGGAAGAAGATCCTTCGCTTCGCTCAGGATGACAGGAAGTGACGAAAGGGGCGAGGCCGGCGGCATCGGGGTCGAAACCGAGGGCTGCGCAGAGGTTCAAAAGGAACAGCAGATGGAAATTGGCGAAATCCGCCTGTAGGGCGTCGAGTGTCATGATCTGTCCTTTCAGCCAATCAGCGAGCCCGTCCTCATTGGTCTGGTCTTTTACCACCCGGTAAAGAACCTCGCTCATGAAGAGGGTCATCGTGTTTTTGTGAATATTCCCCCTGATCCCATTTAAGGGAGTGATACTCATAAAGTTCCGGGCATACCAAAGGTTCGCTTTGGGATTCTCGGTCACTTCGGCCTGAAGGATATTCAAAGGCAGGAAGAGGGCCATGGCGGTTTTAGGACTAACCTTGACAAGGAAGCCTCTTCGGCCATATTCAGAACTCAATGTGTGAAGAACGATCGAGTTCTCGCCGAACTTGGTGTGGTTCAGGATTATGAGCTCCGCCTTGGATTTCATTTGTTGTTGAGGAAGGCGGCCATGGCGCGGAGGGCCTTGCCACGGTGGGAGATCTCGTTCTTTTGATCCTCGGTTATGTCGGCGGCTGTCAGGCCAGGATATTCGTCCGGGATGAATATCGGATCATAACCGAAACCTCCCCGGCCGGATTTCTCACGGGCAATCGTACCTTCCATGATTCCTTCGAATTGATGCGTTTCCCCGTCCAGAATCAAAGTGACAACTGAGCGGAACCGGGCTCTCCTGGTTGTCTTAGGGTCTTGAGCCTCAAGTGCTTCCAGCTCAGCGAGGACTTTATCCATATTCTTCCCGAAATCCTTGGACTCTCCAGCATAGCGGGCAGTATAGACTCCCGGAGCCCCGCCCAGTGCCTCAACCTCCAGGCCAGTGTCGTCAGCGAAACAGTCGCAGCCTTTCCGTTCGAAAATATATTCAGCTTTCTGAAGGGAATTCTCCTCAAGGGTGGTTCCGGTCTCGGGAATGTCGTCCGTCAGGCCGAAGTCCATAGGGGTGTATAAATCAAAGCCATCTCCAAGAATCTCAGAGGCTTCCCTAAGTTTGCCACGATTGCCTGTGGCGAAAACGATTTTTCTTGCTTCCATAATTGCAAATATCCGAAAAAAGCGGGTTTATTCCTCTTTATTCGTTAAATTTGTAAGAATATAAAACAAGACCACCCATGGCAGTAGATTATGAGAAAGCAGGCGTTAGCCTGGAAGCCGGTTACGATGTTGTCCGGAGGATCAAGAAACATGTCGCCTCAACGTCCCGTATCGGGGTTATGGGCAATATCGGGGCTTTCGGAGGGATGTTTGACCTCAGCGCCCTGAATGTCAAGGAACCCATCCTTGTGAGCGGCACAGACGGTGTCGGCACGAAGCTGAAAATCGCTTTCGCGATGGACAAGCACGACACGATCGGAATCGACGCCGTGGCTATGTGTGTCAACGATGTGCTGGCCCAGGGAGCGGAACCTCTTGTGTTTCTGGACTATGTGGCTCAAGGTAAGACCCGCCCGGAGGTCGTGGAGGCGATTGTCGCCGGAGTGGCTGAAGGCTGCCGTCAGGCCGGTTGTGCCCTCGTGGGTGGCGAGACCGCCGAGATGCCCGGCATGTACGAGGACGGGGAATATGACATCGCCGGTTACACGACCGGAGTCGTTGAGAAGAGTAAACTGATCGACGGGACCAAGGTTAAGGTCGGTGATGTACTGGTCGGAATCGCATCGACCGGAGTCCACAGCAATGGCTTCAGCCTTGTTCGGAAGATATTCTCAGACAACGAGTTGGATCTTCATAAGGCCTATCCTGAGCTCGGTACGGACGAGCCTCTTGGCCTTGTGGCGCTGACCCCGACGAGGATCTATGTGAAGCAGGTTCTGGACGTGATCCGTCAGCTTGATGTCCACGGAGTCGCCCACATCACCGGAGGTGGTTTCGACGAGAACATCCCGAGGATTCTCCAGGAAGGCCAGGGAATAGAGGTTCATGAGGGAACATGGGAGATTCTTCCGATCTTCCGTTTCCTTGAGAAATACGGCAAGATTCCCCACAGGGAGATGTTCAACATCTTCAACATGGGCATCGGCATGGTTCTCGCCATGGACGCCGCCCAGGCAGGAGAGGCAATCGATATTCTCGCCCAGCACGGAGACAAGGCCTCCATTATTGGCAAAGTAACTGACAAGCCGGGGGTAAACATTATTTAGCTTCAGATGCAAGATTTCTGGAAAAATGGATTTAGTTTAATGAAACTCTTTTTCTGAAATCTGTTTTTATTATGAAGTCTGTTTTCCAAAAATTTCTCCGTCTGCTTGGTCCTTCCATCGTTGGAATGCTCGGATTCTCCAGTTGTGGTGATGAAGGAATACTATTGGGAGAAGATGAACCTAATTGGTGCGCGTACGGAACCCCGACATGCAAGTTCAAAGTTGAGCTTACCGTAACGGACGAGGGCGGTAACGCCCTCAACGGAATTAATGTGATCCCTTGCGTCCAGAAGCCGGATTATGAATATTATCCGTTTAATCAGCAAGATTATTTTATGCTTTCAGGTAAAGACACATTGACCACTAACAGTTCCGGTAAGGTAGCTCATACTTATAGTTTCATGTTCAACCCAGAGACTCTCAAAGTCTATTTTGAGGATACTGATAAGAACAGGGAAGGAGGCAGTTTCGCCAGAGATAGTGCGGAGTTTTCGGCGATAAAAACCGGAGAAAGAAATGGATGGATTATTGGAGAGTGGACCGTTTCCGGAAATAAGATATTGAAGAAGAAATAATGACGGAAGTTTCTCTCAGAAGAAGGTTAGCGTTGGACATCGCGGCTTCGATCCGGAAGTCCGAGACCGCGGATTATCCGCTGCGCCAACTTTTCTGGGAGAGCACACTGCGGTGCAACCTTAAATGCCGTCATTGCGGAAGTGACTGTAAACAAGTAGCTTCCACTCCTGATATGCCCAAAGAGGACTTTTTCAAGGTCCTTGACGGGATTGCCACGCACACGGATCCTCACAAAGTCTTCGTCATCGTCTCCGGCGGGGAGCCCACAATGCGGGCGGACCTTGAGGAGTGCGGAAAAGGAATATATTCCCGAGGCTTCCCATGGGGCATGGTCACCAACGCCTACGGTCTGACCCCCGCGCGTTATAATAGATTGCTGGCCTCCGGACTTCACTCCATGACCATAAGCCTGGACGGACTTCAGGAGAATCACGACTGGCTCAGGGGACGGGAAAACAGCTTTGAAAGGGCGTCTAATGCTATCAAGATGGTGGTCGATTCCGGAGCGATAGCCTTTGATGTCGTGACCTGCGTCAATCGCAGGAACTATTCGGAACTTCCTAAGATTAAGGAACATCTGATCGGTCTCGGCCTTAAGGAATGGAGACTTTTCTCGATATTCCCGACAGGGCGGGCGGCTCAGGATCCTGACCTTCAGTTGCCTTCTGACATGTTTCGGGGGATGTTGGACTTCATTAAGGAGACCCGTAAGGAGGGCAGGATCAAAGCCAGTTTTGGTTGCGAGGGATTTTTGGGACGCTATGAGGGCGATGTCAGGGATCATTTCTACACCTGTCAGGCTGGCGTTACAATCGGCTCTGTGCTGATCGACGGCTCGATCTCGGCATGCACCAGCATCCGCTCCGATTATCACCAAGGCAATATCTACAAAGACGATTTCTGGGATGTCTGGACCAACCGTTTCCAGCCCTACAGGGACCGTTCATGGATGAAGAAAGACGATTGTGGGAAGTGCAGGTGGTGGAAATGGTGCGAGGGCAATGGAATGCACCTTAGAGATTCCGAGGGCAAGCTTATGCTCTGCCACATGAAACGAATTACAGATAATTAGTTACAATACAGATGAAGAGAGCTTTAATCAGTGTTAGCGACAAGACTGGCGTGGTGGAATTCGCCCGCGAGCTTGTGTCGCTGGGGTGGGAACTTCTTTCCACCAGCGGAACCATGAAGATGTTGAAAGAGGCGGGACTGCCTGTCACGAGCGTCAGCGACGTGACCGGTTTCCCGGAGATCTGTGACGGCAGGGTCAAGACCCTCCATCCGAAGATCCACGGAGCGCTCCTGGCCAGAAGGGATATTCCCGACCACATGAGACAGCTGGAGGAGAATGGGATTGGCACCATCGACATCGTCTGCGTCAACCTCTATCCTTTCCGTGAGACTATCGCCAAGCCTGATGTTACCATGGAAGATGCCATTGAGCACATCGATATCGGAGGTCCTTCGATGGTGCGCAGCGCCGCCAAGAACTGGGAGAGCGTCACAATCGTCGTCAACCCGGAAGACTATGCCACAGTGATTTCCGAGCTCAAGGCCGACGGCCACACAAGCCGCGAGACCCGTCTGCAGCTTTCCGCCAAGGCCTACACCCACACTGCGGAGTACGACATGGCCATCTCAACCTGGATGCGTGCCCAGGCCGGACTTCCTGAGAAGCTTTTCCTTGAATATGACATCTGCCAGCCCTTGCGTTACGGTGAGAACCCTCATCAGGAGGCGAGATTCTTCAAAACCGCCAACAAGGTCCCGTATTCATTGGCGACTGCCGAACAGCTAAACGGGAAAGAATTGTCTTACAACAATATACAGGATGCCAATGCGGCACTTAACATTGTACGTGAATTTAAAGACAAGTTCTTCGCCGTGGGTCTCAAGCACATGAATCCTTGCGGCGCAGGTGTCGGTAAGACGATCGCCGAGGCTTGGACCAAGGCTTACGAGGGCGACAAGACCTCCATCTTCGGAGGAATCGTGGCCTTCAATCGTGAGGTTGACCTCGCGACCGCCGAGATGCTCAAGCCAATATTCCTGGAGATCGTCATGGCTCCTTCTTTCGCTCCTGATGCCCTCGAGCTCCTCTGCTCCAAGAAAAACCTGAGGGTCTTGAAGGTTGACATGGAAGGCGAGATCAAGAACCAGATGGCTTGTGTCAGCGTCAACGGAGGTCTGCTCGTCCAGAACCAGGATCTTGATACCTGCGCTCTGTCCCTTGACCAGTGTGTCACAAAGGCCAAGCCTACAGAGGCCCAAATGAAAGACCTCGAGTTCACATGGAAGATGGTCAAGCATGTGAAATCCAATGCGATAGTCGTCGGTTGCGGCGGCATGCTCCTCGGCGTCGGCGCCGGCCAGATGAACCGCGTCGGCAGCGCTGAGATAGCCCTTAAGCAGGCCTCTGCAACGCTTGCAGGTCCGGAGCAGCCGTCCGGCTTAGGCGATACTCAGCCGCAGCGAAGCGAGGATGGACTTCGCCGTGCCGGAGCGGCTGGCCGGACGCAGTTAGTGCTGGCCTCCGACGCCTTCTTCCCGTTCGACGACTGCGTCACCTTGGCGGCCCAGTACGGCGTCAAAGCCATCGTCCAGCCCGGCGGCTCAATCCGCGACGAGGACTCCATCAAGAAATGCGACGAGCTCGGCATAGCCATGCTCTTCACCGGAGAAAGACACTTCAAACATTAGAAATATATGGGAATCAATTCATTACTCCCTTGGAAAAACAGCAACGTCGAGATTGACAAAAAAGCTTTCGAAGATTTCAGGCGCAGAATGTCGGTGCTTTCTGACGCGAAAGTGCTGGTTGTCGGAGGCGGAGGAAGAGAGCATGCCATAGTGGATGCTCTTTCCCGCTCAAGTCATGTGGGAAAGATATATTGCGCCCCCGGCAATGCCGGAATTGCCGCCCAAGCGGAATGTGTGCCGATCAAAGACACTGAGATAGATAAGCTCCTGGACTTCGTAAAGGAAAAAGGAGTGGATCTGACCGTTGTCGGACCAGAAGCATCCCTATCCGCTGGAATCGTCGATTTGTTCACGAGAGCGGGAAAGACCATATTCGGACCGACAAAAGCAGCCGCCACGATTGAGTCCAGCAAGGATTTCGCCAAGCGTCTCATGGAGAAATACGAGGTTCCGACAGCCGCATACAAGACGTTTGACAATTTCGAGGAAGCTCTTGGATATGTCCGTGAAGGCTCCTTCCCCGTGGTTCTGAAATATGACGGGTTAGCCGCGGGAAAGGGAGTGGTCATCGCTGAGTCTCTCGCCGAGGCGGAGACGGCGCTGAAAGATATGCTGCTCGATGACAAATTCGGCCACGGCAAAGTGGTTGTCGAGGAGTTTATGACCGGACCGGAGTTCTCATTTCTTTGCTTTGTCTGCGGAGAGGAGGTATTCCCGATGGTCCTTTCTCAAGATCACAAACGCGCCTTTGACGGAGATAAAGGGCCCAACACAGGAGGCATGGGGGCATATTCCCCGCTACCTTTCATCACGGAAGAGGATTATGAATATGCCCTGGAGAATATCATGAAACCTGTGGCAGCGGGAATGGTCGCTGAAGGTTGTCCGTTCAAGGGGGTTCTCTATGGAGGTTTGATGAAGACCCCTCAGGGTATCAAGGTCGTTGAGTTCAACTGCCGTTTCGGAGACCCTGAGACCGAGGTGGTCCTGCCGAGACTTGAGACGGATATCTTCGAGGTCTTCTGCGCTATAGCCGAAGGGGGCTCGGCTCCGGATCTTCCTGAAGGAACTATAGCCATGGAAGGACTCACTGTTCCAGCATCGGCCATGATGCCTGTTCTCAAGTGGTCCGAAGAGGCCACGCTGGGCTTTGTGATGGCCTCGAAGGGTTATCCCGGCTCTTACGAGAAAGGCTTTGAGATCACCGGCCTCGAAGACGCCCTCGCCGACCCCGCTATCCGCATTTTCCACATGGGAACGAAGTCCGCTGATGCGGCCAGTCTGGCAGGCTCAACTGATAGATTCGTAACCTCCGGGGGACGTGTGCTGATGGTTGTGGGGTCTGGAAAGGATCTGCGGGAGGCGAGGGACAAGGCGCTTGCCGCGGTCCGGAAGATCAAGTGCGAGAATCTGTTCTTCAGGACGGACATCGGGCACTGGGTGCTGTAGATTCTTCGCTTCGCTCAGAATGACAAACCAACAATAGATACAAAACGAACAATAGAGACAATAGAACACAATGATTATTAGCGGAAAAGAACTGGCGGCCAAGTTGAAGGCCGAGATGGCGGAACAAGTTAAAACCTTCCCGGAGAAATACGGCCGAGTGCCTCACCTCGTGGTGATCCTTGTCGGGAACGACCCCGGAAGCCAGACCTATGTCAGGAACAAGGAAAAAGCCTGCGACGTGGTCGGCTTCAAACACACGACCTTCAGGATGCCAGAGGAAACATCTGAGAAAGAAGTACTTGACAAGATAGCCGAGCTGAATGCGGACGAAGGAGTCGACGGAATCCTGGTTCAGTTACCCCTCCCGAAGCATATTTCCGAAACGAAAGTCATCGAGGCTATCTCTAAAGAAAAAGACGTCGATGGGTTCCATCCTCTAAACACCGCCGCCCTCTGGCAGAAACGCCCTAACAACTCCTGCGTCGTGCCGTGTACTCCAGCAGGCATAATCAAGCTTTTGGAAGCCGCTGATTATGAAATATCTGGCAAAAAGGCAGTGGTTCTGGGAAGAAGCCAGATAGTGGGTCTCCCAATCTCCAAACTGCTTCTCGACAGGAACGCCACTGTGACGATTTGCCACTCCAGGACCCCGAATCTTCCGGAGATCACCAGGCAGGCTGATATCCTTGTCGCCGCCATCGGAAAAGCCAAGTATGTGACCGGTGACATGGTCAAGGAAGGCGCCGCGGTGATTGATGTTGGAATGGATCTCGATGAGAACGGCAAGCTTTGCGGAGACGTGGATTTCGCTTCAGTCGAGCCTAAAGCCGCGGTAATCACCCCTGTCCCCGGAGGTGTAGGACCCATGACGATCTGCTGCCTGATGTCCAACACGATCCAGTGTTTCCTTTCGAGAATCAATTATTAAATAATCACTTAACAAACCCTTTATCATGAAAAGAACTATCTTCCTGGGGATTATCCTCTCTGTGGCCATTTCTGTTCCCGGAATGGCTCAGGACAAGACCGTCAAGAAGATCATCGAGATCGGCCAGACGGACAATCGTGTGATGGTTCATGAGAATCATCTTGCCAATTACATCGGAGGTCGCCCGGTCGGGTCTTCCGCTTTGACCCATGCTGAGGCTTGGGTCAAGGAACAGTTCGAGTCCTGGGGACTTGAAGTCATGGTTCAGGAAGCTGGCGAGATCAATGTCGGCTTCGACCGTGGCCCTTGGTTTGGAAGGATGCTGAGCGAGGACGGAATGAATCTTCATTTCGGAACTCCTTCATACACAGCGCCTACCAAAGGTAAGCAAACAGGTATTGTCTTGATTGAGCCTCATTCAAGAAGAGAGTTCGAGAAGATGAAAGGCGCCTTGAAGGGCGCATGGGTTCTTCTCGATGCGGAGTCCAACGGAATGGCGATCGACTGGTCAGATAAGGCTAACGAGGCCAGGGCTGAGGTCATCAAAAAGAATGAGGAGATTGACCGTCAGAACGCTGAGATCCGCATGTACAACTACACTCACAGGGATGCTCCGAAGGAGATGATTCCTTACGAGAAGACCGTCGCTCCTTTCTACAAGGAGATGGTGGAGGCCGGGGTCGCCGGATTCATCCGCTCAGCGAAAGTCCCTCTCAGGATCATGTACGACAGGGCCAACTGCTACAACATCACGATGGAGAATCTTCCCACTGTCTGCGACATCTGCCTGGACGAGGACCAGTTCGAGATCATCAAGCACAAAGTCGAGCGTAAGGACATATTCCAACTTGAGTTCGACATCCGCAACCATTTCTACAGGGGTCCGGTCAAGTACCACAACATCATCGGAATCATCAAAGGAAGCAAGTATCCCAATGAATATGTGATCACCGGAGGCCACCTTGACGCCTACGACAATGGAGGCGGAGCGGTGGACGATGGCAACGGAGCCAGCCTCAACATTGAAGTCGCCAGGATGCTCGCGACCGCTGGTGCCAAGCCAAAGCGCTCGATAATGATATGTATATGGACCGGCGAGGAATATGGCCTCCTCGGCTCCAAGTTCTTTGTCGAGAACAAGACAGTTCCGCTTGAGAAGATATCCAATTACATCAATCGTGACGGTGGACCTCTTATGTCCACGGGCGTGACTGTCCCTCCGGCTATGTACGACGACTATGTGAAAATCTGTGAGCCGATCATGAACCTCGATCCTGAGATTCCTTTCTCTGTCAATAAGAGGGAAGGCAATCCTCGTCCGAGACCCACTTCCGCTGGTGGCAGCGACCATGCTTATTTCGCCATGAACGGGGTTCCTACCATTGGTTTCCAGGAGACAGATCCTAAGGGCTATAATTTTGAATATCAGGAGATTTGGCACACTGAGAGGGACATCTACAACAAGGTGATTCCTGAATACATGGAGCATTCAGCCACTGTCACCGCCGTGGTTGTCTATGGTCTCGCCAATCTCGATCACCAGCTTTCAAGAACAGGCCTTTATAAAGATTGATATGACCACAAAGGGAATCCGCCATATTACCTCTGCCTCTCTCCTGCTTGCCGGAGGCTTCTCGCTCGGTGCGCAGGACAGACCGAACATCATCATGTTCCTGGTTGATGACATGGGAGCCATGGACACAAGCGTTCCCTTTGTCGCGGATCGTTCAGGTGTGCCTCAGAGGTACCCTCTCAACGATTGGTATCATACTCCCGGGATGGAGAGACTGGCTTCGCAAGGAGTTCGTTTCTCCCAGTGTTATGCGATGAGCGTGAGTTCTCCGTCCAGGGTTTCTTTGATGACAGGACAGTATTCAGCCCGCCATCACACCACGAATTGGATATATTCCGAAAGCGACAATCGCAACACCTTCGGCCCTTACGGATGGGGGTGGAACGGAATCTCTCCTGAGGAGCAGACTCTTCCTCGCCTTCTTTCCGGAGCGGGATACAGGACAATCCATGTTGGGAAGGCGCATTTCGGGAATAACAACTCTCCTTCGGCCGATCCTTTGAATATCGGTTTCGACGTGAATATTGCCGGATCTTCTATAGGAGAGCCGGGAAGTTATTATGGTGAAGACGGTTACGGCCTTTTAAAAGGCTATAAGCCAAGAGCTGTTCCCGGACTGGACAAATACCACGGTACCAACACCTTCCTGACGGAAGCCCTGACCCTGGAGGCTATGGGGCAGATAGATGCGGCGTTGGAGGACGGGACTCCGTTTTTCCTGTATATGTCCCACTATGCTGTCCATTCTCCCCACCAGACTGACCCGAGGTTCATAAGTCGCTACGAGGGAGATGCTTCCAAGCCAGCTAACGCTAAGGGGTTTGCCACTTTGATAGAGGGAATGGACAAGTCGCTCAATGATATTCTCGACCATCTGGCCGAGAAGGGGATTGCCGGGAATACTCTGGTGATATTCATGGGCGACAATGGTTCGGGCCTGCTGGTTGGTTCCGACCGGGAGCATAGCTCCAGTGCTCCTTTGCGTGGCATCAAGGGAACAGAGTTCGAGGGTGGCATGAGGGTGCCTTGCATAGTGGCGTGGGCTGCGCCGGCGGATAATGCCGTGCAGGAAAGGGTTAAGATCGAGAGCAATACGGTCCGTTCGGAAGTCACGTCAATCTGTGATGTTTACCCGACTATCGCCTCTGTGGCTGGGGTCGGGATTCCTTCAGGGCATGTTGTGGATGGTCAGGACATAACCGGGCTGCTTGACGGAGGGCCGGAACCCGCTGACCATAGGGACGAGTTCCTGATGCATTTTCCTCATGAGCACCGGGGTAGTTATTTCACTGTTTGGCGTCACGGGGATTGGAAACTGATCTACTACTATAATCCCACTCATCCGGAGAATCCGCAGAGGGTGTTGTATAACCTCAAGAGGGATCCTTTCGAGAATAACGACTTGTCTTCCAAGAAGCCTGGAAAGGCTCGGAAGATGATTCAGGAGATGATTTCCAAACTTGAGGAGACGGGTGCCCAGTATCCGGTGGATTTCAACGGGAAGCCCATTCCTCCGAAGGTATTCTAGTCCTTATCTATTTGACTTTGAGTGTGACAGCTTGGAGGTCCTTGTCGTCTGACGAGGATCCAACGAGGATTGTGAAGTCTCCAGGCTCGACGCTCCAGCGGTTGTCGGCTCCGTAGCATTGGAGCATTTCCGGGGTGATCGCGAAGGTGACTTCGGCGCTCTCGCCAGCTTTCAGGGGCACTCTCTTGAAGGCTTTCAGCTCCTTCACCGGCCTCGTCACAGATGCGTATTCGTCCCTCACATACAACTGCACCACCTCCGTCCCGTCATACGGTCCCTCGTTGGTAACGGTGATGCTCACAAAGGCAAGGGCGCTGGCCGATGGCACCTCCTGGGGCTCGACCGCCTCGCTGTGCTCCGAATCGCCAGAAGAGGCGGAGGTGACAGGTCTGGCAAGTCCAGACCGTAGCCACCCTCGGCTCGTAAGAGGGAGGGGCCCGCTCGCATCGCGAGTGGGAGGGGCCGAGCGAAGCGAGGAGTCTGGACTGCCAGAGCCTGTCGCCATACGCCCGGACGGCTGTCCG
>Ga0256405_10008254_pt1 | contig 15058 bp, 12 predicted proteins | sample RumenRJG_02DNA_FD_189096 | JGI IMG/M metagenome (GOLD analysis project Ga0256405, IMG submission 189096) | Bovine rumen microbial communities from Lethbridge, Alberta, Canada - RJG_02 | ecosystem: Host-associated > Mammals > Digestive system > Stomach > Rumen | place: Canada: Alberta... | reverse complement strand
TAATCAACTTCTTTTTACTATGAAATCTTAGTGAATCGAATCTAAAGGATGAAGATGAACTTTAGATTTCGTGTAAGGGCTGATGAAAGCCCGTATGCTTTCATCTTGCTTAATATATATTTCGGAGGCAAATACATGGACTATTATAACGCATCGATTGATTTTGGAATAATAAGAAGACGGGTTCAGTCTTTGGTGGTGGAAGCCACTATGGATTTAGGGCTGACCTACTCGGAATTTTCCTTGATGTTGATGTTATACGATAAGGAAGGCTGTAGTCAGGATGATATGACCTCATTCCTCCATGTGGACAAGGCGGCCATAACCCGTGTTATTAAAATTCTTGAAAAAAAGGGTATGTTATACCGTAAACGGGATGATGTGGACCATCGTTTAAAGAGGCTGTTTCTTACTGAGGAAGGGAAGAAGCTGGAGCCTGTTATCAAGGATATCGTAAAGAAAATCATGGACTATGTGGCTGGCGGTTTTTCCGAGGCGGATAGAGAGTTTATGATTAAGGGAATAAATGTCATGGCTGCAAGATTGGGCATGGCAGATTTTGAGGCGGTGTTTGGAAAAAAGGGGAGTGACGCAAAGTGAAAAAGCTCATAGCTATTTTACTATCTATATTATTGATGGCCTCATTGTTGTCCGGCTGTGGTAAGGATAATGAAGAACAGAAGCCCCAGCTGGTTAAGACCCAGCAGGTGGGGGAGCATGATATAAATGTGGAAGGTACATATACTGGTACTGTAAGAGGCCGTTATGAAACAAATATGTCCTTTCAAGTTGGGGGACGAATTCTCAATCGTAACGTTCAGGTGGGAGACCATGTGAATTCCGGGGATGTTCTTATGACCATTGATCCTCGTGATGTGGTGCAGCAGTCTAACCAGGGGGATGCCCAGGTGGCAGCTGCTAAAGCACAGCTTGATTTGGCCCAGTCCAATTTGAGCCGTTATCAGCAGCTTTACGCCCAGGAAGCAATTCCAGCCATGGTTCTTGATCAGTATCAGACGGCCTATGATTCTGCTCTTGCTCAGTACAATCAGGCATTAGCTGGTGCTGCAACTGGCCATAATGCCTTGGGCTACACGGCTTTGGTGGCTTCTGCTTCTGGAGTTATTTCATCTGTTACAGCTGAGGCGGGCCAGGTGGTTGGAGCTGGTCAGACTGTATTGACTTTGGTGCAGACCAACGAGCTTGAGGTGGAAATCAATATTCCGGAGAACCATCTTGGTGATGTGGAACTGGGTAAGACAGTTCAGGTTTCCTTCTGGGCCTTAAAAGGCGTTAATGTAAATGGAACTGTAAGGGAAATATCCCCAATGGCGGATTCTGTTTCCCGTACATATAAGGTAAGAATTTCCATTCCAAATCCGCCAAAGGGAATGCAGCTGGGCATGACTGCCAGTGTAAAGTGTCAGGAGAGAGACAGAGATAATAGGGATGGACTGGTATTGCCACTGTCTGCTATTTATCAGATTAACGACACCTCCCAGGTTTGGGTGGTTGATAAGAATACGGACACTGTAAGTCTCAAGGACATAAAATTTGAAGAAATTGGTAATAACTCCGTGCGGGTAATGGGCCTTAATGTTGGAGATATTGTGGTCACAGCAGGTGTACACAAGCTGCGCCAGGGCCAGAAGGTAAGACTGATGGAGGACCAATAATATGATTAATCTAACAGAAGTATCCCTGAAAAACCGGGCACTGGTATGGTACTTCATTATTGTACTTGTGGTAGGGGGCATCTTTTCCTATATAAAATTAGGACGCATGGAGGACCCTAATTTTACTATCAGGGATATGGTAGTTACTGCCGCCTGGCCTGGGGCCACTGCAGAGCAGATGGAGCAGCAGGTCACTGATAAGCTGGAATCAAAAATAAATGATTTGCCGGGTATAGATTATGTTAAGAGCACCACCCGGGATGGTACCACTGTTATTCATGTGCTTTTAAAGGATGATTATAATGGTGATGTTCGTGATTCATGGCGTGATGTAAGAAATTTCTGTCACGATGTGGAAAAGGATTTGCCCGAGGGTGTTTATGGCCCTTATTTCAATGACCGCTTTGATGATGTATATGGTTCCCTGTATGCTGTAACCGGCGATGGGTTTTCATATGAGGAAATGCGACAGCAGGCGGAAGAAATTCGCCGCATGATTCTGGCAAATGTAAAAAGCGTTCAGAAGGTTGAATTGGTTGGCGTTCAGACTGAAAAGGTCTATGTGGAAATAGAAAGTGCCAAGCTGGCTGAGCTGGGCATAAGTCCAACAGCTCTGTCTGATGCATTAAAGGGGCAAAATCAGATGACCCCCTCCGGCATGATAGAGACCAGTACGGACAATGTTTATTTAAGATATTCCGGAACCTTTGAAAATGTTGATGATATAAAAAATGCCCCTATTAATGCGGGGGGTAAGGTGCTTCGTCTGGGTGATATTGCCAAGGTGGAAATACGTTATGCAGAGCCATCTGACCCAAAGATGTTTTATAATGGTGAGCCAGCAGTAGGTGTTGCCGTATCCATGGAGCCAGGGCAGAATATTATTACCTTGGGTGAAGATTTAGGCAGCCTTATGAAATCTGTAAATGAAATGCTTCCAGTGGGACTGGAAGTTCATCAGGTTTCAGACCAACCAAAGGTGGTTGAGGAATCCATTGATGAATTTATCAGCACGCTACGGGAGGCCATTATTATAGTGCTGGCCGTCAGCTTCCTAAGTTTGGGCGTCAGAACCGGCATGGTAGTGGCTCTTTGTATTCCTTTGGTGCTGGCCGCAGTTTTTTGCGGTATGTACATGTTGGGCATTGACCTTCAAAAGGTATCCCTTGGCGCCTTGATTATCGCCTTAGGTTTATTGGTTGATGATGCCATAATAGCCGTAGAGATGATGAGCGTAAAGCTGGAAGCCGGGCTGGACCGTTTCGAGGCGGCCTGCTATGCTTTTAAGGCTACGGCAAAGCCAATGCTTACAGGTACCCTTATTACATGTGCCGGCTTTATTCCCGTCGGATTTTCTGCAGGGTTGGCATCAGAATTCTGTAGTGCCTTGTTCCCAGTTATTTCTATGGCATTGCTTATTTCCTGGATTGTGTCTGTCATGGTAGCACCTTTATATGGCTATCATCTTATTAAGGTAGATGTTAAGCGCAATGATGAGGGGGAGACGGTTCAGTATCAGAGCAAATTCTATACATTATTCCGCAATGTTTTAACATGGTTCCTGACTCACAAAAAGCTGGTTCTTACGGCCACTGTGGGAATATTTGCCATTTCAATTGTGGGAATGCAGTTGGTTCGTAATGAATTTTTCCCTCCATCCACCAGGCCGGAAATAATTATTTCCATGCGTCTAAATGATGGTGCCTCCCTAAAAAAATCCGAGGAAGTGTCCAAACGCTTTGCTGATTTTCTGGATCAACACGCTGATGAAATTGAAAACTACAGCTACTATGTGGGAGAAGGAGCTCCACGATTTGTGCTTCCTTTCACTCCAGAGCCTCCAATCGACAATTATTCCCAGTTTATTGTGGTATCCAAGGACGCTGAACATCGAGCAGAACTGACCAGGAAAATCAGGGAGGAGCTTGAAAATAACTTCCCTGAGGCTCGTCATGATATAAAGTTCATTCAGACTGGTCCGCCTTCAGATTATCCTATTATGCTGAAGGTTTACGGCAGTGATAAGGAGAAGGTTCGGGAAATTGGTGAACAGGTGGCTGATCGTGTAGCCCAGGATGAAAATAACACAGAAATTCACCTTAATTGGCACGAAAAAAGCAAGGTCCTTCATCTTGAATATGATCAAGATAAGTTGAAGTCCATGGGGTTGACAGCCCAAGCTGTTTCCAAGATGGTATATACTGAGCTCACCGGTGCCACGGCAGCCCAGTTCTATAAGGGGGACCGTACGGTGGATATAGTTCTGGAGATGTCAGAGATAGATCGCACTGATATATCCAAGGTGAAAGAATTGCCTGTTTATACTGGTCGTGGCTATGTGCCATTGGAGCAGCTGGCGGATATTTCCCTTAGAACTGAAAATGGTGTTATTGGTCGCGAGAGATTAGTCCCATGCGTAATTGTTCAGGGCAATATTCTTTCCGGCACTGCTAATGACGCAACTAAAAAGGCGTTGGAAGCTGTTAAGGACATTTCAGATAATCTGCCTCCAGGTTATAGGATTGAGGCTGCCGGTGCTTTAAAAGACAGCCAAAAATCCATGGGGAATATTACGAAGCCTGTTCCAGCTATGATATTTGCAATTATGACTTTGCTTATGTTCCAGCTTAAAAACGCTAAGCTGATGATTCTAACCGTACTTACTGCGCCGTTGGGACTTATTGGTGTAGCGGCTGGAATGCTGCTGTTTAACAAGGCCATGGGCTTTGTTGCCATTCTGGGTGTTCTGGCCCTTAGCGGTATGATAATACGTAACTCGGTTATTTTGATTGACCAGATACAAAAGCATTTGGAGGATGGTGAAACCCCTTGGGATGCAGTAGTGGATTCGGCGGTAATGCGCTTCAGACCGATAATGCTTACAGCGGCAGCTGCAATTCTCGGTATGATACCATTGATGTTCAGTACCTTCTGGGGACCAATGGCAGTAGCTATTGCCAGTGGCCTGTTTGTGGCAACAGTGCTGACACTTTTGGTGTTACCTACCATGTATGCAGCTATGTACCACGTGGAAAAGGAAAAGCAGTGATATTATGACCAAGAAACAGGCTATAGAATATATACGAAGCACATATGGCGTAGAGGAAGACTATCCATGGGATGACTCGGATGCTTTTGTTTTCCGCCATCGGGTCAGCAAAAAATGGTTTTGTCTGTTTATGGATATTTCCGCCAGTTATTTGGGTATAGATGACGACCATATTATTACAGTGATTAATATGAAGGCACCTGTATCCATGCGGGAGGATTTACTCAGAGAGGACGGTATTTATCCTGCTTATCATATGAGCAAGCAGCATTGGATCAGTCTTGATTTACGAAAAGCCAATAAGAAAATGCTGGAAGTATTAATAGATATGAGTTTTAAGGCCACAGCCATGAAAAAAGATTTATGATTAAAATAGTGTTAAATGTTGATAAAATAAATATTAAACCACTGACCATTAAGTAATACTTCATTTAAACCTAAAGCATAAATAAAGGCCGCTGGCCCTTGGGAGTTATCCCTTGAGCTGGCGGCCTTGTTTACATTTTCAATTAGAATGCGGCTACTACAGCACCGTTGTACTTTTCAGCGATGAACTTCTTAACCTTCTCGGACTTCAGGGCCTTCATGAGAGCCTGAATCTCAGGGCGGTTTTCGTCACCGGTACGAACTGCAACGATGTTTACATAAGGAGAGGTGGAATCCTCGATGAAGATGTTGTCCTTAACTGGGTTCAGCTGAACCTGCATTGCAAAGTTGCTGTTGATAACAGCTGCATCAACATCATCCAAGGTACGAGGCACCTGTGCTGGCTCCAGCTCCTGGAACTTAATGTTCTTAGGGTTGGAAGTAATATCCTGAATAGTAGCGGTTACACCTACGCCATCCTTAAGGGTGATAACACCAGCCTTGGCAAGGAGGGCTAAAGCACGGCCACCATTGGTAGGATCGTTAGGAATAGAAATGGAGGCACCATCCTTGAGCTCCTTAAGGCTCTTTACCTTCTTGGAGTATACGCCCATTGGCTCAATGTGGATACCGCCGGCACTTACCAGCTTAACCTCAGGGTGCTGCTTTACAAAATCCTCAAGATAAGGAATGTGCTGGAAATAATTTGCGTCCAGCTCCTTGTCGTTCAGATTCAGGTTTGGCTGTACATAATCGCTGTACTCAACAATTTCCAGCTTAATGCCGTCCTTGGCCAGATCATCCTTAATCTGCTCAAGAATTTCAGCATGAGGAACGGAAGTTGCACCAACCTTCAGTGTTTTGCTGTCGTTGGATGCCTGCTTGTTGTCAGCCCCGCAGCCTGCCAGGGCCACAATGGCAAATACAAGTGCTGATAAAATAAGTAATACCTTTTTCATTAAAAGACCTCCTTAAAGTCAGTGTTTATATTTCTCTCATTATAAAGTATAAAGAGAGCCACACCCGTTTTAGCGCTTATCCAGATGCTTGGCCAGCTTGTTGCCGGCAAACTGCACTATCTGAACCATAATAATAAGGACGATTACGGTGGCAATCATAATATCAGGACGGAAACGCTGATAACCGTAGCGGATTGCCAAATCACCCAGACCACCGCCACCTATGGCACCGGCCATGGCAGATTCACCTATGAGACTGATGATAACTGTGGTAAGCTGTGCCACGATATTTGGCATGGCCTCGGGCAGGAAAACCTTGCGGATAATCTGCAGCGGAGTAGCACCCATGGACTGGGCGGCTTCCACTATACCGTATGGTATTTCCCTAAGGGAGGTTTCCACCTGACGGCCGATAAATGGTACAGAGGCCAGAACCAAAGGTACCATGGCGGCTGTTGTACCAATAGCACTGCCCACAATAAGGCGGGTCAGCGGAATAATTGCTACCATTAATATAATGAAAGGAATGGAGCGGATGGCGTTTACAATAGCGCCTACAACTCTATTAATAGGAAGACATTCCAAAATTTGTCCCTTGGAGGTGGTATGAAGCAGAACCCCTAAAGGAATGCCCAGAATGGAAGAAATAATCATGGAAACAACCACCATGTAAACCGTTTCGCCCAAAGCCTTAGTGATGAGAGGAAGCATGTCTGCTGACATAACCAATCACCTCCATCTTTACTTTTTGTTCACGAAGATAATCCATGGCAGCGTGAATGTCATTCTGACTGCCATCCAGACCTATGATAAGTCTGCCAAAAGGAGCCCCCTTAATGTCGTCAAGGCTTCCAAAGAACAGGTCTGCACTTACATCATATTTCTTCACCAATGATGAAATAATAGGATCATTGGCTGTTTCGCCAATAAAGGTAAGTCTCATAAGAAGAATACTGTCTTCAAATGGCTCATCTTTAATCTCAATATGTCTAAAGTCAACAGGCAGCTCGTTGCTGAGCAATACGCTGATGAACTCCTTAGTAATTGGCTTTTGAGGGGTGATAAATACATCCAGCACATCCCCCTGCTCGGCAATCACACCCTTGTCAATTACTGCAACCTTGTCACAGATCTCTTTGATAACCTGCATTTCATGTGTGATTACCACCACGGTAAGCTTTAATTTCCTATTTATATCCTTAATTAATTGTAGGATAGATTTTGTGGTTTGCGGGTCAAGGGCAGAGGTAGCTTCATCACAGAGGAGAATCTGGGGATTGCTGGCCAGTGCCCTGGCAATACCAACGCGTTGCTTTTGACCACCAGAAAGCTGGGATGGATACTGATCAGCCTTGTCAGCAAGGCCCACCATATCCAACAGTTCAGTTACACGGCTATTTATTTTATCCTTTGGGGTATTTGATAGCTGTAACGGAAATGCTACATTATCAAATACTGTGGAGGTTGACAGCAAATTAAAATGCTGAAATATCATACCAATTCCTTTGCGGGCTTCCCTAAGCTCACTGTTGTTCATGGCAGTGATATTTTTTCCTTCTATTGTAACTGTCCCCTTGGTAGGACGCTCCAAAAGATTAATGCAGCGAACCAGGGTAGACTTGCCGGCACCACTTAAGCCGATAATGCCATAAATCTCGCCTTTATTAATATGAAGGCTTATATCTTTTAGGGCATGAACCGGACCGGCGGCACTGTCATAGATTTTCTCAATATGAGATAAATCAATCACCTTACTCACATCCTGTCATTATTATATGGATAAAAATATATACTATATTCAATCCATGTGTATAGTTGTAAATCTAATAATACACTAAAATATTATACCTGTTTTCAATGTAAATGCAAAGTACGGATAATATTAAGCCAGGTACGTGATTAATGTAGTGCGTGGGTAATATACAAATATATTTTATAGTTATGAATTATACTTTATTATACCTACTAAAGCAATAGGTATTTGAAAAAATATGGAAAACATATATAATTAATATGAGTTTTGCGGAGAAGTAAATTATATATTTGGTATATTATTAATAGGAAGGATGATGATTATATGCGTATTTCTGCAAAGGGTCGTTACGGTCTTGCTGCCATGTCATATTTGGCGGCTAATTATAAAAACGGAATGGCAATTACCGTGCTGCACATTTCGGAGACCATGGGCATTTCAAAAATTTATCTTGAGCAGGTTTTTTCCTTGTTGAAGCGAGCGGGACTTGTTATATCAATTAAGGGTTCCCAGGGCGGATATTTTCTAAATCGGGAGCCAAATAGTATAACTGCTTATGATGTGTTGACTGCTATTGAAATCGCCATGGTTGAAAAAACAGATTCTACAGTAGAAGAAAAGCAACCTTTATTGGACAAGGCCATGCAGGAAATAGTTTTCTCACAGCTTGATGATGCAGTAAAATCCTGCTTGGAAGAAATTACTTTGGAAGATATTCTAAATAATGTAGAAAAACAAAAAGAACCGGATAACCTAATGTATTTTATTTAAAACTATTTAGCATAAGCAAGATTTATCAAATTCAAGGCTAATCATTACTATTTTTAAAGGGAATTTGGTCTGACAAATACTTTATTTTCGTTGCAACTATTATTTATTGCTATCTTATAATGTCCTTTTTTTATTGACAAAATCAAGGACTATGGTATAAACTGTACGAGGTAATTGAAATTTTGTGACTATTACACTTGAATCGATGTGCAATTGTACAAAAATTCAATGGTTCGGGGGTGCCCGAATCTTATATGTGTATTAATGAAAATGGGGGATTGTTATGGTAAAGGACAAAGCTACGGTTGTCGTTGTAGGCGGCGGAGCTACAGGCGTTGGTATCCTGCGTGACCTCTCTATGCGTGGCATTGATGCCCTGCTGATTGAGAAGCTTGATATGGTTAATGGTGCCAGCTCCCGCTATCATGGCCTTCTGCACAGTGGTGCCCGCTATGCAGTAAGAGACCAGGAAGCAGCAAAAGAGTGTATCGAGGAAAACACCATTCTGCGTCGTATCGGTAAGTCTTGCGTAGAGGCTATTTCCGGTATGTTCGTACAGGTGGAGGGTGATGATCCAGATTTCGTAGATCCTTGGGTAAAGGGTTGTGCTGAAAGTGGTATCAAGACCCGTGAGCTGAGCAAGGAAGAGGCTTGGAGCTTAGAGCCAAATCTTTCTCGCAAGCTGGTTCGCGCTTTTGAGGTTCCAGATGGTGCCATCGATGGTTTCCGTATGTCCTGGCAGAATGTACAGTCTGCTGCACGTTATGGTGGCCGTTACAAGACTTATACTGAACTTATAAAGATTAATGTTGAGAGCGGTGCTGTAAAGAGCATTACCGTTCGCGACAATGTTACCAAAGAAGAATATGATATTGAGTGCGAGATTCTGGTAAACGCTGCTGGTCCTTGGGCTGGCAAGGTGGCACAGATGGCTGGTTTGGACTGCTCCGTAAGTCCTTCCAAGGGTACTCTGATTGCATTCAACCAGAGAATTTCCAACCGCGTTGTAAACCGTCTGCGTAAGCCATCCAATGGTGATATTTTCGTACCACATGGTTCCATTACCATTCTTGGTACTTCTTCTATTACTATCCCAGATCCTGAGGATACTTCTACTTCCTGGGATGAGGTTGAGGAGCTCATGAAGACTGGTGAGGGCGTATTCGAGCATCTGCGCGACTACCGTATCCTCCGTGTATTCGCTGGTTCCCGTCCTCTGTATGTTCCTAAGGGAGCTGATGGTGGCCGTAATGCATCCCGTGGCTTCGTAACTCTCGACCACGAGAAGGAAGATGGTCTGAAGGGTATGATGACCATTTGCGGTGGTAAGTTTACTACCTACCGTCTCATGGCTGAGAAGTTCTGCGATGTTTTGGCTCCAAAACTTGGCAATACTGCTAAGTGCCGTACTGCAGAAGAGGATCTCGTTCCGGCTGTTTCCGAGGCTGACAAGAAGGCTGCACGTCAGTACTTCCCATCCTACGGCGTAAATCTGGCTGCTACCCGTCTGGGTACTGAGAAGTTCCCAGAGGTTGTTAAGACCTTGAAGGAGAACCCAGAGACTCGCGAAGTTCTCTGCGAGTGTGAGAACGTAACTATGGCAGAGGTTATGCGTATTGCTCAGGAGCCTACCAGCCATAGTGTAGCAGATGTTAGAAGAAGAACCCGTCTTGGAATGGGTACTTGCCAGGGTAACTACTGCGCAATCCGCAGTGCTGCAATTGCAAACAAGCTGTTCAAGAACAAGCTTGAGGGTTGCGGTGATTCCCTCAGCGATATGAAGAACTTCCTGCAGGCTAGATGGAAGGGTATTACTCCTGTTATGGCGGGTAAGACTCTCCGCGAGGCTGAAATGACCAGAGGCATGTATGAAGTATTGTTCAATGTAAATGGGGGTAGACGTTAATGAGCAAGTCAGATGTAGTTGTTATCGGTAATGGTTTTGCTGGCCTGATGTCCGCTCTTGTTAGCGCAGACCAGGGCAAAAAGGTAACACTGCTGTCCTATGGTGCGGGTACTTTCCCTCTTAACAGTGGCGTTATCGACGTATTAGGTTATGATGACTCCGGCAAGGCTGTAGCTAACCCTGCTCAGGCTGTTAGCGCAGTTGCTGATGAGCATCCATATAAAAAGATTGGCACCCAGGCTTTGGAAGAGTCCGTAAAGTTCTTCCAGGATGTGGTTGCAGCTGAGGGCTTTCCTTATGTAGGTTCCCTCAATGAGCAGCAGTGGCTTGTTACTGGTGTGGGTACTTTAAAGCCATCCTGCCTGGTTCCAGAGTCCATGCAGGGCTCCAAGTGCTTTGAGGCTTCCGAGATCGTTCTCGTAGGCATTAAGGGCTTGAAGGATTATTATGTAGACATGGTTGCAGAGAACCTTGCAAAGGAGCTTGGTAATGACAAGAAGTACACTGTTGTTACTGTAGATCCTCATTATCAGGGTGCTCGTGACTTAACCACCAAGGACGTTGCTTCTTGGATGGATACTGAAGCTGGTTATGCTGATTTCGTTTCCCAGGTTAAGGGCAACGCTGGCGCTGGCAAGGTAATTCTTGTTCCTCAGATTCTCGGTCTGAAGGGCAATGTAGTTTATAAGAAAATTGTTGCAGAGTTAGGCTGCCCAGTAGTTGAGACTACTGCAATGCCACCTTCTGTAAATGGTCTCCGTCTCCGTGATGTACTCCTGAGTGCATTAAAGAAGAAGGGTATCACTGTTATTGAGAATGCCAAGGCTGAAGAAGCTGTTATCGAAGGCAGCAAGGCTGTAGCTGTTAAGGCTGGTGGCGAGGTTCGTCTCCAGACTTACAATGCTGACAAGTTCATTGTTGCTACCGGTGGTTTCTACAGCGGTGGTATCACCATGCGTGATTTTGGTGAGGCTAAGGAAGTTGTATTCGGTCTTCCTGTTGAGTGCGACTGCGTCGAGGAGCGTTGGGTTAACAAGCAGCTCTTCTCCGACAAGAAGCAGACCTTCGCAAAGACTGGCGTAAGAGTAGATGCAACTCTCCGCGGTGTTAATGAGTCCGGCAATGTAGTTCTCGAGAACGTTTATGTTGCAGGCCGTAACCTCAGTGGCTATGATTTCTGCTTTGAGCATTCCGGCAATGGTGTGGCTTTAGCTTCTGCTTATAAGGCAGCCAAGGCTTGATTGAAAGGGGTATTATATTATGGAGTTAGAAGAAAGAGCAAGAGATTCAGCCGATAATTGTATTGCCTGCACATCTTGTATTGCAGTGTGCCCAGTTACCAAGGCTAATCCAGACTATAGAGGACCAAAACTCGTAGGTCCTGCTCATAACCGTATGCACTTCTCTGATGAGAGCGATTATGAGGATTCTTTAAAGTTATGTTCCAACTGTAAGAACTGCGACATTACTTGCCCTAACGGCGTATCTGTTGCAACTCTTAACATGCTGGAGCGTGCTAAGTATTACAAGGCTCATCCTGAGAAGCATACTCAGGCTGACCAGATGCTGAGCCATAACTTCCAGATGGCTGATATGCTTAAGAGCATTCCATTTGGTAGAACCTGTGCAAACATCGGTATGTCCATTGGTGAAGCTATGGGCATGATGGGTGCCATGGGTATTGCACCTCAGCGTAAGTCTCCAAGATTTGCTACCAAGTATTTCCGTGAGATGTACAAAGAAATCAAGCAGCCTGAGGGTCTTACCAAGGAAGTTCTGTTCTTCCCTGGCTGCTTTATCGATGTAAATGATCCAGAGGTTGGCGTTGCTTTCGTTAAGGTTATGAATGCTAACGGCTACAAGGTATTGATGGATGACCGCTTCAAGTGCTGCGGTTCCCCATTGGTTGTAGGCGGTTATCTGGATGAAGCAAGAAGCCATGCAGACAATAATGTTGCAATTATCAATGAGTATGCTGCAAAGAATATTCCAGTAATTGCATGCTGCACTTCCTGCTCCTTGATGCTGAAGGCTGAGTACACTGAGCTCTTTGCTCAGGAGGAAATGGCTCAGGCTGCAAAGAACGTTTACGATGCATTCGAGTTCCTTACTATTCTTGCTGAGAAGGGTGAGCTGAAGAAGGTTCATGTTTCTTCTGACAAGAAGTTCATCTATCATGCACCATGTCATCTGCGTGCGCAGGGTATGGGCATGCCAGCTGTTGATCTCTTAAAGGAGATTGGAGTAAATATTGACAGTGCTGATGCAGGCTGCTGCGGTATGTCCGGTTCTTATGGTTTCCATAAGGAAAACTATGAGACTTCCATGAAGATTGGTTCTGAGCTGTTTGACAAGATTAATGCAAGTGGTGCTCATAAGGTTGTCTGCGATTGCGGTACTTGCCGTGAGCAGATCAAGCATGGCACAAATGCCAAGACAACTCACCCAATTCAGGTACTGGCAAAGGCTTACGAGCAGTAAGTCACTAAATTTGGTGAAAAGATTTGGGCAGTTATTATTTAGGGAGATAATAATCGGGGATTCTTTTGAATCCCCTTGCCGCCTGAATCATTTCATATATGGATCATGAGGTTTGAGAGAGGCCTCATTGATCTAGCAATAGTTTTATATTTTTAAGGGGGATTTTTAAAATGGCAAAGAAGTATGTAATGGCGTTAGACGCAGGTACTACTAGTAACAGAGCTATCATCTTTGATGAGAACTCCAAAATTGTAGGCGTTTCCCAGAAGGAATTCACTCAGATTTTCCCACAGCCAGGTTGGGTTGAGCATGATGCTGATGAAATCTGGAGCACAATGACTACTGTTATGAAGGAAGCTCTGGAAGAGAGTGGCCTTTCCGCTAACGACATTTCTGCCATTGGTATCACTAATCAGCGTGAGACCACTGTTGTATGGGACAAGAACACTGGCCGTCCTGTATACAATGCAATTGTTTGGCAGTCCCGTCAGACTGCCAGCATCGCTGAGGATCTGAAGAAGAAGGGCCTGACTGAGGAGTTCAAGAACAAGACTGGTTTGACCATTGATGCTTACTTCTCTGGTACCAAGATTACTTGGATTCTCGAGCATGTAGAGGGCACTCGCGCTCGTGCTGAGGCTGGCGACTTACTCTTCGGTACTATTGACACTTGGTTAATTTGGAAGTTGACTGGTGGCAAAGTACATGTTACTGACTATTCCAATGCTTCCCGTACTTTGATGTACAACATCAAAGAGCTGAAGTGGGATGAGCAGCTCCTGTCTTACCTCAAGGTTCCAGCTAAGATGCTGCCAGAGGTTAAGCCTTCCTCTTGCCGTTATGGCTTTACTGAGCCATCCATCCTTGGTGCTTCCGTTCCTGTATCCGGTGCAGCAGGTGACCAGCAGTCCGCACTGTTCGGCCAGAACTGCTTCGAGCCAGGTATGGCTAAGAACACCTATGGTACTGGCTGCTTCATGCTCATGAACACTGGTACTGATATCTATGATTCCAAGAACGGTCTGGTTACTACCATCGCTTGGGGTCTTGATGGCAAGGTTGAGTATGCTCTTGAGGGCTCCATCTTCGTAGCAGGTTCCGCTATTCAGTGGCTCCGTGATGGTGTTCGCATGGTTGATTCCGCTCCAGATTCTGAGTGGGTTGCTAAGAAGGTTCGTGACACTGCTGGTGTATACCTCGTTCCTGCATTTGTAGGTCTTGGTGCTCCATATTGGGATCAGAATGCTCGTGGTATGATTATCGGTATTACCCGTGGTACTACCAAGGCTCATATCGTTCGTGCAACTCTTGAGTCCCTGGCTTATCAGACTAGGGATGTACTGGGTGCTATGGAAGCTGATTCCAACATTAAGTTGGCTTCCCTGAAGGTTGATGGTGGCGCTGTTGCCAACAATCTGATGATGCAGTTCCAGGCTGATATCCTTGGTGTTCCTGTTGATCGTCCTCAGATCATCGAGACTACTGCACTTGGTGCAGCTTACCTCGCTGGTCTTGCTGAAGGCGTATGGGCAAACAAGGAAGAACTGAAGTCCGCTTGGAAGCTTGATGTTCGCTTCGAGCCTGTAATGGACAAGGCTGAGGCAGACAAGCTCTACAAGGGCTGGCAGAAGGCTGTTAAGCACTCCATGCATTGGCTGGATGAGGAGTAATATTTACTCCAAAGTATCAGCTTAATTGCTGATTAAGTGTGGATTCATTATCTGGCACCGGCTCGTAAGGGGTGCCGGTGTCAGATATGGATTATAGTATTCATTCATATTTATTTTAATGAAAGAGGGATGTAAAAATGGATAATTTGTTAGGCGAGTTCGTCGGTACTATGGTACTGATGGTATTTGGTTGCGGTGTTAATGCAAACATGACTTTGGCCAAGTGCTATGGTCGCGGTGGCGGCTGGATCTGCACAACTACTGGATGGTGTTTCGCAGTAGTAATGGGTGTTTACACTTCCGTTGCTCTCGGTGCTCCTCAGGCAGATATCAACCCTTCCGTTACTATCGCTAAGACTTTGGCTGGTGTTTACACTTGGGATCAGTTCGCTGCTACTTCCATCGTTCAGATTCTCGGTGGTAGCCG
>Ga0256405_10008253_pt1 | contig 15058 bp, 8 predicted proteins | sample RumenRJG_02DNA_FD_189096 | JGI IMG/M metagenome (GOLD analysis project Ga0256405, IMG submission 189096) | Bovine rumen microbial communities from Lethbridge, Alberta, Canada - RJG_02 | ecosystem: Host-associated > Mammals > Digestive system > Stomach > Rumen | place: Canada: Alberta | collected... | reverse complement strand
TTTAATTGTATTATTTTAGTAGACATGGTACTTTACCCCTTTCGTAAGTTGTTTGTGGTGATTCAATCTTACTAAGTGGTAATAGTCCATGTCTATTTAATTTTGCGAAAGATATTATACGTTATCTCTAAAAATATCATCCAGCAATGATTTCACTATCTTCACCCCTTATTAAAAATCAGTTATATCTTTCCCATAATTATACTATATTTTTACTCCAGTACTAATTCATATAATAAAATAATTGCCATACATATAAATGTACGGCAATTATACCTTATTTACAGCATTTTTTATTGTAACAAGCTCAGCACGTCTGAAGAACTATGATTAAATTGACTGAGCATGGCCATAGTAGACTGACTCAAAATATTGGCAGTAGCCATATCCATAGCACTCTTGGCAATATCTGCATCCCTAATGGTAGACTCCGCTGCTGTGGTATTCTCCACCTCGGTAACAATATTAGCATCAGCAAACTCCATATGGACAATCTGAGAACCAATAAGGGTATTGGCATCAATAAGATACTGGAGCCCTTTATCCAAAGCCCCCGTAATCTTAACCGGATAATCCTGCCCCAAAAGGAATTCTCTCTTTTCCGAGGTCATTACACTATAATCATCCAGTGACCCGTCACCAATCTTGTAACCAAAAATCTGGTCCAAGGTAGTCTGTGGAATCCGCACATGGATATTAGCCGATGATTTATCCGTATGCTGGATAACCAAATCGTTTACATAGGTATTTCGATAATCTGCTACCACATTATCATATATACCATTGGCTATCTTGGCTCCCTTTTCCGTCTGACCATCCAGAACAGGATACTTTCTGGCATCATAAATTGTTATAGTTCCAGCATCAAAATCCGCAGCCACCCGGAAATTCTGACTGGAATTACTTAAAAATTGTGATAATCCCTGCTTATTTTTATCTCCATCACCCAAATAAAGAGTCCTGACAAGAGAATCGACACTATTCACATCTGATACATCCACAACAAGGGTATCTATATCCATCCCTTTGCCACCACTAGGCGGACGCTCATCATCATTAGGATTGATTCCGTTCACAAAGAGCACATTAACCCATTTGTTTTTGTCAGTGGCATCGTAGAATCTAAAGCCTTGACCATCCAAAGCACTTGGAATCCCCGCACCTTCGGCACCATTAAAGAAAGATTTAAAATCGATAGTATAATCACGAAGATCTCCTTTGACAAAAGATATAGTCTGACCACTATTAGGCCCTCTTTCAGTTGCCCAGAAGACCAGTCCAGTTACCTGCCCCGAACTATTTTTTTCAGCAGTCGCCAGAGAACCCATATTAGAAATCATCAGATTAGCAAAAGCCTCGGACACTGTCCTGCCGGAGCTTACCGCACCTCTTAACTGATTCAAATCAATTACAGTAGAACCATTAATTTTGGAAATACTCTCCATGGATGGTGATTTAGCACTATCTATAAATTCATAATACTTGTCAGTTCCACTATGATAAATTGCCTGTCCTACATACTTGGAAATAAAGCTTTCTGTTGAGTTGGTATTATTATAATCTTTCAAATCCATAGTACATCTATCCGTCTCACCATTCTTACCTACCCTATTGTTAGTAATCATAGTTGACGGCAACGGATTAGCTTGAGTATAAATACCTCCTCCCTCTAATGATACGCCTTCAACATTATAATAATCGGTATCATTAGTTATTTCGCCACCTTGCTTAGTAGTGAGGATTATTAATCTTGACGACCCACCACCATATTGAGATGTATACTCATCTAGATTAACATCCATATACCCGCTTATAACATTTGCTATCTTATTTACTTCAATACTGAATGCATGTCCATCTTCAACATATATTTTATTAACATTTTCACCTCTATAATTCAAGCTCAAATCATTTGTGAAGACAAATGTTTGCTGCCCACCAGGATAAGAAATTTTAAAAGCTACATTGTAAAAATCTGTCTGGCTAGTCTGTCTACCAAAATCTATACCTATTACATTCGGATCATCAGCTGTACCACCAGACATATTCATAGTAGATACAGTCTCAATCTTATACCCATCGTAAGCCGGGGTATCACTGCTGGCACCAAAGATTGCAAATGGTCCATCCAACCCATCCAAAGTGTAATACGAACCAGAAATAAGCCCCAGAGTATCACTACCCTCAAGCTTTTCTGCATGATCATATTTAAACCAGCCCTTTACTGCCTCACTGACCTTCGTACCCAGCAACAAATGCTTTCCATTAAAAGTAGTCTCTGCTGCAATATCATTTATTTCATTATAATACTCGGTGATTTCCTTCTGGATAATCGCCCGATCGTCATCTGTATTAGTATCATTGTGCGCATCAATAACCTTCGCCTTAACAGTACGAAGAAGATTTATTTGGCTTTGAATAGCTCCCTCAGCCACACGAAGCATAGAAGCACCATTCTGAACATTGGCATCTGCCTGATCCAAGGCCCGGATACGGACCCGCATTCTTTCAGAAATCGCATACCCTGAAGCGTCATCCCCGGCATTGCGGATTTTCTCACCCAATGCCAGTTGTCCAGCGGCTTTAGTTTTTTTGCTTATATTTTTACTTAATGTCCCCAGGATAAAACCTGCGGTTGCATTATTGGAAATTACCATCTTGTTGCACCACCTAGCATCCTTGCTAAATAATTCACAAACATCCTTGCAGATATCATGCCATGTTAAACATAACAAGTATAATAGACTTCAACTAATTAATCGAAAAAAAGTGGTAATTTCTAAAGTGTGAAAAAAAAATTTTCTGAGGTTACAAAAAGGCGCCCAAATTGGCTGAACTAACTACATTATTGCAACAAACTCAAAACGTTGCTGCTGTTTTGGTTGGACTGACTTAACATGGCCTGACCAGCTTGGGATAGAATTTGGGCTGTAGCCAGCTCCAAGGAGCTCTTGGCCATATCCGCATCCCGGATAACCGATTCTGCGGACATAGTGCTTTCCTGGTCAGTTACAATATTAGCTTCCGCAAACTCCATGTGAACAATTTGAGCACCAATAAGCGTATTGGCATCAATAAGATACTGGAGTCCCTTGTCCAAATAGCCTTCCACTTTAGGTGGCCCATCAGTGCCTAACAATTCCTCACGCATTTTGCTGGTCATTACATTAAATTCACTAATGTCTTTGTTTCCTGGAATAAAACCAAAAACATGGTCCATTGTTGTCTGAGGAATCCGTACATGGATATTAGCACTGGATCGGTCAGTATGGTGGATTACCAAATCGTTTACATAGACATAACGTACATCCCGAACAACATTATCCAAAATTCCATCTGCTATTTTGGCACCTCGTTCACGATAATGAGGATAGTACGTTTTATTATCTACTCTACTCCCTCTGGAATCATACAAAGTTACTTTTCCATCATCTTTATCAATAAACACATTCATAAAATGATTTATTGCCTGAAGCTGTGGTTCCCCTTGATCATATATTGCCTGAACCAATTCTTCTGGAGTAGTAACAGTACCTATTTCGATAGGAATAGTCTTAATGTCCAGGGTTGCCGTACCACTGGCTGGCTTATCATCCTCCTGGTGTAAACTACTATTTACAAAAGAAAAATTAAACCATTGGTCAGGATCGGTTGCACAATATGCCTTAAATCCCTTACCATCCAAATACTCCGACAGAGGCTTACCTTCTAAATCAGCATTGTCAAACCAATTTTTAAAGTCGATCGTATAGGACCTAAGATTGGCTGAGTTAATATAAATCTTTTGATTTGTTCCAGTAACACTAGTAGCATTAAAACGGATTTTATTGGCAAAAGTGCTTGGGGTTACAGAAGTATCCATAACCTTTTTATATTGCAAATAACTACTACTATAATTACTACCAAGCAAATCAGCAAAGGCCGAGGCCACTGTTTGTCCATTGGCCACCTTAGTTCTAATGTTATTTAAATCAAGTGCGTAGCTGTATTGGGATAAAGTAGGAATATTATCAATTTTTCTGATACTGTTAATGGACGATGGGTCTTTACTGTCTATAAACTCATAATAGCGAGCATAATTACTATGTGAAATAGCTTTGCCAACCCAAGCACTAATAAAATTTTCCATAACATTGGTATCTGTTGTATCATACGCGGACAAATCCAACTCGTAATATGGAGTTCCTCCACTAGAACCTGCATTAACAACTGTTTGAGAGCCAGGTGTATTAGTAACCAGCAACCTTTCCGGCGTAGAAGAAATAGTATATCCATCACTTACACGGATATTATTTCCACTGCTTCCTGCACTACGTGCCGTAATGGTCATTTGTCCGCCAGACACTTTGACATCAGTACCACCAATGCTATAACTGGAGCAACTTGCTCCAACCTCATAAACTCCGTTTTTATAAACAGGACCGCTAGAACCAGCTACAAATTTGACTTTATAACCATCAAGGGTCATACCCGTACCCACGCTAGGAGTACCACTTACTGTAAGTGTAGCCTTAGTTGCTGGAACAATCGGAGAATCAGCATTTCCCAATCCAGTCTGATTATTCCCCCCCGACAAGTACTTGCCACTGCCAAACAAACCACTGCCAGACACTGTTGAACCTGTTGTCCCCGCTTGATATGCCTGATTCCATGGTGAAATATACGCATAACTATTATTTGTATAACTTGAAGCCTCACACAACAGAGAATTTCCATCTTTAGTCAAAGTAATGCCATACTTATTTGCCGTATTAACGATCTTATCAAGGACACTGCTAATAGAATTACAGCTGGATATATCTATTTTAGCTGCAGTCGATGAATTTGTATAATAATATGTGTTGCCAGAATTACTACTATCAGTAAAAACATAGTAACTACTACCGATACGTATTCCCGTGCCAACTAGCATGTTTTTGATATTAGAATCATTAACGCCAGTCCCAAAAGACCATGATACTTTCTTTTTCTCACCCTCGGTACCACCTGACATAGCATTTGTAGAATTAACCTTTACACCGCCATCGCCAGTCATATCAACTTCGGAACTAGTTATTTTCCACTCATCAAATATGGCAAATGGCCCGTCCACATTATCAAGTCTTGGATAATTGACATCATGGAGCAACCCTACAATTTCACTATTTTCAACTGGTACCGCGTAATCAAGTACACGCCAACTGCTTATTGTCTCCTGAACAGTATCTCCCAATAACAACAACTTACTGTTAAAAGTAGTTTCAGCCGCGATATCATTTATCTCATCATAATACTGGCTGATTTCCTTTTGGATAATCGCCCTATCCACATCAGTATTTGTATCATTATGGGCATCAATAACCTTCGCCTTTATTGTACGGAGCAGGTTAATCTGACTCTGAATGGCTCCCTCAGCTGTTCTCAGCATGGAGGCACCATTTTTTACATTGGCTTCATCCTGACCCAAGGCCCGTAGGCGTACCCGCATTTTTTCTGAGATAGCAAGGCCGGAGGCATCGTCTCCGGCATTGCGTATCTTTTCGCCCAAAGCCAGCTGAGCCGAGGCCTTGTCTTTCTTCTTGGTATTTTTATGAAGCTCCCCCAAGATCATGTTGGAAGAAATATTATTTACAATACTCATCTGGAGTCACCCCCGAAAAGAAAACTATTGAAGTAAGCTAAGTACATTGGAAGAAGTCTGATTGGCCTGGCTAAGCATAGTCTGAGCCGCCTGTAACAGCACGCTGTTCTTGGTATAGGCTGTCATTTCTTTAGCCATATCACTGTCTCTTATTACACTTTCCGCCGAAGTTACATTTTCAGAAGCAGTAATAATATTATTATTGGTATACTCCAACCGACTATGAAGTGCACCAATCTTAGTCAATTGATTAAGCGCCCGTTCTATGGACTTATCCAATTGATTAATGGCATTGGAAGCAGCGCTTTGAGTTTGTACACTGATATTCTTGCCGTTCTTGTCCTGAAGCCCGAGGGCCTGAGCATCAGCATTGGAAAACACTGCACGAATATTCTGGGCCGCCTTTGTGCCAATCTGGAAAAACAACCCGCCATGAATATCCATATACTCCATAGGCCAGTTTACTTTAAGCCCGTTGATATAGGTATAATCACTATCCGGATTGGTCCAGAACTTCACAGAACCGCCTTCCGGCACTACCGATTCAGCCGTTTTATCTGCCCTGCTCACCCCGGCATCGTGGCCGGTAATTGCGCCGGTGTCATCGTTTGGCAGTATAATATTGCAATAATTTCTTAGGAAATTGTCCCGGCCGCCAGCATTTCCTTCGTCCGTTATCATCTGATCCTTCATGGACTGAAAAGTTTGGAATTTCCCCTTGGTAGCCGCACTAACAGCCGCATCGATCCTAGCAGTAGTCATTGCTCCATTTCCACTGGCCAGGGAATCCATAAAGTGCGTTAGGGACTTTTCAGCTGAATAACCGCTTTGGGCCGCCATATAACGGAACATTACATAGCCAGCAGCATAGTCATTCTCCCCACTGGCCGAAGTATTAGTGCCAAGTGCATCACCTATTTTTCCAGTCATATCCCGAATAGTGCTTCGACGTGTATCATCAATACCATGAATAACCTCAGCAGCACCTTCCTTGATAACAGCATACAAACTGCCAAATCCCTCAATATTGGCTGACATCGTAGCATGAGTCATTTCATGAGCAATTGTACGATCAAGATAAGATGCTCCAAGCGTTGCACTGGCGCCATTTACATCCCCTTCTACCAACGCATCATAATATTTCATATTTACTGTCAGCTCCAGCTTGGTGGTTTTGTTGCCAGCATAGTAGGAAGTAACCCAAGCCAAATTATTACTATCTTCATTTTTAAAAATAACAGTCATTTCCTTGACACTAGGATCACCAGCCTCAAAACTAAGCCCCGTTGAGCAGGTAATCATATCTAAGCTGTTACTCAACCACTCAGTATTTAATGCTGCCATAATAGTCTGCTCATTGCTATAGGTATGATCCGCCGCTCCATCAAAAAGATATCGGCCATTAAAAGTCACCAACGCATTGTCATTGAGCTGATCAATATGCTGGTCCAGCTCCTTTTGTATAATTGCCCGGTCAGCATCTGTGTTAGTATCATTAGCCGCATCAATGGCCTTTTCCTTCATAGTTCTCATGATGGCGACGGAATTGGATAGTGCACCATCAGCCACCTTCAAAAGGCTCTGAGCATTCTGGGCATTCTGGCTATCCTGGTCGAGGCTCCGTATCTGTACCCGCATCTTTTCCGAAATGCTGTATTCCGAGGCACCATCTCCGGCACTATTAATCTTCATACCTGAAGAAACCTTTTCCAGACTTTTCTTCATGGCATTACTGTTCTTATTAGTCTCACCCAATATGGCCATTGCCGCTAAATTATTATTTATAACCATTGCCATAATAATCACCTACATCTATAACGTGGCATTTACATACTCCTCATTTTATTTATCGAAAACATGAAACATTCCATAAAGTGTTTTCTAAATATTCTGACAATTTAAAGTGATTAAATGTCGAGCTGTAACATTACAAGCTCGACATCAAAAACTTCTTTATTATTCTATCTTTTGTGCAAAATATCTTCCTATTTTAACAATAAATACCAGCGCATCCGCCTTCATCTCCTTAGGAAATGATGTCAGCACCGGTGCAGTTTCAAAATTCAGCACTCCATCATATTCAATGGCACGCAGTCCTTTTATAAAACCCGCCCAGTCCGTGGAAGAATTATTCTCACGGGTCTTGGCAAATGTAAATGGTATCTGATGCAAATCCATTATGCCGTCATTATCGTGAATATGAAGCACCTTTAACCGATGACCAAGACGGGTCAAAAAATACTCAAAATCTATTCCTACCAAATTGGCGTGACCTGTATCAAAACAAAAGCCTAAAACCTCTGCCCCGTATTGCTCATTTATCCTGTCAATACGCTCAACCACTTTATCCACATTGCAGCATGGGCCTTCCACCAGATGACCATTGATACTGTCATAAAGATTTTCAATGCAGATTGTTATACCCATCTCCTTAGCCATTGGAGCCAGATAATGAATAAACTGCTCCGTTTCCGCCCATTCTGCATCCTCCGAACCTAAAAAATAGGCCAGCTTGAAGCCATGGATAACAATATAAGGACACTCCAGATAATGACAAATCTGCATGCTCTTAGAAGCCATCTCATTCCACAGGTAATCATTCAGCTCAGCTTTCCCCTGAGGAACATAGGCAGGATAAGGCATATGCATCTGGCCAATGGCAATACCATATTTAGCAGCTGCTTCCTTATGAGGACGGAAATATTCTTTCAACTCCTCAATGGACTTATCAAAGAAGTGACTATTCTTCATCTGATATATGTCTTTATTAATCATGTACTTGTTCAAACTGAAATCCACATAGGAAAAACCAGCTTCCTTTAAGAGGCGGAATCCTTCCGATGGGCAAGCATCATCAATAGCTTCTTTTGTCTGAACACCAATACCACTAATTGCCATTTATTTCACCTGCCCCTTCCATGCATCCGATTCCAAACGGGTAAAATGGAATGATGGCATAAATTCATCATTAAATCTCTCTATAGGATTTTTTATACCCATATCCTTAAGCTGCTGCTCAATTTCGTCATAATATGAATTGCAAATAAATATTGCACAATCTATCGGAAGAGATTTCAAATCCTCCGGATTATGGATAGTGAGGTCACAAAACTCATTGCCCCACACACTGGAATTATTATCACAAGTATATAATGGCGGGTATTTATCACCATAACACTTCATATAGGCACGGCACATGTTCCCTGCACCGAACAGAACTCTGGAGGAATATTTATCAAGAGTCGCTTCCATATCCAACTGCCATTCAAAATACTTGGCAACTTTATGGGCAAATTCCCACACAGATGGACGAAGCAATGGGGATATAGCCACCAAGGTTGTAGAAAAATCCAATATAGCCATGCCGTCAAACCGAACTGCCCGCAGCCCACGAACCAAATTAAGCCAATCAAACTGGGAGCCAGCCCCATTTGCGGCAAAAAATGGCATAAGACGGTTATAACGAACGCCGTCATTTTCATATAAATACAATGACTTCAAGTAACTTCCCAGTGTTGTCACAACATCATACATATTTTGGCCAGTCATGTTACATACACCTACATCAAGGCAGAAGCCGAATACCTCTGAACCAGCCATCTCATTAAGATCATTTACAAAAGAAACTGCCTGCACTGGATCACAGCAAAATCCTCGCAAAAAATGACCATTCAAATTACGCAGGCTATTCACTACTAAAATAGTAACATCTGCTTTTTGAGCGGACTCCGCCAAGGACAAATAGAAGTCACGATTTATGGATATGCTTTCCTCAAGGCTGTCTCCCTCAAAGGGATGCACCACAATATATTTACAACCATATTCCCCGGCGCATTTAATACATTCCTTCACCAAGTCAGACTTAAGGATTTCCATATTTGGTATTTTTTGCTCTTTTACAAAGTGAGGAGCAACGGCTATTCCACTTTTCAAGCCCTGAAGCTGAGCTTCTGCCATGTAATTTTGCATCCACTCCCGCCAATGCTCCAATACCTCAACACGCTTTTTAGGTGAAGCAATACCACCAGTAAACATATTAAAATCAAGCACGATTTCATCAAATCCTGCCTGGCGGAATTTATTAAAACCATTTCTGGGGCGTTTAACTTCCGCAATGCCCCCAGCAGAGCAAACTATGTTCATACAAACAACACCTCAAATATTAACAGCCTCTTCCTATATCAGCCGCTCTGTAATCAGCTTCTTCAATTTAGTGGATGATGTACTCTGGGTATATGGAAAGAACACCATGGTACTTCCCCGCTCCTCCAGCCACTTTTTCTTCGCCAGCCACACGGGATCATCCTCATAATCGCTGCCAGAGAACTGCACATCAAAATGATACAGCTTCCAGGCCATATCCGTATCAGGGTGCTCAAAAGGAATCTCATTAGCCTCATCCACATAACGGCAGGATTTGACTATTTCCAACCGTTCTTCAAATGGCACAAAGGGCTCCACTTTCTTATATTCCCGCACCTGTCTGTCAGAAACCACACCTACAATGAGATAATCACACTGCTCTTTCGCCCGACGAAGAATATTCAAGTGACCGTAATGAAATAGGTCAAAAACTCCTGCCACATAACCAATATGATATTTTTTAGGCTTTGAATTAATATCCACAGCACCTTGTACTATTGGCTTAAATATACGCGGATACTCCCTATTAGCATCATAGATACTATAATCAGACACCCCCATGGCATCCAGCTGCTTCAGTATAGGATTATAATTCTTAATACAAATAATTACTTTATACTCATCCTGCCCCAACTCCCGCAAATAATCCGGAGATAAAATTTCCACACCATACAAAGTATCTCCCCAGCGCTTGGGGTTATTATCAATAATCTTATATACAGGATAATCAGCCTTAAACAAAGCCATAAACTGGTCGGCATACTTTCCCGAACCGAAAATGATAAGCTTTCGTGAAGCTGCATTATGGAAAATATCCACAAAAAGCTTTTGATATTTCTCTGCGGAATAATTCATGCGAAACCGATTGGAATTTATAATATCAAAATTCCGCCGATGCTCATTATAAAAATCGGCTAAACCAGTCTCATTACGAAGTTCAACCAAAAAATCATAGCTTAATTTATTCCATTCATCCTGGTATTTCAGCAAATCGTAACGCTCCAACACCTTGTCGTAAGGATAAAGCCGATTCAGCTCAGCTTCACCACCATATACAGCATTAACCATGCGAATCAACAAAACATTGGCCGGATAATTTTCTATATAAAATTCCTGATCATAAAACTGAAATGTGCCATCCACATAAAAGCTATTTAGCGGCACCATATCAAAATAGCCTCGTTTCAGCACAACACCACGGCCATCGCCCATATCTTCGGACACATGCTCTGAGGATTGCAGAATTAAATCACGAAATTTATCCATCTCCCATAAAAAAGCCTCTATATCCTGCCTTAACAGCTCCCGCAGGTAGATCAATCCACTTTTGGCATAGACATAAGGCATCCGATAGGAATCCCCTTCCAATTTGGCTGGAACCACTGGGATTCCATGTAATTTTAAATCTTCACCATGCTCAATCAGTTCTGTTAGTCTTTGTTGACCAGCCGGAAATACTGCTTTCTTTTCCACCGTGTCATTTGCATGAACGATGGTTACCAAAGCATCCCTGTCATCACGGTCCAAAGAACAGGTTACACTATGCACATCAGATAAAGTGCCATCCTTGGAACACTCAATAAAATATCCATTGGCCATAGGGAACCACAGCCCATTATCCACCATGCTTTCATAAAGATTATTCTCATTAATGAATATAGTGTCAGGATCATTGTAGAAAGGGAATAACCTTATAGCCATATCCTCATTAGGAATAACATGCTCCTCAAATAAATGGGAAGCTACCGTCAAATCTGGCCACACAGAAAAAAACTGCTGGGATGAAAAACCAGCCTCTGACAGCATTGTTTTTAATTCCTTATGGCTATACATTCGACCAGGAAAAGCAGCAGCTTGCCTTAAATCAGTTTGAAAATAGTCTTCAATACCGTCAAAATTGCGCTCTGTGTAGCAATCACTGTCACCACAGAAATACCGTATCCCGAGGCGATTATTCATACCTAAAAGCAGCTTCCCATTGGCACTCAACAATAAAAACAAACTCTTTAAAAGATTACCAATCTCAGCCGCTTTTTCCAAAACCGCTATTGAAATTATATAATCGAATCTACCAATATTAGTAGCACACCAAGAGGTATCCTGAAGTTCATCCAGGCCACAGCAAACCACATCCAATGACCTATTTTTAAGTATATTAACTAAGGCATGATTCTCATCACCCACAAACAATACTTGCTTATCCGGAATAAAATCATACCACGCTAATATGGCAGTAGACATTTTCTTTATGCGATCTGTAGCAGCTTTCTGACTATCCACCTGTAATATCCCCTTATATAATATTTTCCGTCACCCACATTGGTAACTGCTTTACCCTCAAGCCTTCCTTAACTATCCAAACCGTCAGCATACGCTCTGCAAAAAAACCAATTATTCTGGAACTATATGAATCAAATTGAGAAAAATCCCTATCTTTCAATGACTCTAAAAGCACTGGGAACAACCATTGGCAATATTGGTCAAACCTCACCTTGGAAGTAATAAACATATTACACGGAAACATATTTATACCTTGCATGCATTTACGCCATAATGATAAGTCCTCTGGATGACATTTTTCCATTGCTTTTTCAATAGCCTGGAAGCCCATTTTAAAAGCCTCTGGTGACACGCTCTCCTCAATCATGCTGCACACACCATTTTCCTGCCATCTATATCCAGACTTGGCGGTGATAATATCATATCCAGACTGCAAATAGTTCATGATTTCGCTTGGCATAACTACATTACCTGCATAGGGATAGCTACCAGAACTATGTAAAAAATATCTTCGATAATGATTTATCCCCACATAATGTGCATTGGAATGCTTCCAAATCCAATACATAGCTGTACACTCATTAATCCAAGGATTTAAACCGGCAATATTATCATCAAACGAGCTATCACATACAGTACCTTCTCCACCAGCATTTTCGCCCACATATATTGGTACATAAACCTTTCTATCGATAGCCTCTGGCAAAGTATAATCTTTATGGGATACAACATAAACCTTTAATTCATCAAAATCCTTTTGATTAACTAGAGGCAACACTCGAATTATTGTCAAGCCATTCCCTAAAACGAATCTATCCACAGAGGCAACATCAGCTAAATTTTTCTCCAACTCAAATGTATTGCGATTTCCAACGCTCAACAGTATTTCATCACAATTTGGAAGTATTGATTTTATTACCTCACAACATTCCGAATAACCAAACTGCAAATCTGCATCACTGATAAATGCCATCTGGTAGTGGTAAGTTCCAGGAGCATCTTTATCCCAAATATTCTCGTATAAATTCTTATATATATTCCCTATTTCAAAATTATGAGCATTATAGCCACACAAAGAGACTCTGCTGCCCAAATTCTCCAGCAGATAATCATCACGATGAAATATTCCGGCAGTGATACAGCTACACCCTATATCCAGAATTCGTTTCTCGTCATCTGAAGCTAATATGCTCATCAAGGTACGAAAATACCACCAATCCCGCATCCTGCCCATACCAAAGGGCGTACAAACGACATTATTATGTACATAAGAAACAATCTTCTCATCGGGCACATTATACTCAATTCTTAGTTGATTATATATTTCTTTATAATACTTGGTAGAAGCAATAATAACACAGTCAAAATCCAAGCTGAGCCCTTCGGCTGGAGAATACACTTTTTTCCCCATAAGAGTAGCACCCCATTTGGACTGAGCATTATCAATAAATCCTATAATATCTTCATCTATGCATTTTTCAATTGTATTGGCAACCTTGCCCGTACCAAATATCATTACGCCCATAACTATACCTTATCCCGATATCCCTTCATATTACACTTTCCACTGCTTCCAAGACATTCTTTTCAAATTTTTCTAATGAAAAATTTGCATCATATATTTTTCGGCCAGCCTTTCCGTACTGGCCTAAATTTTCCACACTAAGTGCCTCTTTCATTTTTTCAGCCAAACTTTCTGCATCCAATTCACCCAGCATAAGGCATGATTCCCCATTTTTCAAAAATGTCGACTGCCCTATTGCCTTAGATATAATTACTAGTTTTTCTAACATTAATGCCTCTGTAACCACTACTGGCATTGGATCTACAGAAGATGGACACAACAAGACATCTATATTGGCATAGTATTTGATAACCTCTTCATGAGGAATACGCCCCCAGAACTTAATATTGGGGATATTCTTGGCATAATCATAAACCATTTGTCCGTATAGAGAACTGTAATCGCCAATGATATCAAGCCTTATTTTCCGCGTTATCTCAGAAGAATTATTCAATATCTGCATGGCCTGCACAGCCAATAACTGATTTTTTCGTTCTATAACGTCTCCCACAATACAAAATGTGAACACTTCACCATTGTCAGCATTATGATGATATTCTACTGCATCCGGTATACCATACATCAGCAACTGCGGTAGATAATCTTTGTGCCCCAGCTCGGCAAAATTTCTTGCTGCCGCAGGACTGACCGCATATACATGAATATTATCTGCATTACAACGCTGTAATGAGGATACCACCGAAGGAGTATAGTACTCCCCTTTTTCCTCATGTATCCACCACAAAACTGGAACCTTATACCTCATATCAGCCAATAAATATGCTAAAACAACAGTATTTACAACCACTAAATCGAACTGCTCCACCCATTTCATGGTGTTGATACTTTTTTCAAAATAAAACAACTCATCATCTACGACCACTGGAATGTCCTCAGCCGCAAACTTCTCTTCCAAGGCGCCATGTACACCTGTATATACCACCACATCATAGGAATGTTTTTTTAAAATCTTTGCAAAGTATAACAGTACTACTGGTGCTCCTGCCAAGCCCATATCATGGGAAAACAACACGACCCTTTTGCTGTTTGATCGACACAAAAACTCTTCAACTACATGGGGCGTATCTTCAACATAGCCAGATTTAGAACAAAAAGGGCCCAAATCACGATATGAAATGACTTTATCCTCGAATGCTCCCAACGAAAGTAGCTGTTGCCTGACTTCATCAACTGCCGCACACATGATAATAATATAATCAAATGCAAAATTCCTTATTGAATCAGGTGTACACACATGTATCCCATCAATTACAGTATTATGTTTAGCAACGCTATTATCCAAAAAAGCACATATATTTACATTGCTTAAATACTTTTTATAACGTTGATAGATTCGTCCCGAACCAAACACTAAAACATCCATACTATCTCACTCGCATTTTGATTATTTTATTAAGTGCCAACTCCACTAGGTCGAACAACGGATATTG
>Ga0256405_10008252_pt1 | contig 15058 bp, 14 predicted proteins | sample RumenRJG_02DNA_FD_189096 | JGI IMG/M metagenome (GOLD analysis project Ga0256405, IMG submission 189096) | Bovine rumen microbial communities from Lethbridge, Alberta, Canada - RJG_02 | ecosystem: Host-associated > Mammals > Digestive system > Stomach > Rumen | place: Canada: Alberta... | reverse complement strand
TACTTCTGATCACACCAACGGGATTCGTGCACCCTTTTTTAAGGATCGATGCCCGAAGGTTGTTGGTAAAATAATAACTTTCTACCGAGCAGAGGAGTTTTGGGGAGTTATGAATAATTCAGGATTAAAGGATACAGACGATAATATTTTAAATACATTACTTCATGATTCTATATCAAGAAATCTGTATCTGTATAGATTTCCCCGTGTTATATTTTAACAATCTTGAGGTCGCAGCCACTTGAGGTCGCAAATTGCGACCTCAAGTGAAGAGTATGGTGGACGTAGATAGTTACCATATGTCTTCACGGAGCAAGGAATTGCAATGCTTTCAGCCGTACTGAATAGTGAAACGGCTATAAATGTAAGCATAAAGATAATGAATGCATTTGTGGAAATGCGTCGTTTCATGGCAAGTAATGCAATGTTGTTTGAACGCATCAGTGCGGTTGAACTTGGCTTATACTTTTCCAAAAACAAAACTTAGTCAAACAGATATAAAGAATTTTAACGCGCCGTGAGCAAGAAATCCCCCACCTCTATAGGTGGTGGGATGAATTGCGGATTACACGGCGTATTATTAAACAGTATATTCAGTCACAGGGAGAAAAAGATGGTAAACAGAGCAATTAAGTACAGAGCATATCCCACAACTGAACAGAGTATTATGTTTGCTAAGACATTTGGCTGTTGTCGTAAGGTCTATAATCTTATGCTTTCCGATAAGATTGAAGGTTATAAGCTAACTGGCAAGTTTCCTACTGTTACGCCTGCCAAATATAAGAACGATTATCCTTATCTTAGAGAAGTAGATAGTCTTGCTCTTGCCAATAAGCAGATGGACTTACAGAAAGCGTTCCGCAATACATTTAGCAAATCTCGTAAGAAGAAAAACGGTTTTCCTAAATTCAAGTCTGCCAAGCATAGTCGTAAGTCCTATACTACGAACAATCAACATGGGACAGTTGCCATTATAGACAACAAATATATCAAGCTTCCTAAGATTGGCAAAGTAAAAGCCGTCATCCATCGCATTCCTGATAGCGATTGGATTGTAAAGTCAGCTACGGTATCACAGGAATCAGATGGCAAGTATTATATTTCTGTTCTCTTTGAGTTCGACAATGCCATAAATCCTTATGTAGCAAATAAGACCAATGCTATCGGATTAGACTACGCTTCTAATGGCTTGTATGTGGACAGTAACGGTAACGTAGGAACTAATCACAAATATTACCGTGAGAGCCATTATAAACTTGCTAAGGCTCAGCGTAAGCTATCACGTATGCAAGGCTCTAAGAAATACGAGGTAAAGTCCAATAATTATATAAAGCAACTTCGTAAAGTGAATAAGATACATAGGCATATCGCTAATCAGCGTTTGGATAACCTGCATAAGATATCTACTGAGATAGCCAATCAGTATGATGTTGTTTGTGTAGAATCCTTAAATATGAAAGCTATGTCAAATCATGGCTTCGGTTACGGCAAAGCTACTCTTGATAACGGATATGGTATGTTCCTGTCTATGCTTGAATACAAGCTATCTGATAGGAATAAGTACCTTATCAAGGTAGATAAGTGGTTCCCGTCATCACAGATATGTCATTGTTGTGGTATGCTACATCCTGAAATGAAGAATTTAGCTATCCGTAAAATGACATGTGATTGCGGTCTTACAATAAGCCGTGACCAGAACGCTGCTATCAATATCTTACGTGAGGGATTACGACTACTGACTGAAGTAGCCTGAAACTAAATATGACAGTAGGGATGGAATAGCCCAAACTTATACGCCTGTGGACACTGTGTAAGACGAGCCGTTACGTATTATCGTAGCCAGCGCAGTAGTGGTTGAAGCAGGAAGCTCCGACTTCTATAAGTCGGAGTAGTTCACTTCCATGATAGCGAAGCAGCAGAAAGAAGAAGGAGAGGCTATTGTTTCTACCGTTCTTTTTGATGATGAAACAGATGTAATTCATGACAGAGTAGCTATTAGTGAAGTAAAGAAGCTTACAGAAGAAGATTATTATGTTCGTGGCTGCACAGCACTTTTGGATGCGGTAGGTGGAGCAATTCATCATATCGGTAATGTTCATAAGTATGCAAGGGAAGAGGATAGACCGGCTAAGACGTTGTTTGTTATTACAACAGATGGATTGGAAAATGCAAGTAGACATTATTCGTTCACGGATGTTAAGAAACTAATCAAACGTCAACAGGAAAAGTATAACTGGGAGTTCCTTTTCCTTGGAGCCAATATTGATGCTATAGAAGTTGCTGGCAATATGGGCATTAGTAGAGATAGAGCAGCAAATTATAATTGTGATGAAGTAGGAACAGCCCTTAATTATCAGGTTCTTGAAGCTGCCGTAACACGAGTAAGAAAATGCAAAGCTGCAGATATGGCTATGACATTTGCAGGTGGCGCATGGAAAGCAGATATTGATCGTGATTACGAGAAGCGTGGTAAGAAGAACGGAAGAAGGGCAAAATAATGAAATGAGACTTTATGAGACTTACAGCGTACTTTACATTGGTGTATATATAGCGTAAAATATATACACCAATGTAAAGCTTGCTGAGGCGACATATATGACTAAGTTTGAAGAAATTGATGAATTGTTAGAACAAAATAATGGATACTTATTTTCGAAAGATGTAGAGAAAGCCGGAATCTCCAGAACGTATTTGGCTAGCTATGTTAAGGAAAGAGGACTGGAGAAAGTATCAAAAGGAATTTATATTTCGCCGGACACATGGGAGGATGAACTGTACATTCTCCAACTTCGTTATCCAAAAGTTATTTTCTCCGGAGAAACTGCGCTGTATCTTCATGAAATGATTGATAGAGAGTACTCACAGATTGCTGTGACGGTCCCACCAAGATTTAATCGAACTAGATTATTGTCTGAGGGGGTTGTGATTCGGCAGGAACAGGAGGCCAGTTATAATCTTGGAATCACAGAATTACAAACAAATTTTGGAAACACAGTTAGGGTCTATGATGTTGAAAAGACAATCTGTGATCTTGTAAAACTGAGAGGCAAAATAGAAGTTCAACATTATCAGACTGCAATTAAGTCATATATGAGAAGAAAAGATAAGGACTTAACGCGTTTGCTTAAGTATGCAGAAGCTTTAAGAATTCGAGATGAAATCATGAAATACATTGAGGTGATGGTATGATAAAAACTGCTATACAGCTAAAAGCAAAGATAAGAAATATATCCGGTAGTGATAGATTGAAAATCATACTGGTATGATAAACAAGGTATTTAGATAATTAGGTGTTGTATGGGGCAAAAAGAAAAAATTATTGATTTGCTAAAACTGAATACAACTATGACGCAGGGGCGGTTAGCGGAAACAATTTATGGGGATAAGAATCATAGTCCATATATTTATGCTGCATTATTTAAGTTGGTGTCTGATGGCATTGTTACAAGAACCGGTAGTAATCCATCTTATTATTCTTTATCCGGTTTGGCATCGATTATTCCCCAAAAAAATACAAAGTCTATGAAAATTGGTCATGATATTTCTAAAGATGTTATAACGAATAAATCTTTGGATGAGGCAGAAAAAGATGTGATGAGTACGGATAATTATGGCCCTGAAATGGAAATGATAACCCGGTGTCTTATTAAGTATCCTGACAATACGGATTCTGATCTTGTAGCTATGAAAGTTGGACTTATAGATATCACGAATTCAACGCATCTTTCACAGCATAAGAGTAAAATCAGCATGGTGGAACTTTCAAACATTATTGCGTCGATTCCTGATATTGATGAACGAATTAAATCGGGTGATCCAGAAGTGGTAAATATTATTGCACGGAGTAATGGGAAGATAAATTTATTTTCTTTTGCGACAAAGTACTGCTGCTATCATAATAAGAACTTGTATGGACGAGATGACTATTCTATTTTGGATACTGTATTAAAGGATAGTCTTCCAAGATATTTTGAAGATATTACCAAGGGACAAATACAAAGATGGCAGAATTCTTATAATTATGCGGCATATAACGACTACATAACAAAGAAACTGGATGAATTAAATATAACAACAGATTTTAGAAAACGAAAATTTGATTGGTTTGTATGGTATAAGAACCGATAGGAACCGATAGAGTTTGACTTGTCATTATATTAGGACAGGCAGGAAAGAACATTCAGATGCATGTTTAACCTGAAGTCTCAGGCGTATGACAGTAAGGAGACATATTATCTTGTAATAGAGCAGGAAGATAGTGCAGATCTTCCGGAAAGAATAGAATTCCAAATTGATATCGCTTTTGCTGCAGATAATTTGGGGCTCTTTTGGTAAGGAGAATTGTATGGAGATAGCAGACGTTAAGGAACTCCTTAATAATGGCGAAAAAGTGGATATTGAATGCAAGGAGTCAGATAGCAATCTTACTAAATCTCTTTGGGATACATATTCATCTTTTGCTAATACCAATGGAGGCTATATATTTCTAGGTATCAAAGAGAATAAGAAAAAGAAATCTACAGAAGAGCATTTTGAGATTCAAGGCATAAAGAACTATGAAGTCCAAGTTAAAGCCTTTTGGGATACTATTAATAGTAACAAGGTTAATAAAAATATTCTCACGGACGAAGATGTTCAAGTAGTTAAGATTCCTGAGACTGAATTGGCAGTAATTGCTATTCATGTGCCTCGCGCTAATTATAACAATAGACCTATATTTCTAAATGGAAATCCTTATAATTGTACATTTAAGAGAAATCATGAAGGCGACTATCATGCAACTGAGGATGAAGTCAATGCCATGCTACGTGACCAAAAAGCCGATGGAAATGATGGAATGGTTTTGGAGCATTATGACATGGACGACATCGATGCTGAGACCCTTAGCCATTATAGAACTATGTTTCAGAATAATAATCCAGATCATATATGGAATCAGGCTGACAATAAAGAATTTTTAACTATGTTGGGAGGATATAAGAAGGATCGTGACAAAGGTATTGAAGGCCTTACTCTCGCAGGTCTACTTATGTTTGGAAAAGGGCTATCTATAAGAGAGAAATTCGCAAATTTAATGATGGATTATCGAGATGAAAGCCAGGCAACTGGCGAGATGCGCTGGTCTGACCGCGTAACATACGATGGTACATGGGAGAATAATCTTTTTAATTTTTTCATGAAAGTGTCACCTAAGCTAACAGCTGATTTGAAAAAACCTTTTGTATTAGAGAATCAGCAGCGAATAGATGATACACCGATACACAAGGCTATCCGAGAGGCTTTTGTTAATATGATAATTCATTCGGATTATTTATTAGATGCTGGCACTCTTAAAATAATCAAAAAGCAAGATGAATATGCATTTACTAACCCTGGAAACCTTAAGCTTTCTGTTGAAGAAATTTATAAAGGTGGAAATTCTAAATCCAGAAATCCTAGCATGCAATTAATGCTTAGAATGGTTGGATTTGGTGATAATGCTGGTTCAGGCATTCCTACCATACTTGGCGCATGGAAACAGGCAGATTGGATAGAACCAGAATTGTATGAAGATACGCAATTAAATCAAGTTACGCTCACACTGAAAACATTAGCAAGTTGGACTAAATCAGTTGATGAATTACAGGATAACGTCGTAAATCTGCCAGGTATATCAGAAGAAAGTGCTGCAGAAATGAAAAATGCATTATCTGTTTACAACTTAGGTATTTCTCCTGAAGAACGCGCAAATCTGACTGATGTTGCTAGAGCTATTTCGAATACAATGAAGAAATTTAATGAGCTTGATTTTTCTGGTTTAAATGAGACGATATCACGATTCGCTGAGCTGAGCAAGCTGATTCAACCAGCTAATGATAACGCAAAGGTTTTAGCAAAATTGATATCCGATGGATTGAAAAATAGCATCGAATCAGCGAATAAATCAGCGAATTCAGAAGAAAAATCAGCGAATAAATCAGCGGATTCATCAGATAATAGTGATAATGATACAGAAAATCTTTCCAAGCGTCAGGCGCAGATATTATCTGTGATGGAAAACGGAAAAGAATATACTACAGAGAATATTGCTGCATTGATAGAATTGAAAGGCCCAAGAACAAGACAGTTAATGAATGAACTAGTTGAGTTGGGCAAGGTAGAGAGCTTAGGTACAACAAAGGATCGTAGATACAAAAAAATAAATCTGTAATAGAGGAGCAAGGACGGCATGGATGATATGAATTATCCATATGGTACAAGTGAAGAAATAAATACAGAAGAATCAGAAAGCGCCGTCTCAGTGTAGGATTTAAAAAATTCTGATAGAGAAGTAATTGATAAGAAGCTCAGACAGTATTTTGATGGAAAGATTGTCCGCAAGGATTTGACGAAGCACATAAAAGAGGGTGCTAATGTGCCTATCTATGTGTTGGAGTACTTACTTGATCAATATTGCAACTCAGATGACGCGGTGTTAATGATGATGCTTACGTTTCACTCACTGATATTGCAAAATATAAAAATCCAGACAATGCTTTTATCGTGGTAGCAAACTGGATGCGCAATCATTCTACAACTGAATAAAAGGTAAATGGTGGAATTTAAAAGTTCATTTTTGGTGAAAAGGTAAATCCCGCAGGCCCAATCGTGATTTCCTCACTCTTATGCTATAATAATCATTGAATAACCAGAAAATGTTTCAGACAAGGATGATTATTTATGAGTAAAGAAGCAAAAGATGTAGATGGACAGATGTCCCTCTTTGACATGATGAATGGCGCTAGTGGGAGTCAGGCTTCCGATAAGCCATCTGGCTATAAGATGGCAGGTTCTGATGAGATCCTAAGCGCAATAGATAACCTGATGGGAAGTAGCTCTGCTGAGGAAGCAGATGATACAGAAGAGGATGGTCTCCCATATGAAGAGACTCCTCCAGCACCAGACCTCACCACAATGGATGTGAAGAAATTCCACATCCCAGAGGATGATGACGTAGTTGAGATTATCTACGAAGAAGGTGACCTGGTTAGCCCAATCTATGCAAGTGATCGGGAGTTCGTGGTACTGAGCCAAAAGGATCGTATGGTATTAGTTCAGGATCCTAAGTCTAAGGATACCCATGAGATGGCACTTGCAGATCTAAAGCGGGTACATCACTATGGACTGATCTTCGACATGGATGGAACCCTGTGGGATTCCTCTGAAGCAGTAGCAGCTAGCTGGACAGAGGTATTAAGCCGCTATCCAGAGACAGAGGGACAGGTGATTACCCCAGCGGATGTACAGGCTGTGATGGGTCAGACTATGACAGACATCCAGAAGCACTTTGGCTTCTCCTCTCAGATCATGAAGGAATGCATGACCTATGAGAATGCCTACCTGGAAGAGCATGGTGCAGTTCTCTATCCACAGCTGGCAGAGACATTGCAGAAGCTATCGAATCTCATGCCGCTCTACATCGTATCCAACTGTCAGAAGGGTTATATCGAAGCTTTCCTAAAGTGGAGCGGACTAGAGAAGCACTTTAAGGATCATCTCTGCTTTGGTGATAATAATAAGGGTAAGGACCGTAATATTAAGAAGATTGCCAAGTATCATAGCCTGACCGACTACTTCTATGTAGGCGATATCGAGAATGATTACAATGCAACAGTAGCCGCTGGCGGCACCTTTATCTATGCATCCTACGGATTTGGCGAGGCACCATTGGCGGAGTATCGCATAGATTCGATTGCAGAGCTTCCTGATCTGATGAAGGACATACTAGATCAGGAGTAGGGTTTGAAAGACAAAAGATTCGTATGGATTTCTTCTAAGAAAAGCTAAGAAAAGCTAAGAAAAAGCTAAGAAAAGGGGTCATATTTCTTGACAATTACAGGATAGAATTGTACCCTTGATAGGGTTGAAAACCGATTTATTTTTAGAAATGAGGATACTATGGCTAAGAAACTTGAGGATTACGTACGTACAATTCCGGATTTCCCTGAGAAGGGCATCATGTTCCGTGATATTACTACAATTCTGATGGATCCAGATGGATTCCAGCTTGCAATTGATTCTCTGCAGAAGGCACTTGAGGGCGTTGATTTTGACGTTCTGGCTGGCACAGAGTCCCGTGGATTTATCTTCGGAACACCTCTGGCATACAACCTGCACAAGCCTTTCGCTCTGATTCGTAAGGCAGGTAAGCTTCCAGCTGAGACAGTATCTATGGAATATGACTTAGAGTATGGCTCTGCTACAATCGAGATGCATAAGGATTCCGTCAAGCCTGGTCAGAAGGTTGTCCTGGTTGATGATCTGATCGCAACTGGCGGTACCATCGAAGCAGCTGCGAAGCTGGTTGAGAAGCTGGGCGGCGAAGTTGTTAAGATGCTTTTCGTTATGGAGCTTGAGGGACTGAAGGGCAGAGAGAGGCTGAAGGATTACGATGTATACTCAGCGATCGCTTATCCTGGAAAGTAATTCCTGGTTTATATTTGGTAAATGTGGAGTGAGGTGGCATGGGCCCCTCACTCTTTTTCGTGGCAGTACTTGCGCAGCAGGAAGATTCGCCCAATAGACTACATCCTATGACCGAATCATCACCGTTGGCTGTAAGTTACCTGGCCACAGTTTAGGAGGACATCATGAATAGATTAGAACGTGTCTATAAGGAGATGGAGAAGCAGGGATTAGAGCAGATTTTGGTAACAGACCCACACTCCATCTGGTATTTAACAGGGATTGCAAATGAGCCATATGAGCGCTTATGGGTGCTCTATCTCTCTCGTAAATGTAAACCAATCCTATTTGCCAATCGCTTATTTAATATCCCATCCATTGAGGAGAAGCCAGACCTGCCAGAAGTGGTATGGCATAGCGATACCGATGATGCAGTTCAGATGATTGCAGACCGTATAGCAAAAGAGGGCACCCTGGGGATCGATAAGGCGTGGACTGCAGGCTTCCTAATCCCTCTCTTAGAGAAGTGCCCTGGTATCCGTCCAGTTCTCTCCAGCGACTGTGTCGACTACTGTCGTGCCAGAAAGGATGAGGAGGAGAGGACCCTGATGCGTGAGGCTTCTCGTATCAATGATGTGGTCAATCATAGAGCGAGAGGCTATATTAAGGTTGGTATGACCGAGCGCCAGGTGGCAGACTTCATCGATAATGCCTATAAGGAAGAGGGAGCAGAGGGTCCATCCTTTACCACCATCGTATCCTTTGGCGCCAATGCAGCAGACCCTCATCATGAGCCGGACGATACGGTATTAGAGGCGAATCAGAGCGTGCTTTTTGATATGGGATGTAAGTATAAGCGCTATTGCTCCGATATGACGCGAACCTTCTTCTCTGGACAGCCTACAGAGGAAGAAAGTAGAGTCCATGACCTGGTTCGTGAAGCCAATGAGAAGGCAGAGGCCTTGATCCGTCCTGGCACTCCAATCTGTGACTTAGACCGTGCAGCCAGAGAGCATATCTCAGCAGCTGGTTACGGGGAATACTTCAACCATCGTCTGGGCCACTTCATCGGTCAGACGGATCACGAGAAGGGTGATGTCAGCAGTGCCAATACAGAGGTGTGTGAACCTGGCATGATCTTCTCCATTGAACCAGGCGTCTATTTCCCAGGCAGGTTCGGTGTCCGGGTAGAGGATCTGGTGCTGGTAACGGAGGATGGATGTGAGATCCTGAATCATGAGGACAAGCACTGGAGTATTGTTGGATAATACTTCTCTTAAAGTAATGTAATGTAATAAATGCCCCAGTTGATGGCTGGGTTTATATTCTAGGAGGTGTGTTCAATGAGTAGAGATGATAAGAAGGAAGTCATGGTTGGAACAGATCGAGAGTGCGCCCGTGCCCATGGTCTGGCAGAGTATATGCTGGACTTTTTGGAGGAGTGCCCAACTGCATTTCATGCCATTGGTAAGGTCCGAGAAGTGCTTCTGTCTGCTGGATATAAGGAACTATCTGAGGGCAGCCGCTGGGAGCTTGCAGAGGGTGGTAAGTACTTCGTCGTACGTAATGAATCCTCTGTCATTGCCTTTCGTATTCCTCGTAAGGCGGTTCATAGCTTCATGATTACTGCATCTCACAGCGACTCTCCAGCCTTTAAGCTGAAGGCGAATCCAGAGATGGAGGCAGGCAAGGCATATACCACTCTCAATGTGGAGAAGTATGGCGGTATGCTGATGTATCCCTGGTTCGACCGTCCACTGTCAGTGGCTGGTCGTCTGCTGGTTCGTGATGAGGATGGGGCGATGCGTACAGAACTTGTAAATGTAGACCGTGACCTCTGTATGATTCCATCCCTTGCCATTCATATGGATCGTGATGCCAATAAGGGACACGACCTGAATCCTCAGAAGGAACTGATCCCAATCCTTGGAGATGAGACTGCCAAGGGCTCTCTGATGGAGATCATTGCAGATACAGTTGGCGTCGATGTTGAGGACATCCTGGGAGATGATCTCTTCCTCTATGCTCGTGGCAGAGGACATGTCTGGGGAGCAAATCAGGAGTATGTATCTGCAGGTCACTTAGATGATCTACAGTGTGCTTATGCAAACCTGATTGGATTTGTAGCAAGCTCTGGAAACAATCATGATATGAATCAGGTGAACCGCTTGATTGGCGAGCTTGGAATAACTGCTGAGGAGACACTTGGCATCGAGGACAAGTCTTATCAGGGTCTACCTTTCCAATTAAGTGAAGACCGCATGATGGACACAGTTCCTGTGCTGGCAATCTATGATAATGAGGAGGTTGGCTCTGGAACCAAGCAGGGCGCAGACTCTACCTTCCTGTCCGATGTGCTGAATCGCATCAAGGAGAATCTGTCCATGAACCAGGAGGACTTCTCCATGGCCATTGCCAATTCCTTCATGCTATCCTGCGATAATGCCCATGCCATCCATCCAAACTATCTGGATAAGGCAGATCCGGTGAACCGTCCAGTGATGAATCATGGTGTAGTAATTAAGTACAATGCCAATCAGAAGTACACCACAGATGGCGTATCGGCAGCAGCTTTCAAGGAAGTCTGTGCTGCAGCAGGAGTGGAGTATCAGGAATTCACCAACCGCTCGGATATGGCAGGTGGATCTACCCTTGGCAATATCTCCAATGCCCATGTATCACTGAATACAGTGGATATCGGACTGCCTCAGCTGGCCATGCACTCTCCATATGAGACCGCTGGTGTATACGACACATTAGATCTGGTTCGATTAAGCAGAGTCTTCTATCAGGGACGCTTTACCGATCTGGGACATGGTAGCTTCCGACTGGAAGTATGAGGTGAAATATGGGACCGATTGTTGTTGCATTAATTCTTATTTTTTTACTGGCCATGGCGCTGGCATTTATCATCCCAGTGTCCTATATCCTGGCCAAGTATGTGTCAGAACCTCATACGATTTCCTATCAGGATGCCTATGACACCGAGAAGGAGAAGGGCTTCCTGGAGGGCTATGATTCTCTAGAAAAGGAGGAGATTATGATTCCATCCTTCGATGGATATGAGCTCCACGGGGAAGTCATTCTGAGAGAGGGACTGAAGGAGTCAGAGGTGGTAGAGGAATCAGATGGAGGGAATGGATCAGACGGATCCCATGGACGGAATGGATCAGATGGTTCAGACGGATCCCATGGGGCTGGCTCTAGGGAGCGATTCGTGATTCTAACCCACGGCTATACCTATAATCGTCTGGGCAGTGTCAAGTATATGAATCTCTATCGTAAGATGGGATACAGCTGTATCCAGTACGACTTAAGAGGACATGGAGCCAATGCCAAGTGCCCGGTTACCATGGGACTGAAGGAGTCCAAGGATCTCTTAGCTGTGATTGACTGGGTTCATGAGAGATATGGAGAGAATATCATCCTGGGTCTCCATGGAGAGTCTATGGGCTCTGCCAGCCAGACTCTAGCCCTGAGAGAGAAGCCCAGGGTGGACTTCGTGGTGAATGACTGTGGCTTTGCAGAATTAACAGAGGTTCTCCGGGGACAGTTGTCAAAGCGTTTCCATCTGCCAGCCTTCCTGGTATCCACCGCATCTATTCTGAATAAGATCTATTACAAGTACTCTTATCAGGAGGTTCGCCCAGTAGATGCTCTAAAAGAGAATCAGGTTCCAATCTGCTTCATGCATGGAAGAGAGGATACCTTCATCCCTTACCAGCATAGTGAGCTTATGGCAGAGACCACCAAGGGATATCAGGAGGTTCATCTCTATGAGGATGCGGATCATGCCCTAAGCTTTGAAAAGCATCCCAAGGAGTATGAAGAGAATCTCAAGGCTTTCCTAGAGAAGGTTCTGGGATAAAAGTTTATTTCATAGATAGATATATAGTTATATAGTCATACACATTAGCACCTGTATCTTTGGATATGGGTGCTTTGTTGTTTTTCCAACAAACAAATTCTACCAACCATGTTATAGTAGCCTTGTTCGAAATAAGAATATGATTTTGAAAGGATCATTTGAAATATCATTTTGGGATATATGAAGGAGCATAGAAGGAGAATAAGATGGGAAAGTCATTAGATCTAAGTAAGAGTGTGTATGAATTACTGCAGCAGTATCCAGAACTGAAGGAGACCATGATTGAGATTGGATTCAAGGACCTATCCAATCCAGCCAAGCTGAATACCATTGGACGTATCATGACTATACCGAAGGGATGCCTGGTGAAGGGATTCGAGATCCCTGTTGTCTTGAAGCAGTTAGAGGATGCAGGATACGAGCCAGAGGGTAAGAAGCCTGCCTTCGTAAGCAAGTTTCTTGGAAAGAATGGACAGGTGACTGTGGCAGCAGAGGATGGAACAGATGAAGAGGTCCGCAATCAGAAGATTAAGTCCTACATCATGCGTCTCTCGGATGGTGAGGATCTAGAGTCTGTAAGTAAGGACTTCGTCCGGGAATTCAAGGATGTAGATGCCCTTGAGATCGTCAAGGCAGAGCAGGCTATGATTAATGAGGGAATGGCCCTAGAGAAGGTCCAGTCCCTTTGCGATGTCCACTCAGCGCTATTCCATGGTGCAACCCGTGAGGAGCAGATTATGAATGCAGAGAAGGCAGTTGAGGCGTCTCGTGCCAGACAGGAAGGCAAAGAAAATGTAGAGACTGTCTATACCCCAGATAAGATAGCAAGATCCCAGGCGGTCGCACATGACCCTGCTACGATGCAGGATAAGAAGGCTATAGCAACCCGCCTGTCCTACACGGTGAACCATCCAGTATACGTATTCACTAAGGAAAATAATGCTGTAGAAAAGCAGTTGGCGAAGAGCAGAGACTTATTAGAAGCTGCTAGGAAGGCATATCAGGCTGTCTTCGGAAATGAAGGTGGAGAAGGAAGTAGAGATGCTGATTCCCAGGACCGAAGCATCCTAGCAGAGGCCAATGGAGAACTGTTAGATGCCCTTAAAACGGATCGTAAGATTGCTATGCATTATGCCAAGAAGGGAGACCTGATCTATCCCCTCTTAGCATCCAAGTATGAGATTGTAGGTCCTTCCAACGTGATGTGGGGAGTCGATGATGAGATCCGGGATGAGATTCGATATCTGGCAGCAGGACTCCCCAAGGAGGAGCGTCTCGAAAACTGGTATCAGAGAATCGAGGATGCCTTAACCCGTGCAGATGAGATGGTTTATAAGGAGCGTAATATCCTCTTACCAATGTGCGCTGTGACATTTTCGGAGGCGGATTGGAAGCAGATGTCCTTTGATCTCCAGGATTATGATCCATGCTTTACAGAGGAGTTTCCAATCTGGGATGAGGCAGCAGAGATTCGCCGTCCGAAACCAAGTATCCAAGGGGATGAGGTGCGCTTCCCAGTTGGACATATGACAGCGAAGCAGATCAATGCAGTGCTGGATACCATTCCTATGGAGATCTCCTTCATCGATGAGAATGATATCAACCGCTACTTCAATCAGCAGCAGGAGAAGAAGGCCTTCAAGCGCCCGGATGCGGCCTTGGATCGTGAGGTGTACTTCTGTCATCCAGCCCGAATTGAGCCTATGGTACGGGCAGTGATTACAGATCTGAAGGCTGGTGTTAGAGATTCAGAGGATGTCTGGATGATGAAAAATGGTCGTCCAACACTGGTTCGCTACATGGCAGTTCGTGATGCAGATGGATCCTACGTGGGCACCATGGAGGCTGTTCAGGATCTCTCCTTTGCAGAGAAGCATTTCCGGGAAATGTAAACCAGGCAGATGACTGGTGTGCTGCTGGAGACTCTGTTCATTGTAATTTTGTAAAATATACCCTGTAGAATTTGAAAGCAAGGCATGGAAGTGCCTTGCTTTCGTGTTATTATAGATAGAAGACTTATAGGTTTTTATGGTTATGAGTCTGCAGTTCGTAATTGATAGTTATGCGTCTGCATTTCGTAATGGATGGAAGCACTTGTGTCGTCATAAGGATTATTGATGATGTATGGAGGATTTATGGATATCAATTGGATTGAATTACCACATAAGATTTATGGTAAGAATGAATATGGCAAGATTATTGCAGAAGTAACTTTCCCAGAAAAGAAGCCAGGCATCTGCACCATCGAAGACTGTTTTTTTGATGAGGACTACCGTAGTCTAGAGGATGTGGATCGTCTGATGGAGAGAGCCTATGAGATGGTAAAGTCTCGTGGTGAGAAACTAGAGTCGGATCATCCATATGGAAGGAAATGGTTAAGTGAGCATGGACACTGATTCTGTTACTAAAATAAAGTCTCTATTCTATGATGTGGATGCCATTGACTTTTTACATCTCAATAATTTCTGAGAAGGATTTACAAAAAAAGATGCTCGACCGAAAGGTCAATGTCATTAAGTTAAAATAACAAACATAGATTCCTATATCAGAAATGGTATAGGGGTCTTTTTTTTAACACTTGACACGAGCGACAAAATGTGCGGCCGCTTTCGCTACTGAACGAATAGAGAAGTAGCGAAAGCGGCCCTTGTAATTAGCAAGAGTTAATTGCAAGGAGGTACTTATATGAAACCAAAACACATTAAAAAGCTATTAATGTCGGAAATTGAAACTGTTGCAAATGCTTCTGATAAGTATTGTTCAAAT
>Ga0256405_10008251_pt1 | contig 15060 bp, 11 predicted proteins | sample RumenRJG_02DNA_FD_189096 | JGI IMG/M metagenome (GOLD analysis project Ga0256405, IMG submission 189096) | Bovine rumen microbial communities from Lethbridge, Alberta, Canada - RJG_02 | ecosystem: Host-associated > Mammals > Digestive system > Stomach > Rumen | place: Canada: Alberta... | reverse complement strand
ATCTGGCGGATCTCGCTCATCAGGGGATAACGGGGGTTGGCTCCGGTGCACTGATCGTCGAAGGCCTGTTCCGTCATCTCGTCCAGCGTCGCGAGGAAGCTCTCCTCATCCGGCACATAGTCACGGATCGTGGGCTTGATGCCGATCTGACGCTTGAGTTCGTCGATCTTCCCGATCAGCGCCGCGACCAGTTCTTCGTCGCTTCCCCCTCTGCAGCCCAGATAAGCGGCAATCTCCGCATAGCGGGCCATGGTGTGCGGGTGGTCATACTGCGGGAAGGTCCCCATCTTGGTCGGGACCTCGGCCGAGTTGAAGCGGATGACTTCGTCCATCATCAGCGCGTTTGCCAGACCGTGGGCAATGTGGTGGAAGGCGCCCAGCTTGTGCGCCATGGAGTGCATCACGCCGAGGAAGGCATTGGCGAAGGCCATGCCGGCCATTGTGGCGGCATTGGCGACCTTTTCCCTGGCCTCCAGATCCGTCTGGCCGTTTTCATAGGCGCGGGGCAGGTAGGTAAACAGCGTCTTCAGCGCCTTCAGCGCCAGGGCATCGGTATAGTCCGTGGCCATTACCGAGGCATAGGCCTCCAGCGCATGGGACACCGCGTCGATGCCGGAAGAGGCCGTGAGGCCCTTGGGGGCGCTCATGTGCAGGTCGGTGTCCACAATCGCCATGTTCGGCATCAGTTCATAGTCCGCGAGCGGATACTTGATTCCGCTGGTCTCGTCGGTGATGACCGCGAAGGGTGTGGCCTCGCTGCCCGTTCCCGCGGAGGTGGGAATCGCGACAAAGTATGCCTTTTCGCCCATCTTCGGGAACTTGTAGATTCTCTTCCGGATATCCGAGAAACGCATCGCCATGTCGGCGAAGTCCGCTTCGGGGTGCTCATACAGCACCCACATGATTTTCGCCGCGTCCATGGGCGAGCCGCCGCCGAGGGCGAGGATAACATCCGGCCTGAAACTCAGCATCTGGGCCGCGCCGCGTCTGGCGCATTCCAGGGTGGGGTCGTTCGGCACATCGAAGAAGCAGGTGTGCTGGATTCCCATTTTTTCCAGCTGCTCAAAGATCGGCGCCGCCGCGCCGGACTTGTACAGGTGCGGGCCGGTGACCACGAAGGCACGGGTCTTTCCCATCTCTCCCAGCTCGGCCAGAGCGGTCGGCAGGCAGCCCCGTTTGGTATAGATCTTTTCAGGCGCGCGGAACCACAGCATGTTCTCCCTTCTTTCCACGACGGTTTTGATGTTCAGCAGGTGCTTGACCCCGACGTTCTCTGAGACCGAGTTTCCGCCCCAGGAGCCGCAGCCCAGCGTCAGGGACGGCGTCAGGGCAAAGTTGTACAGGTCGCCGAGGCCGCCGTGGGACGAGGGGGTATTGACCACGATCCGGCAGGTCTTCATCCTGTTCTGGAACTCCGCCAGCTTCTCCTGTCCGGTAACCGGATCCAGATAGATGGAGGAGGTATGACCGAGGCCGCCGTCTTCGATCAGGCGCTCGGCCTTGGCGAAAGCGTCCTGCAGGTCCGCCGCGCGGTACATTGCCAGCACCGGAGAGAGCTTTTCATGGGCAAACTCCTCGCTCGGGTCCACCGAGTCCACCTCGCCGATCAGGATCTTGCTCCGCTCCGGTACCGTGATTCCGGCCAGCGCCGCGATGGTCGCCGCCGACTGTCCGACGATCTTTGCGTTCAGAGAGCCGTTGATCAGGATCGTTTTGCGGACCTTGTCCAGTTCCTCTCCCTTCAGGAAGTAGCAGCCTCTTGCCGCGAACTCACGCCGCACCGCGTCATAGACCTTCGTATGCACGATAACGGACTGTTCCGAAGCACAGATCATGCCGTTGTCAAAGGTCTTGGAGTGAATGATGGAGTTGACGGCCAGCAGAATATCCGCCGTCTCGTCGATGACCGCCGGCGTGTTTCCCGCGCCGACACCCAGCGCCGGAGTGCCGGAGGAATAGGCCGCGTTGACCATGTTCGGGCCGCCGGTGGCGAGAATGATGTCCGCTTTCTTCATCAGCACGCCCGTCATGTCACGCGACGGCATGTCAATCCAGCCGATGATGTCTTCCGGTGCGCCGGCCGCTACGGCCGCTTCCAGGACGACCTTCGCCGCCTCCACCGTGCAGGCCTTCGCCCGGTGATGCGGGCTGATGATGATGCCGTTGCGTGTCTTCAGCGCCAGAAGCGTCTTGAAGATGGCGGTGGAAGTCGGGTTTGTCGTCGGAATAATCGCGCAGACCAGACCCAGGGGCTCGGCAATCTTCCGCATGCCGTATTCCTTGTTTTCTTCAATCACGCCGCAGGTCCTGGTGTTCCGATAGGCGTTGTAGATATATTCGGACGCGAAGTGATTCTTGATCACCTTGTCTTCCACGATTCCCATTCCGGTCTCCGCCACTGCGGCCTTGGCCAGCGGAATGCGCGCCTTGTTGGCCGCGGTCGCCGCCGCCAGAAAGATTCTGTCCACCTGCTCCTGTGAGTAATGCGCATAGATCGCCTGGGCTTTTTTAACCCGGTCGATCTCCTGCTCCAGCTTCTCAACAGAATCGATGAATTCATATGCTTTGCTCATGTTGATCGCCTCCTTGCTTCGTCAACAAAATAACAAATTCCGGACATTTTGTCAACAGGTTAACAAACTTTCGGATACCTGCATAATTCCGTCGGTCCGCCGCATTTTGACTTGTCTTATTTTTGGTCAGACTGCACAATCCTTTCCCCTTGTTTTCATATAGTTTGCACAGTTCTGTGCTTTCGCTCTGTACTTTCCGGCGTTCTCCCGCTGGTTAAACTGCTCCGCCTTTCTGATTCTCCTGTGGGTTTCCCTTCTTCCGCCGCTCCTGTCCGCTTTGCCTGCGGCGGGCAATTGTTCATTGAATCGTCATTGCAAGCCTGGATATTTTCTGTTAAGATGAAAGCATCAAATCGTGGGGAGGTTTTACCATGATCAAAATCCTTGCCAAGCGTCTCGTCAAAGAAGAATGTGTCGAAGACTATCTGGCCATGACAAAGGAGCTGGTTGCCGCTTCCCAGGCCGAACCGGGCTGCGTCACCTATACGCTCAACCGCTGTGCCGAAAACCCGCGCCTGTTCTGCTTCATTGAGATCTGGAAAGACCAGGCCGCCATTGAAGCGCACAACACCAGCGAGCACTTCACCCGCATCGTTCCGCAGCTTGCCAAATACCTTGAAATCAATTACCCGGTAGAACATTATACGGAGGTCTGAACATGAAAAGATATCAAAAAATTCTCGCTCTTCTCCTGGTCCTTCTGATGGCCTTTGCCCTCAGTGGCTGCAGTGTCATCACCATCACCAAAACCGCCGCCAACATGAACAGTCTGGACAGTGTGAGCGCCGATCTGAATCTGGACCTCAGCATGGATATGACCATGATGGAGGAAACCTCTCCCTTCACGATCAACGTGTCCGGTCCTCTTGACATCGACCTTGAGAATGAAAAAGGCAAGGCGGATCTCACCGTTGACCTCATGGGCGAGAAGCTGGCTCTGCTCCTCTACTTTGAAGAGCAGGAAGACAAGTTCGTGATCTATTCCTCCGCCGACAACGGGGAGTCCTGGACCAAAAACGAGACAGCCCTGAACGACGGGAAGGAAAAGGGCTCTTCCGACCTGAAGTCCCTCGCGATGATCAAGAAGCTCGCCGGTTCCTTTGAGGAAACCGGCACCGAGACGGTCCGCGGGAACGAGGCCGTGATCTACTCCGGCAGCATTCTCTGGAAAGACCTGCTCGCCGATGTGGATCTCTCTTCCGCCATGGAAGCAGCCGGCGCTGCCGCTGAATCCGCCGCCGGTACGCCGCTTGATCTCAGCGGTATGGACCTGACCGCCCTGGGCAGCATCCCCGTCACCATCGGATTTGACAAGGAGAACGCCCTGATCGTAAAGGGCTCCATCGATCTCACCGAGACCGTTCAGAACCTGATTCCCATGGTCATGAAAGTCGCCATGCAGTCCATGGCCGCCCAGAGCGGAGTGGACGCGGCAGAGATGGAGGACTTTGACCTCAGCGCCCTTGGTTTCAGCCTGGATATCCACACTCTGAACGTCTCCGCCGAGCTCTATAACTTCGACGCCGTCGGCGAGATCACGATCCCGCCGGAAGCCCTGGCCGCCGAGGTCGCCGAAGCTGCCTGATCCTTTCTGCCCTTTTGCAATGCTTCCAGGGGGATGATCTCTTGCAAATAGTTTCTCATCAACCGCACCATAAGCCGAAGTTGACCGCGGTCAGCAGTTTTCACTATTTTCGTCTGGTCTATCGCTCCGCGCTGTTTCTCGCGTTTCTGTGGATGTATCTCTCCTGCCGTCTGAGCGGCGGTCCGGAGATCTCTGAAGTACTGGAGAGCCGTCCCCTGATCTTCAGTCTCATCTGGGTCGTTTTCACGCTGGAGATGATCCTGCGCTTCTTCCCCTCCCGGCTGGAGAGTCCGGGATGTCAGAAGCAGTTTGCCCGGAACTATGTCAAGACCGGCAAAACGAACATCGACATCCAGGACAACAACGGGGTTGTGCTGGTGGCGCTGATCTGGGTTGCCTTCAACGCCCTTTTCGGCGCGCTGCACATGTCCGGCATTCTGGACGACGGCATCATGATTCTCCTTTGTCTGGCCTATTCGGTCTGCGACATGATCTGCATCCTGTTCTTCTGCCCTTTCCAGAGCTGGTTTCTGAAGAACAAGTGCTGCTGCACCTGCCGGATCTACAACTGGGACTACGCCATGATGTTCACGCCGCTCTTCTTTGTGCGCAAATCCTACACCTGGAGCCTGCTGGTGCTGTCCGTGGCGCTGCTGGCCCGCTGGGAGATCACCTTCTACAAATATCCCGAGCGCTTTTCCGAGGCGACCAACGGCTATCTCGGCTGCCGGAACTGCTCTGAGAAGCTCTGCACCCATAAAAACCAGCTGAAGCGGCTCTGGACCCAGATCGCCGCCTTCACCGACCAGCGTCTGCGCAAACTGCGCTAGACGCATAAAATGAAAAAGCAGGAAGGCAGATACCGTGTCTGTCTTCCTGCTTTTTTGTTATAGTCTGATCGGTTATGTTGTCTGTCCTCGGATCAGATCTCGATTTTCGCGCCCATGAGTTTCGCGAACTCGCGGACAATCGCGGTGTCGCCCGGCCAGGCCGGAGCCGTGACCAGATTGCGGTCCACGACGGCTTCCGTCACATCCACGGGGACATAGGTGCCGCCGGCCAGCGTCACATCCGGTCCGACCGCGGGATAGGCCGTGGCTTTGTAGCCGGCCAGCACGCCCGCCGCCGCCAGGACCTGCGGCCCGTGGCAGATGGCCGCCACCGGCTTCCCGGCGGCAAAGAACTCACGGACGATCTCCAGAACTCTGGCGTTCAGGCGGATATACTCGGGAGCGCGGCCGCCGGTGATGAAGAGGCCTTCATAGTCCTCGGTCTTCACCGCGTCAAAGTCCGCCGTCAGGGCGAAGTTGTGACCGCGGAGCTCGGTGTACGTCTGCTCGCCCAGGAAATCATGGACCGCCGTGGCGACCGTCTCGCCCGCTTTTTTGTCCGGGCAGACCGCGTCCACCTGATACCCCAGCACGCCCAGCGCCTGGAACGGGACCATGGTTTCATAGTCCTCTGTGAAATCGCCGCAGAGAAGCAGTACCTTTTTTGCCATAAGAAACAACCTCCTTCAAATATTTGTTGGTTTGGCTGAATGCATTATAGCATCGTCCTGTGGAAAACACAATCGAAAGTGAAGGTTATTTCCGTAGGATACGTCATAATAAAGCGGAACTGCTCGGTTCAGAGGCACATATAGTCCTGTTATGCCTCTGCATCTTTTCTCACGCTGTTTTCACTTCTACTCTTTTGCCGGCAAATGCAATTCCGTATTTCACGATCTCAGAAACTCCACGATCCTTCATATCCGTGAAGTACGCTTTGTCTTCAATCTGACTCAATGCTTCCTCGGCAAGGTCAGCGAGCGACGCCTTTTCCGATGCGGGTACCGCTTTGAACTCCATGATGATTCCCGGGAGCTTCTGATCTTTCGGCTCCAGGCTCAGGTCAAATCTTCCTTCCCCCGCTTCTCTGTTGGAGCGGATGAGAAACTTGGAAGAAAGGCTCGCAACCAGACCAAGTACCATTCCGTGATAAAACCCTTCTGCCGCTCCGTCAAAGCTTGAGATTGTGGTCAGCATATAGTTTCTGATTGCCCGCTGCAGTCGTTCTCCGTCATTGAGGTAAACCGCTTTTTCGATCTCGGCTATCACGCCGCTGTTTGAACCGGTTTTGATCCAGCTTAATATCTCCGTGTTATAGATTCTTCGAACTTCCGAATTCGGCAGGCGCAGTTCGGCAAACGTTCCGATTTCCGTCTCCTCGGGAACTGTGGCCGGCGTCAGATATCCAGCCAACAGCAGAAAGCTGAAAATTGTGTCGCTCCCATCCGGCATCCTGGGATAGATGACTTCCAGATCCAGCAACGATGGAATTGCCGCCCCCTGCATAACCGCGGTCAGCTCCTGTGCGGTCTCTGGTGTCAGCTGAGTCAGCATCTCGCGGATGATCTCATTGTCACTGGTATTGGCCCAGTATGGTCTGGCCTGGCATCCGGAAGCAAAATAGTTCGTGACCGACCACGGATTATAGATTTCCGTGTTTCCGAAGCGGTATCCGTCATACCAGTTCCGAATTTCATCCATGGCCTCTTCCCGATGGTAATATTTTGCCATCGCCTTCACTTCTTCTTCCGTAAAGCCAAAGTATTCGCTGTATTTTCTGTCCAGCACGGTATTTACCATTGGATTGTTCAATCCACTGAACAGATTCTCTTTTGATATCCGCAGAATCCCGGTAAGTACACCGAAAGCAAGCTCGGTGTTGTCTTTCAGTCCACCCGACAGGAAGTTTCTCATAAAAGAAATGGCCTCCTGGTAAAAGCCTTTCGCGTATCCCTGTTGAATCGGCGTGTCATATTCGTCAATCAGGATCACCACCCTGGACTGATAATGCTTGGAAAGCATTCCGGTCAGGTTCAACAGGGCGCGGCTGAGTTCTACATCGCTCAGCTCTCCCTTCTCCAAACGCGCCATATAATCTTTTGCATCCGGTTCCAGTGCAGCGCTCTGTTTCAGCTCGCTGTGACGTTTGTATTCATCTTTCATGACCAGCCGGATCGCTTCGATTGATTCCGCCCAGTTTTGGAATTTCACATCTTTGAACGTAAGCGTAATGACCGGATATGCGCCCTGCTGTGAGCGGTATTTCTCACCGCACTGCCAGATTTTCTTCCCCGTAAAGTATCGTGAGGTATCCGCTTCTGTCTTCTCAAAAAATGTCTTGAGCATGTTAATCGCCAGTGTTTTTCCAAAACGGCGAGGGCGTGTAAAAAGCGTGACCATGTTGTGGTCGTCGATCAGGTCACGGATCAGAAGCGTCTTATCCACATAATAGCATTCACTGGATATCTCTATATATGAGGTATTACCGACAGCACAGGGGAGAAGCTCCGCTTCCTGCTCATGCTCAACTTCATAAGGGGATATTCCCTCTCTCAACATATAGTTCTGAAGTGCCTGAGTGGGGATCTTCCAATTCCTTCCGTTCCGAACTGCCCCTTCCAGTTTTCCCTCATTACAGAGTCCAGTCACCCGGCGTCCTGTCACATGCAGGCGTTTTGCGGCTTCCGTGGTGCTGATATATTGTCCTTTGTTCTCCATCGCGCAGCCCTCCGATCGGAAATTATTGTATCACCGATCGGAAATTTTATCAAGTTATCGGAAATAATTTCCTGTTTTTCTGATCAATTTCCGTAAATTTCCGATTAGTTCCATATAGTATCTGAGAATTTCCGATTGATCAGATTCAATATCCCGCCCACCAACTGGCAAAACAGGCGTTGTCTCCGTCACCAGCATCATGCTGCGGGACAACGCCTGTTTCTTTATTCTTTTTCTTTGTTCAGTTGCTTCGCCAGGTCGGTGATCAGCTCCAGGGTCTTTGCATCCAGCTTTTTCAGTTCCTCGATCAGTTCCTCCAGCATTTTCGGCGCCGGGTTGTCGTCTTCAAAGAATTGATGCGGTGTAATCTTCAGATAATCGCAGATGTAGAACAAAGCTTGGAGCGAAGGAAGATTCCTTCCTATTTCAATCTGATTGATGTAGGTTTCATTTTGTCCAATAGATAAAGACATATCCCGTGCGGATACTCCTTTTTGTTTCCGAAGTATCTTGATTCTCTCCTGTGTATACTCTTCATAGGACAATCTGTCGTACATGAGAGCACCCTCCTCTCATGTGACATTCTACCCTGCACAATCCCTCTTTTTATGTTTTCAAACCTATTGTGCTCTTGACGTATTGTTTTTAATACAATAAAATATATGGAATGCAGGATTTAATCACGCATTCCATATATGGGGAGGCATCGCTCTCATGAAAGTGTTCGATAACGTCACGGAAATTGTTCGTGACGATATGCAACAGATCATCTGTCGCGACAGTAAAGTCTCTGTCGCGGCAGCCTGCTTTTCCATGTACGCCTATAACGTATTGAAGAAGCAACTGGAATCTGTCGATGAATTCCGTTTTATCTATACTTCTCCTACTTTCATCACGGAATCCGCGGAAAAGCAAAAGCGGGAGTTTTATATCCCCCGACTAAATCGTGAGCAAAGCCTCTACGGAACGGAATTCGAGATTAAACTGCGCAACGAGATGACTCAGAAAGCCATTGCGCAGGAATGTGCGGAATGGATTCGCAAAAAGGCCCGGTTCCGTTCCAACATCACTGGAGAGAACATGGGCGGGTTCATGACAGTGGCCTCTACGGGGGATGAAGCTGTTTACCTGCCTTTGAACGGCTTCACTACGGTCGACATCGGCTGTGAGCGCGGAAACAACAGCTATAACATGGTAAATCGCATGGAGGCCCCCTTCTCCACACAGTACATAAAGCTTTTCGATGCGCTCTGGAATGACCGCAGTAAGCTCCAGGACGTAACCGATGTGATTATCGACAACATCTCATCTGCTTACAACGAGAATTCTCCTGAATTCATCTATTTCATGATGCTGTACCACGTTTTCAGCGAATTTCTGGAGGATCTGTCCGAAGACGTTCTCCCCAACGAAGCCACCGGATTCAAGCAGAGTAAAATCTGGAGCATGCTGTACGATTTCCAGAAGGACGCTGTTCTCGCGATCATCAACAAACTGGAGAAATACAATGGATGCATTTTGGCGGACAGTGTCGGTCTGGGTAAAACATTCACGGCACTGGCTGTCATCAAGTATTACGAAAATCGCAACAAAAGTGTCCTTGTCCTGTGTCCAAAAAAGCTCTGTGAGAACTGGAACACATACAAGGACAACTATGTCAACAACCCGATTGCCTCGGATCGGCTGAACTATGACGTTCTTTTTCATACGGATTTGTCTCGTTCCGGCGGTGTTTCAAACGGTCTTGACCTGGATCGCCTGAATTGGGGAAATTATGACCTCGTCGTCATCGACGAATCGCATAACTTCCGAAATGGGGCCGGTACACATGCCAACACGCAGGAAAACCGTTATGTGAAACTGATGGACAAGGTGATACGGGCAGGTGTAAAGACCAAAGTTCTGATGCTGTCGGCCACTCCGGTCAACAACAGATTCACAGATTTAAGGAACCAGCTTGCCCTTGCTTATGAGGGAAATTCTGAATTCATCAACGATAAACTTGACACGCAAAAGCCGATTGAGGAAATCTTCCGGCAGGCACAGAAGGCTTTCAATGCCTGGAGCAAGCTGGAACCAGAAGCCCGGACAACCGATGCTTTGCTCCGGACACTGGACTTCGATTTCTTTGAAGTACTGGACAGCGTGACGATCGCCCGCTCCCGTCGGCATATTGAAAAATACTATAACACCGAAGAAATTGGGAAGTTCCCGGAGCGGCTGAAACCGATCTCTCTGCGCCCCGGCCTGACGGATCTGAGCAGTGCCATTAACTACAATGAGATCTATGAGCAGCTGATGCTGCTGTCCCTGTGCATCTATACGCCATCGAACTATATCTTCCCCAGCAAGCTGTCCAAGTACATGGATCAGACTCATAACAAGGGTAATAACCTGACTCAGCGCGGCCGTGAGCAAGGTATCCAGAGACTCATGAGCATCAACCTGCTCAAACGGCTGGAGAGTTCCGTCTATTCCTTCAAGCTGACGCTTGGGCGAATCCTTGACCTGATCAGCACCACCATCAAGGCAATCGACGACTTTGAAAAATATGGCAGCGCCGATCTTGACATGTATGAGGCAGCCGATGGCGACCTTGACATGGAAGACAGCAACACGGACTTCTTTACCGTCGGCAAGAAGGTCAAGATTGATCTTGCCGACATGGACTATAAGACCTGGCGTTCTGAGCTGCAGCACGATGCGGATACATTGGAACTGCTGACTCTGATGATTACCGATATCACGCCGGAGCATGATCTGAAACTGCAGACACTTTTCCAACTGTTGGATGAGAAGATGGCAAAGCCGATCAACGACGACAACAGGAAAGTCCTCATCTTCTCGGCTTTCTCAGATACTGCAGAGTATCTGTATGATCAGGTCAGCAGTTATATGAAAAAGAGCTATGGCCTGGATACCGCTGTGATCACAGGTTCCATTGATGGACGTACCACGATCAAGGGACTGAAGCCTACGCTGAACAATGTCCTGACCTGTTTCTCCCCGATATCCAAGAGCCGCGATGTCCTGATGCCCGGCAGCAAGACAGAGATCGATATTCTGATCGCAACGGACTGTATCTCGGAAGGCCAGAACCTGCAGGATTGTGACTACCTTGTGAATTACGATATTCACTGGAATCCTGTGCGAATCATTCAGCGCTTCGGTCGAATCGACCGCATCGGAAGCAGGAACCAGTATATTCAGCTGGTGAACTTCTGGCCCGATATGACGCTGGACGACTACATCAATCTGAAGTCCCGTGTGGAGACCAGGATGAAGATTTCTGTCATGACAGCGACCGGTGACGATGACCTGATCAATCCGGAAGAGAAAGGTGATCTGGAATACAGAAAGCAGCAGCTGAAACGGCTTCAGGAAGAAGTCGTGGATATCGAGGATATGTCTTCCGGCATTTCCATCATGGATCTGGGACTGAACGAGTTCAGACTGGATCTCTTGGAATACATCAAATCCCACGATGACCTGGATAAGAAGCCGAAGGGCCTGCATGCGGTCGTCCCTGCTGACGCGGAGAACCCGGAAGGTGTTATCTTTGTCCTTCGCAACATCAACAACAGCATCAACATCGATAACCAGAACAGAATCCACCCGTTCTATATGGTTTATATCGGCGTAGATGGAGAAATTATCTGCGATTATCTGAATCCAAAGAAACTGTTGGATACGGTACGCCTGCTGTGCCGCGGTAAAAAGGAGCCTGTCCTGTCTCTGTGTCGTAAATTCAACGAGGAAACGGATGACGGAAAGAATATGCAGGAAGTATCAGAACTGCTGAACGACGCAATTAATTCCATCATCGACGTGAAGGAAGAAAGCGATATCGACAGCCTCTTCTCTGCCGGCGGAACCTCTGCCCTGATGTCGGAGATCAATGGGCTGGATGACTTTGAATTGATTTGCTTCATTGTGGTTAGGTAAGGAGGTGCTGCCCATGCTGGGTTTACCCAAAAGCACAGAATTCAACCGACGGATTCCCAAGCAGAAATTCTATGAGAATCTGTCGGTGACACTGACGCTGAAGCGTATTTTTGTTGACCAGATCAAAGTGATCTACTGGCGCAACAAGATTGCCGCCACGACCATGAACCTTGCAGCTGGTGAAACCGTAACAGAGATCGAAGTCTTTGAGGTTCGGCTGGCAGCTCCGCAGCTGGATGTGTCGGTTCTGAAGCAGATTGACAAAGAGATACTGTATCACATTCTGTTTCTTCTGGAGTATGAAGGCAAGTTCCAAGCGTGGACCGCATATAAGGAATTTGCCGCATCGGGAAGCAGCGCCTTCAAGGTTGGAACGTATTATCATACCGAGTGGCTGTCAGAGCAAGATCTGCCCTTGAAGGTAGACGGTCTGAATATAGATGCCGTATACGAAAACTTTGTGCGGCAGATTGCTGGAGATTCGCTGCAGGCAGACAGCACGGAGTCTTTGAAAGAGTCCGTGGAACGTGATGCCCGCAGGCAGGAATTACAGAAACAAATCACTGCGCTGCAAGCAAAGGTACGGAAGGAAAAACAGCTGAACAAACAGGTTCAGCTGAATACTGAATTGAAAAAGTTGAAGAAAGACTTGGAGGCTCTTTGATATGGAGAAAATGAGAATGGAAACACCTGATCTGACGGCGGCAAATGTGGAAAAAATCGGCGCGCTGTTCCCGAATTGCATTACCGAGATGGCCGACGAGAACGGCAAGCTGAAAAAGGCAGTCAACTTTGACCTGCTTCGTCAGATGCTGTCTGGTGACGTGGTAGAAGGCGATGAATCCTACGAGTTTACCTGGGTGGGCAAGAAGGCCGCTATCGTGGAAGCCAACAAGCCTATCCGTAAAACGCTGCGTCCCTGCCCTGAGGAAAGTGTGGATTGGGATACCACGGAGAATTTGTATATTGAGGGCGATAATCTGGAAGTCCTAAAACTTCTGCAAGAAAGTTACCTTGGAGCTGTAAGGATAATGTATATTGATCCTCCCTATAACACTGGCAGTGATTTTCTCTACAGGGACGACTTTTCTGTGTCTTCTGAAGAATATGATGAAGAAGTAGGCACATATGATGATTCAGGGAATAGGTTGTTTAAAAACACAGATTCAAATGGGAGATTCCATTCTGATTGGTGTTCAATGATTTATTCTAGGTTAATGCTTGCAAGAAACTTGTTGGCTGAAGATGGCGTAATTTTTATCTCAATTGACGACAATGAAGGAGGTAATCTTAAGAAGATTTGTGATGAGGTGTTCGGGGCAGAAAACGCTATCGCTGTTTTTCCTCGACTTGCAACAAAAAGTGGAAAAACGCCTTTAACTTTTATGGTTAGCCATGATTATGTGCTTTGCTATGCCAAATCAAGGCATGACATTTTCGTCGGACAAGCTTTTGAAGACGAAAGTTATAAATATTCAGACGAATATGTGGATGAGAGAGGAAGATACAATCTAAAGCAGCCGTTGGATTGCAACTCAATTAGCTACTCTGTATCTTTAGATTACCCTATTGAGCATGATGGTGTAACTTATTACCCCGGTTCTGATTATGAAAAGTATTTGAAGAGACAATCGGGGAAACATCTTCCAAAGGATTATGCCTGGCGGTGGTCTAAAGATCTATTTCGGTTTGGCCTTGAGCATGGTTGGATTGTTTTTCAAAACGGCCGCATCTACACAAAAGGGTACTTGAATGCTGCTATAGAAAAAGAAAAAGATGGTTCATATTCGATCGTTAAGCGCGAAAAAACAAGAAAAATGTCAACGATAGACTTTATATCGAATGAATATTCGAATGATATTGCAAAAAAGCAACTCGCTGCTCACAAAATTCCTGTAAGGTTTGATTTTCCAAAACCCGTTGATTTAATTAAAGCACTGCTTTCATCTTATTACGATAAGAGTGCATTGGTGATGGATTTTTTTAGTGGGTCGGCTACTACTGCAGAGGCGATATTCAGGCTAAACGAAGAGGATGAAGGTGCAAGAAGCTTTATTCTTGTACAACTTCCAGAGGAAACGCAGGACGTAAAATACAAAACCATTTGTGAAATAGGGAAAGAGCGTGTTCGACGTTCTGGAAGTAAGTATTCTAAAATCGATACCGGGTTTAGAGTACTGAAACTGGATGATTCGAATATGCGTGACGTGTATTTTAACCCCGCCGAGTATACACAAGATTTGCTCTCCATGATGGAATCCAACGTTAAGTCCGACCGCACGGATCTGGATCTTCTCTTTGGGTGTCTGTTGGAATGGGGTCTTCCTCTTTCCATGCCTTATAAATCTGAAAAAATCGAAGGCTGCACCGTTCATACTTACAACGATGGCGACCTGATTGCCTGCTTTGAAGAGAATATCCCTGATGTGGTGATCAAGGAAATGGCACGTCGCCAGCCACTCCGCGCTGTGTTCCGTGACAGCAGCTTTAACGGCAGCCCTGCAAAAATCAATGTCGGTGAAATCTTCAAGATGCTTGCCCCCGACACGAGGGTAAAAGTGATTTGAAAGCAAAGAGCTGAACCGTTCATCAGTTCAGCTCAATGTTGGCACTTGATATTGTTGAATATACTGGTCCATTGTGACCAATGTCAGTTTGTCATACAGCGCTTGGGCAATCAGTATTCTGTCAAATGGGTCTCGATGAATAAATGGAAGGTGCTCCGCTTCCAGGCAGTGCTCCGGAGTAATATTCAGAATACGAATCCCATGTTCTCTGCATTTTTCTGCTATTTCCACAACAGACTGCTGCAGTTCAAGTTTCCCGAGACTGTGTTTTATGGACAGTTCCCAAAGGCTCGCAATACTGATGACACAAGGCATCCGGGAAAGCTCATATCTGATTCTCTCAGGGAGCTTTGCACTATCATATAAGGCCCATAGCAGGATATGGGTGTCAAGCAAGTACATCACATATACTCCTCAAAATCAGCGAGCGGTTCATCAAAGTCATCTGAAATATAGCCCAATCCCCCTGCAAAACAGTCGAAAGGAAAAATATGATCCGTGTTTTTCACACCCATAGACTGCTTTTCCTTGCGTTTTTTCAGAAATAGCATAAAATCGATGACTTCAACCTGCTCCTCTGATGGAAGAGTTTCGAATATATCACGAACAAGTGTATCATAAGACATATTGTTTTCCCTCCCGTCATATTTCTCATATTCAGTTTAACATAATAGCAGAAATGATTCAACAACGATTGTCGAGGAAAATATGAAAATATGGGTATCGGCTTAGTTCAGCAAAGCACGAGATGTAGCGACAGCCCTTGAAAGCCTTGTGAAGAGCTGTGCTGGCTTGAACCTGCGGTTGTAACGGAAACAGAACTCATTCAGATATGGCTGATA
>Ga0256405_10008248_pt1 | contig 15064 bp, 15 predicted proteins | sample RumenRJG_02DNA_FD_189096 | JGI IMG/M metagenome (GOLD analysis project Ga0256405, IMG submission 189096) | Bovine rumen microbial communities from Lethbridge, Alberta, Canada - RJG_02 | ecosystem: Host-associated > Mammals > Digestive system > Stomach > Rumen | place: Canada: Alberta... | reverse complement strand
GCAACAATTTGCTTGGGATCCATTTCCGTAAAACGTTTGATATCAAAATCTATTGCAGATCCGGAAGCTCCTGAATACCGTCCGGTTAACATAGAAAGCACTATCCATTTTCGAACAAGTTTCTCTATCAATCCGGAATTCATGCCTTTATCTTTGAGCGCCAGATATAAAATATATCCAAAGTTCAACACATTCTGAGAGCGGACAAGCGTCGGATCAATGATTCCCGTAGATTTCACGATCATGATGTAGCGCTTGAAGTTTGTCTCATTCACAAAATCTTCTACACCTATATGTAGAGCGTCATCTTATTTGCCGGCGAAACGACCTTCATCAGTCAAATTCGCTTCAATTGTGACCGCAGAATATTGACTATCATCTAGTCAAAATTCCTGCGGTCATTTATTCTTTACCGGTAAAGGAAAAAACGAACAAAATTATACGAGCAAATGGTTCAATTCAAAATAAAACAAATACAATCTTTAGATTTCATTTTTCCTGGATCAAAAAATGAATCCAGCTCCATATAATTGCTCACGGTGTAGAACTTAATACTTCTCCAGTCCTTATCCATCCCATGAGAATAGAGGAAATCTTCAACTGCGATTTCTCCATTTTGTTCTCCAACCATAACAATCCTGATTGAATTTTCATCTAAATAGTTCCAAGCTTGAATCAAATCATCTTCCTTATCCAAAGGAAGCTTATCTTTATAAAGGAAGAGAAGGTACAATGCGTCCCGACCGTGATAAAGGAATGAATGACCCAAATATATATCACCTTGATTATCCTTACAAAGCAATACCATATCCTGATAATCTAGTTCTTCTCTGAAAATTTCTTTTCCTATCATGAATACCACCTATTCTTGTCATTAAGAAACTCTTACCACCTCTGAATTTTCCAAGGCCTCGCTGGAAAGTTCCTGACCGATGCCCGGAAGATTCGGGGCTTCAAAATAACCGTTTTTTGCTCGATAGTCATGCTTGCATAAACGAATATTATCCTCAATTAGTGCAGAAGCATGCAATTCATGAATGATAAAGTTAGGAATAACAGCTTCTACCTGTAAGGCAGCAGCAGATGAAATAGGCCCCCCACAGCAATGAACCTGAACCCCAATATCGTATACATGAGCCATATCACAGATTTTCTTCACTTCTGTAATTCCTCCTGTATTACATATATCTGGCTGAATAACATTTATTGAATTGTCTTCAAAAAACGGACGATATCCCCAGCGCGTATAAACCCGTTCTCCAGTAGCTAGCGGTATTTTCACCTTATCGTGAATCTCTTTAAACAGCTTTGGATTTAAAGGCTGTGTAGGCTCCTCACAGTAATAACAGTTATATGGTTCGAGAGAACGACAAAGTTGCACAGAAGAAGTTGCATCGGTTAGAGCATGCAATTCGATAATAATATCCACATTAGGGCCAGCATTTCTCATTGCTTCAACTCTATCCGTTGCCATTTTTATTTGCTTTTCTGTGAGAATCCCATGGGTGTTATTGCCCATCCAGACACCATGTTCATCAAATCCTATCGGGTCAACCTTTACACAGTCAAAACCATCGGCCATTGCTTTTTTCATTGCCGCAGCATATTCCTCTGGGCGTGATAAGGAATGCGCAACCTTCCCCCAATCAAACTGTAATTGACTAGCATATGCTCTAAGTTTTTTATTCGTTTTTCCACCCAACAGCTCATAAACTGGAACACCTAATGCCTTCCCTCGAATATCCCACAAAGCAATATCAATACCTGAAATACCGGCCATAATTACTCCGCCATTTCCCATTCCCCAAAATGTCATCCGATGAAGTTTGTTCCAAATTTCTTCATTGTTCATTGGATCCATACCGACAATGCATTTTGCAAGATCCACTCCCATGCCAAATCCCGCTGTCTGCGCATTACCATATGCAACTCCAATTTCCCCATACCCACAAATTCCCATATCGGTGTTAATTCGCACAAATACAGGATGCCATGGAACATTACCAACAGCAGTTTCAGCAGCATCTGATGGTTTTTTAAATGCTTTAATAATATCTACACTTGAAATTTTCATAGGTCATCACCTAGATTTGGAGCAGGAGCTTTGAAATACGATGCCAAATCATACGGGGAAAACACGCCACGATCAGTCACTACACCGCTACACAGTTTGGGTGGTGTAATATCAAATGCAGGATAATATCCCTTTACTCCAGGGAGGGTAGTCCGAACCCCAAGCGATTTATTTGTTTCTTGAGGGTCACGTTCCTCAATAGTTACTGTGTCAATTACTGAATGCGCAAGGTTAGGTGTCCCCGTGACAAAATATGGAATGTTCCAATAATTAGCGCAAAGAGCAATTTGGAAAGTACCTATTTTATTGACAATATGACCATCCATTGTGATGACGTCAGCAGCAGATGTAAAAAGATCAACATGTTTTTTATTCAGGACATACCCTGGCATATTATCAGTAATTACAGTCACATCTGCCCCCATATCTTCAGCAACACTCGCAGTAAGACGTGCCCCCTGAAAATAGGGACGCGTTTCAGCACAAATCAAATGAATCGAATTTTCTCTTTTCTGACATTCTCTAAGCAATGTTCCAATAATTGTTTCTGCAAAACACTGTGTCATTATCGTGCCATTTTGAGGTATATGGTCCGCAAGATACTTTGCAATAAAGTCGTGCTTACGATAATTAATATTCAACTGAGCCAGTGCATACTCAAACAACGCTTCAACGAGTTCAGAACCCGTACAATCCTTATCTATGTATTCCTTCGCTTTATTTAAAGAGCCATTTACAACCTTTTCCATTTTTGCTGAAGTAGTTGGCCTTGCGTGAGAAAGAGTAAAAGCAGCTTCTTTTAAGTAGGAGTAAATATCTTTCTGGCCTGTTTCAACAGCTTGATAGGCAGCTAAAACCATTCCCATATAAGCTGCTGTATACGGGCCACCGCTTTGTGTTACCATGTCAGCAATTGCTTGGGCTACCTCTTGATATGTATGGCAGATAACATACTCGATGCGAATTGGATAAATACGTCGATCCAAAATTTGCACCACGCCCTTTTCATACCAAGCAACATTTTCATATTTAAGAAGGAAGGCCAACCCTTCATCCGCTCGTTTCTTCATAATCCTCTCTCTTCCTATATTAGTCTTCTATATAAGTCTTCGATCTGCGAACAAGTAGGTTGTACGATATTATTATGAAGGCTCCCATCCTGCATAGCTTTTTCCGCTAGAAGAGGGATGTCTTCTTTCTTCGCTCCAAGGCTGGAGAAATTTTCGGGAATCCCAATTTCCTTTGAAAGCTTTCTAACATTTTTTATCAGAACCGCAGCCGCCTGATAATCATCATTCAGATCCGCTTCGAAAGGGAAAACGTTTCGAGCTATCTCAGCGTAACGCATTGCCCCTTCTCTACTACAATTAAACTCCATGACAACAGGCAGAAGAATGGCATTAGATAGTCCATGAGGCAGATCATAGACAGCAGATAACTGGTGAGACATTGAATGAACCAATCCACAACCCGCATTTCCAAATGCCATACCCGCTAAGTATTGAGCAACAGCCATTCCACCTCGGCTTTCCTCATCTGGCGCATTCACAGCTTTGGGAAGAAAACGAAACACTTCACGAATTGCTGCCAAGCCTAAGGCTCTTGTCATTTCAAAACCGTTTACAGAGGAAAATGCTTCTATTGCATGAGTTAATGCATCCATACCTGTTCCTGCTGTAATTTTTTTGGGGAGTGTCATCATCAATGACCAATCATCGACTGCAATCGCTGAAATGACATTTTTATCTCTTGATCCGTATTTTGTTCCTGTTTTCTCATCGACAATAACGTATGCAGCAGTATATTCACTTGCTGTTCCTGCTGTAGTATTAATGGCAACTAGTGGTAAAGGAGGCACTTTGCTTTTATTTGCCCCTTTATAATCTGTAATTTCCCCACCATTTGTTGCTACAATACTGATGCTTTTGGCGCAGTCATGTGCAGATCCTCCGCCAATAGAAATAAGAAAATCGCATTCACTATTTTTCAATTCTTTCAGCCCATCTTCGACATTCTTGACAGTCGGATTAGGTTTGACACCAGCGAAAAGAGAAAAAGAGAGTCCTTCATCTTCGAGCATCTTTTCGACTTTTTTCTCAATGCCTAGTTCTACAATAGAAGGATCGGTAACAATCAGTCCCTTTCTTACTCCAAGCGACTTAATTTCTTTCCCCACCTGTGATAAACAATCAAAGCCAAAGAAAGCACATTTTGGTGACAAAAAAGTATTACAACTCATTTAATTATTCCTCCTTATTTATTTCTTATTCTTTCAAGCATTGCATCAATGTATTTTGGTTCCATGATAAAAACAGGCCCGTTTAATTTTGCAAAATGGTAAATTTTAGCGGCATCTTCCACGTATACTGCCCGTATATGCGCCTGTTGCAAATCTTTGCCAATTGATACAACCCCATGGTTTTCCATTAGGCAGGCATTTCTATCGTTCAATACCTTAAGTGCTTCAATCCCAACCTCTTCTGTCCCAGGAAGAGCAAAAGTTGAAACAGGAACATCTCCGCCAATAAAAGGAACCATTTCTATCAGAATTACTGGAATCCTTTCGTGGTTTACCGCAAACGAAGTGGCATATGGAGAATGTGTATGAACAACTGCATTAACACCTTTTTTCCCCTTATAAATTGCTGCATGCATTCTCCACTCTGATGAGGGTTTATGCTTTCCTTCAATAACAGTACCATCCAAGGCAATTACCATGATGTCATCTTCGATCATGGTTTCATATGGAATAGAACTAGGAGTGATGACAATTGTATTATCAACTGGATTAAATGAGCTTAAATTTCCACTTGTGCCCGCAAACAGTTTTTCAGAATATGCTTGTTTTGTCCAAGCAAGCACTTCTTTTTTCCTCTCATCATAATTCCCCGTCATAACTTTTCCCCGCAAGCATAGCTGCTCTCTTGAGTGTATGAATGTAATCAGCCCCCTGCTTATAATTAATGTGACGGTTCATAATAAATTCCTTCGCAGAATAAACACATATCCGCTCACAATAGATCCGCTGTTTCTCATCTGTGATAGAGGTAATATCTTCAACCTTTGCTAATCCTATAGTTCTTCTGTTAAGTTCTAACCCGCAAACACCTGCAGTATCTTCCATTATTCCATTCACAAACCATTGATAAAAACCTTGCGTTTTATCCATTAAGTCGATGGTGTTCTCATTCAAATAGCTCAATGATTCATCGCGAAATATATCAATAATTCTTTGAATAGATTCTTCAAGCCATTGTAAATAGTTCTCTTTTTCAGTCCCTTTTTCCATGGTTGCCATTCCATTAGCCCAGGCAAAAATTAAATTCGCGATAACATTTCCGACATCATATCCACCGGGTGCATAAGTGGCAAATTCAGGATCTAATACCTTAATTGAACCAGGTTTAATCATGATCGAACCGGTATGTAAATCCCCATGAATCAAACACTGATTGTCGCTTTTAAAAGAATCATACATTTTTGCAACTTCTAAATGTAATGAATTATCTTCGTATAATTCTTTTTCTAGAAATTCCTTATTGGGAGGGAATTCTACATTTTTTCCTTCGGAGTTTAGATAAGGCTCAGTATAAACAAGTCTCTCAGTCACATGATCCAAGTCAATATTTGTAAATTTTTCCTGAAGCCTTCTTTTTTCTTTTATAGGGACCACCAAGTCACTGGTTCCCATCAAAGTAATTGCCATAAAGTGTGCTATTTGTTCAGCAAAACCCGGAAAGATTTTATGCTTGCATAATTCATGTCGCATATTTTTATAGTCACGGCAATCTTCCATAACAATGCAGCACATTATAGGATCATAATGATAAACTTTTGGAACCATTTCAGGCACAAGAGAATATTCTTTTTGGAGCATTTCTGCTTCAATACAATTATGAATTGGATCTACCTTGGTATTGTTACTCCTGGTTGTAATATCCGCATGTTTAATAATGATTGATTTTCCTGTGTCTTTCTCCTCTACACGGAAAATATAATTAATATTTCCATCACCAATTTCCTTACATTCAAGTTCTGAAGACGGATTAAATATGTGCAGAACCTCTTTTGAATATTCGACCGCATCCTGCTCATTCATTTTAAAATGATGATCAAATTTCCCCATTTTATACTCCTTTTTTGCTCTAATGATTTATTAATGATCTATAAACCTCTCGTGTTACTTTCAAATATAATGAGCCATCGCTTCCAAACTCATTCCGGTGCATGATCAGATACTTTGCAGTTAAGATTCCAGTTCTTTCAGCAATAATTTTTTTCTGTGTATCTGAAATGGATGTGATGTCGCGGACTTTTGCAAATCCTATGATTCGTCGCAACATTTCAGTGCCACAATATCCAGCTGTATCCTGCATTATTGTTCTCAAATAGCTTTCTGAGAATCCTTTGCATTTCGACATATGATCTACGGATTCTTCAACAAGTATCTTTCTGGATTTTTCGTAAAATAGCCGCACGATATCAGAAATAGAAGTCTCAAGCCATTTCGAATAGTTTTTATCTTTCTCACAATCAGTTCTAGTTACGAAAAGATTTATTAAAGCTAGAATCATGTTTCCCAAAACAGTGCCTACATCAAAACCTATGGGAGCATAGCAAGCAAACTCAGGATCCAGATATTTGAAAGAATTCCCTTTCACCAGAATTGATCCAGTATGCATATCACCATGTATAAGAGCTTGATAGTTTGATTGAAACTCAGATTTAATTTGTGCCGCCTGTAACAGCAAATTTTCATCACGATAGATGTTTTCATTAACAAAGTTCTGATTTTCAACGCAAACTAAATTTGATCTATGGCAATCTGTAAAAGGATCAGTAAAAACCAACCGTTCCGTAATTTCACACATCTCAGGATTCGCATATTCCTGAGCAAGAACACGTTTATTCTCAGGAAGAAGAATATTATCTGTTGTCCTAATCAGCAAACTAGACATAAAGTCTGTAACTGATTCTGCAAAACCTTCAGAGACTTCATGATCGCATAGTAGATATCTAAAATTTTTATATCCTTTTAGATCCTCCATGAAAATGCAACACATTACAGGATCGTAATAATAAAGAACCGGAACCGCTCCTGGAACATACTTTCCTTGTAGCTTTAAAGCTTTGGCTTCTATCCGATTATGGGTTGGAGCCATCGGCTTACCTGAAACTCTAGCTGTAGCCGCAGCGTGTTTAATGACAATGGACTCATTTGTATCAATATTTTCTACTCGAAAAACAAAGTTAATATTTCCATCACCGATTTCAGTACATTTCAAATTGTCGGTTTTACTGAAAAATTCTTGTTTTTCTTTTACGTATTCAACCACATCATTATTTGTAAGATGGAAATAGTGATCATACTGAGCCATATCATTCTTCCTCTTTTATTAACAAATTAAGCACCGATACAGCCACTTCAGTTTATCTATTCTTCTTTTGTTGAATAATATGCAGATGCAAGTGCAAGTGCCAGAACAATACCCTTAATGGCATTCAACGAATAATAAGGGACACCCATCATTACTAATCCATTATCAAGAATTCCAACTAATGTTGCTCCTAACAAAGACCCCAGAGCATTAGGTTTTCCTTGACCAGCAACCGATCTTCCAATAAACACAGCTGAAAGAGCAGGCATGGAGAAGGAAGTGGCACCATTAATCTGAGCTGACTGATTCCGTGATGCAACAAGAATTCCCGCCAAACAAATGAATGCACCTGCAATTAATCCTGCAATCAGACGATACTTCTTTACAGGAATACCTGAAAGCTGGGCTGCGGTTTTATTCCCACCTGTCGCATAAATGTAACGGCCATATTTTGTATATGTCAAAAGTATATGAACAATGGCAACACTAATTAGCATGATGTAAATAATCGTTGGTGAAGTCCCTATTGTCTTTACAATTTGTGTAACAGTACCTACGCTAGGATCTCCGTTTGGTTGTGGCATACCTGCACTAATAGCACCGCCTCCAGAGTAAGTCAGGCTAAGTCCATCCAAGAAAAACATCATTGCACATGTAGCAAGAAGATCAGGAATTTTACAAACAATAATCAATAGCATCGACATTAATACAAGGGCAGCAGTTACAGCTAAGGAAGCAAGTATTGCAACTCCGATACTTGATCCATACCAGATAATGAAGCTCATGAAAACGAAACTAGCCATTGTTGCTGTCTGGCCAGCTGAAAGATCAAATCCGCCAACTGCCAAGGTCATCGTCAACCCCATCGCCATGACTGTTGTGATCGAAATCGATCGAAAAATTGTTTCAATATTTGATTTTGTTGCAAATATTCCAGGCATTTTAATCATGAAAAACAACACAAGTATCACAATGGCCAACACTGCTGCCCAATTAGAAACAAATTTGGCAACGTTAATTTTCTTATGCCCTTTCATTAGTTTTTCCTCCTGTTGCGTAAAAAACAATTTCCTTCTCATTTGTATTTTCTGTTACTAATTCAGCAGCAACCTGTCCGTTATACATCACGTATGTCCGATTGGTTATGGCCAATATTTCACTTGTTTCTGACGTTGCATACAGAACAGTCTTTCCATTTCTAGCAATCTGCTGGATCAACAAAAATATTTCCCGTTTTGCTCCGACATCAATTCCTTTGGTTGGTTCATCAAAAATGTATATATCGCAATCTGCCGATAGCCATTTACCAACTGATACTTTTTGCTGATTACCTCCGGAAAGATATGCTACTTTCTGGTTCTCAGAAGGGGTTTTAATACGAAGTTCAGTAATAAATTTTTTCGCATTTTGTAGTTCTGCTCTTCGATCGATAAATCCATAATGTGTAAATTTTGATAAACTTGCGGAGGAAAGATTGCTGGATACAGAATCTCCAACCATCACTCCCTCCTTGCGACGTTCTTCAGGAACCAGGCCAATTTTATGCTTAACTGCCTGGGTCGGCGATTTGATTTTTATTGGTTTTCCACACAGCAGAATATTTCCTTCTGAGATCTTTCTTGCTCCAAAAATAGCTTTGCAGAGCTCAGTCTTACCTGCTCCGACTAATCCTGTTATCCCAACTATTTCCCCAGCTCTGGCATAAATCGAAACATCCTTTAACATCGTCGGGTCGCTAATATGCTGTACCTCTAAAGTTTTTTTTCCAATGCTAAGCTCACATTTTGGGAAATTCTCATCGAATGTTTGACCAAGCATTGAATTTACTATGGTCTTTATTGTCAGCTCTGGTGTAACCTTCATATTTTCAACAACTCTTCCATTACGCATTACGGTTACGGTTTGACATATCTCCAATATTTCATTTAGTCTATGTGAAATGAAAATTACCCCAATATGCTGTTCTCTAACCAAAGTTTTTACGACTTCGAAAAGGTCTTCTGTTTCTTTCAAAGATAAAGGCGCCGTAGGTTCATCCAAAATCAAAAATTTGCAGCGCTCGCTGATCGCCCGAGCAATCAAAACCATTTGTTTTTGAGCCAGAGTTAAATTTGATACTAATGTATCTGGATTAATATCAACCTTAATTGTTTCTAGAACATTTCGTGCTTCTTTCCTTATACTCTCCCAATTTACCAGTGCTCTGCCTTTCATCCCGTTGATCAACTTGTTCATCATTACATTTTCTGCAACAGAAGCCGCAGGAAATAAAGCCATATCTACTTCCTGATAAACAATTTCAATTCCTAAGTTTTTTGCAATATTGGGGTTTCGAAGTTCAACTTTTTTCCCATCAAAATATACTTCACCAGTGTAAGTTGGGTTTGTTCCGGCAATCACTTTCATTAATGTCGATTTCCCAGCTCCATTTGCTCCAACGACTGCACGGATTTCTCCAGTTTCAACTTGAAAATTTACATTTTGAAGAGCTTTAACACCTGGGAACTCGATCGAAACATCTTTGACCTCTATTTTGCTTTTCATTATTGTCATTTCGATCCTCAATTATTTCTATGATGTGAGGCAGAGATGACAATGGTATCTCTGCCTCTTCTCCATTAGCTCTTTTCGAAATTATTCGACAGTTCCTATCACTTTTCTGAAATGTATGGTTTCATCCAATCAGAAATATGATCATTATTCACCCCGTATCCAGGAATAATATCCTTAAGGGTCAATACAGTAGCACCTGGTTCCAGTTCATCTGCAGTAACCAGCGAAGGAGTTAAGTTATAAACTGCTTCAGTATCTTCTCCAGCAAGTTTCATAGCCAGAAGACGAATGCCTTGTTCTCCAACAGTTGTAAAGTCAACGGTCGCACAAGCTTTCCAAACATTAGTTCCATCCATCATGTAGTTAATGTCTTGGTTTGAGATATCAACAGAAACAAGCGGGAAATCTGTACGATTTGCTTCGGTAATTGCTGTATAAGCTCCACGAGCATAAGCGTCATAACAAGACCAAACAGCATCAATCGTCCCCTCTGGATACTTAGGAATTACAGATGCCATTACCTGAGCCATGGATGCCTCCGCATTTGCAGGATCAGATGGAGCGATCACTTCAAGTGTATTAATTAATCCTTCGTCTTCATACTTTTTATATGTTTCCTGCCGACGATCAAACGGAGAAATACCAGGCCCTCTCCAGATTTTCAAAACATTGACGGGTTCTCCATTTGCAACCTTGTCGGCGTATAATGTATTGCAAACATAATCAAGCAGTAGATCTGCCATCTTCTGATCATCCTGAAACATTTGAGTAACGCCATCAATGGAAGTATCATTTCCAGCAGCATCGACGAATTTTGTATCGAAGCAAACTACTTTAATACCCTTTTCGGTGAGCATATTTACAAGGTCATACGCTGTTTCCTGATTTCCATGTGATAAGAACATTGCGTCATAGTCTTGAGATGCACAAGTATTTACAAAATCCTGGAATTTTACATTATCTGTGTCCGTGAAATATACATCAACAGTCATACCCAATGCTTTTGCAGTATCCTGGGCACCTTGAACAGCCATTTGGAAAATATCTGAGGATGCCACATTCAAGATATAGGCAATCTTTTTTCCTTCGGTTGGAAGACTTCCAGTTTCAGTAACCGCGCTTGAGGCTGAAGCGGATGATTGGGAAGCCGGCTCGCTAGATACTGTGCTGGAAGAACTACCGCATCCCGCTAAAGCTGTAATCATCGTGAGTGAGAGAATAATCCCTTGAATCCTTTTCATTTTTTCCTCCTATTTGAATTATTCGTGGTATCAACTTCTTACCGGTTTCAATGTAAGCGCATTCACAATAAAAGTAAACAACGTTAGAAATAATTATGCCATTGTTTACCTTTGTTTACGGCATACTTTACGTAACTTTCGTGATACACAAGTCAAAGCATTTGATGGCAGTAGTAGTTGTACAATAAGCAAAAATTTTTTAAGGCATCGTATTTTATGAAGTTTTGATATATTATGAAGAAAATAACTGTTTCAAGTTTTTCGTCAAGATTTGTTTACTAATTAAGCATGATGTTTTAGTAAACATCTACCAAGCAAAAATAAGATCATAAAAATTCGGAGGAAAATTAAATATGCCAGTGCACCCGCCAAAACTGTCTCTTGTTCGATGGACATTTCTTTCTAAATATCTCGGGCGTCAACAGGAAGTAAATATTCTGCTCCCTGGCGGATGCTTTTCAAACTGTTCTGAAGGCGCCTCTCGCCCATATAAGGTATTATGGTTGCTTCATGGCAAAGGAGATGATTATAACTCATGGTTGCGTAATTCAATTGTCGAAAATTTAGCTCGAAAATACCAGATTGCTATCATCATGCCCGATGGAGGTAACAGTTTCTATTGCAATATGGTAAATGGGCCTGAATATTATTCTTATATTTGCGAAGAACTACCAGAATTACTTCCAGCCTTTCTTCCTTTGTCAACTTCGAGAAATGATCAATTTATTGCTGGTCTTTCAATGGGGGGATACGGCGCGCTAAAAATTGCACTACGACAGCCTGAACGTTTTTCTGCAGTCGGTAGCTTTTCGGGTGTGTTGAATATCTCTGATAGATTCAAAAAAGGAACTGTCCTCCCTTTTGAACAGGGGCAAAATTCGGATCAGATTCTCGAAGGCCACGATTTGGAAGCTATTCGTTTTCAAAAAAAGCAGGATTTAAACATACTTATTAACGCTTTCGGATCTAATCCTGATTTCAAAACAAATCATGAAGACATTTTTCAATTGCTAGATAATCTCAAGGCTGATAAAGTCCCCTCTATTTTTCTATCATGTGGGAGGCAAGACCCCCTATTTCAAGACAGTTTACAATTTGAAAAAAAATTACAGGGAAAAGGCATTTCTTGTAAGTCGAACTGGATGGAGGGTGATCATTCGTGGGACGTGTGGAATCTGAGCATCTTATATTTCTTTAATTTTCTAAATGAAAAAGGATTAATCCAATGAAGAATAAAACAACCATTGCTGATGTGGCAAAGCATGCAGGTGTTTCAAAAACAGCTGTTTCCTTCTATCTAAATCAAAAAGGTGGCCATATATCAAAGGAAACAAAAGACAAAATTGCCAATGCAATTCTCGAATTGCATTACATTTCTCCCGGTGAAAAATCACAGCCAATCTCCGAGATTGCCACAGATATGCAGCCTGTCGGAATAATATTACGAAGTTTGACAAACAAATTTAGTTCGCAGTTTCTTGAAGGGGTTCATAATATCCTGCAGGATAATTACCTGTGTGTTGCGATAGAAAGCAATTATGACTATCAAAGAGAAAAAAACTGCTTTGAAATCATGTCCTCTGCAACATCACCTTTTGCAGGGTACATCATTCAACCCTCAGAAGATTTTGAACGCATGTGGAAAAGCGCAAAAAATAAGCGCAATGTTGTAATGATTGATAACACATTCAAATCTTCAATGGGATGTTGGGTGACTTGTGATTTTTATGGAGCAGTTCACGACACACTTAATCTAATGATCGAGCGTGGTTATGAACAATATATTATCGTTTCCGCAGCACCCGAAAATATTTCTAGCCGTGCAGACCGTATCAGAGGTCTCACAGATAATTTGGATCATTTAGAAAAGCCGTACATCACCATCATCTCAAAAAATACAGTAAGCACAGGTGAGATTGGCGCGAAGTTAAATAAGTTCATTAAATATAAAATCCCGACTTGTATTTTCGTCTGCAATGATTGGCTTTTGCCTGCCGTTTTCACCTCTCTCATTCCTTACAAAAAATTAATTCCTCAACAACTTGGTTTAATAGGGCTTGACAATGAAGAATGGTCAGAACTTACCACTCCTAGTATTTCTTCTCTTTGGCAACCAGCATATGAGGAAGGTCAAATTGCCGCAACAATTCTTCTTGATCAAATAAAGAAGAACAATCAAGTAATTCCAAACCGCATCCTCAAATTTTCTTTTCATGAACGAGAATCAACATTAAGAAAAAATTATATGATTTAAAGATTATCGGATTATCGCAAACAACGGAGATTCCAATGTGGCACCCTGTCATTTTTGGCACGTGTTCTGCTTTGTCCTTCGTCAGCGCAAAACTAGCACATCAATAGTGCAAATGAATTCAATAAATCAGCTGAAAGAGGAGGAATCTAATAGCTCAAATGATGTTATGATTGATTCAACTGCAGTTTGCACGCGCGGGCGGCCGGCGATGCGTTTCTCAGCGGCCGCTTTGCAAAGCTGACCGGCCATATTAATGCCCCTGAATCAACGCTGACTCAGGGGCTATTCTCATGATAATTACTGTTCAGGATTAACAGTAATGACTACGGTAAAGTGCTTTGTCGCTCGCTTGTAGATGGCATTAGCTGCCACTTCGTCATTGCGTATCATTGCGGTCCAGCTGGACGGATCCCGCTGTGAACATACGATTACACTCCGATTGCTTTCGCTGCGTGTTTCCAGGAGATCCTGAAGTACTTTAACTTCATCTTCACTGTCTAATGAATGAAGCAGGAAGTCATCAAGGATGAGAAGATCCAGTCGATAATAGTGATTCATTTTCTTTTTGTACTTCTCGAAATTTTCCCGCTTCAGTGCCGCCATATCTTCAATGACTTGTTCGCAATGCGTATATTCAACGCGGTAATTGGCACAGGCAAGAGCTCCCAGTGATTTAGCTAGATATGTTTTACCATTATGTAAAGCTTTACATTACGGGAAGACATGGGCCTCGAACGCCTTCTGCATCAACGCTCTTCGGCAACTCAAAACAGTCCGGTATGTGAAGACGTAAACGGCGGATTTTCGGACGCGGAGCGTCGGCATTTTTGGAACCGCCTCGACGGAGACCGCGGCGGTACCAAAACGGCGCAGCTGAAAATTCAATGCTTAATCTATGATGAAGCTGTACGAAAGAGCGATCGTGCAGCTTTTTCGTCATAGAAAGGATGGTAATCTATGGCGAAGGGACCAGAAAAGGAATCAAAGATTCTGAAAGTCTCACGGTACATTGAGAAAGGACAACTGCCACAGGGGAAAATTGCTACGGCTGTCCAGATCTCAAAGAACCACGTATCCATCATTGCGAGAACAATGGCTGAGAACGGATGGACATCGAAGGATGTTGAATCCATGAGCGAGCAGCAGAGAAAGGAGGTGTTCACACGGAAAGACCTTCCGGAGCCTACCACAAGAAATATTATTATCTGTTCCCAGCTCATGAAGGATGAAATGTATACAAGACTGGGAGTGAGACCTACAAGCATGGCAGACGCAATCATCAACAGACTGGCTTCCAGGACATATGACCTCGAAATACAAGGGGATTCCATGCGGGAGATGGACGTTACTGCTGAACTCGAACGCATTCGGGCAGCACAGGCAAGAAAATAGTCAAAAAGAAGTCAGCGTCTTCAAAATGGCTGGGATTCCTGTTCTTAGTACCAAATGGCCGTCGTTTCGGTACCAACTTTCCGCCGCCGCGGTACCACTGAGTGCCGTCGAAGCCTCCCAAAAAGTCCGCTGTTTGCGGTGAAGACCTGCAATATTCTCTATGAGATAGAAT
>Ga0256405_10008246_pt1 | contig 15066 bp, 16 predicted proteins | sample RumenRJG_02DNA_FD_189096 | JGI IMG/M metagenome (GOLD analysis project Ga0256405, IMG submission 189096) | Bovine rumen microbial communities from Lethbridge, Alberta, Canada - RJG_02 | ecosystem: Host-associated > Mammals > Digestive system > Stomach > Rumen | place: Canada: Alberta... | reverse complement strand
TGGAGGAATATCAAATGTAACTGTTATATCAAAAGATAAGCCAACTTTTGGATTTGATTGCGGGTTAGGTAATATAATGATAGATTACTGCATGAATAAATATTTTAAAAAGCCATATGACAAGGATGGAGAAATTGCAAATTCAGGTAAAATTTGTGAAAGTTGGTTAGATGTTTTATGTCAGGATGAATATTATTATAAAACACCTCCAAAAACAACCGGAAGAGAATATTTTTCTCCAAAATATATTGAGAACGCTCTAAAATTTGCCCCAAAAAATCCTGAAGATATAATAGCTACTGTGACAGCATTGACAGCAAAAACCATTTCACAGGCATACGAAAGATTTATTTATCCGGATATAAATGTTGAAGAAGTTATAATAGGTGGAGGTGGAGCTTACAACCCTGTATTAATGAAATTGCTACGAAATTATATTCCTAAACATATTAAACTTAAGACGCATGAAGATTATGGTATTTCAAACAATTTTAAAGAAGTTATGGCTTTTGCACTTTTGGGATATTGTGCTTATTATGGTATTCCGAGTAATGTTCCATCTTGTACCGGTGCTTCGAAACGTGTAATTTTAGGAAGAATGGCTAATTGTTGATAAAAATTTTCTCCTTATATTAATTTATATTAAGTATAGTAAAAATATTTTAGCAAAAAATATTTTTACAGTACTTATAAAGCAAAAAAGGAGAAAAAATATGATTAATAAAGTCGCATTTACAGGGCGCGAAGAAATGTTGGTAAAACCTTTAGATGTAAATCGTATATTCGGTCGTGCACAATATGTATCTGAAGCAACTATATTTCCTTGCGGAGAAAAAGCAGTAAAAGCTGCAGAACAGATTGTTAATAAAGCAGAAGAATTTATCAGCCCGTTTGCGCCGATATCTATACAACCAGGCAAAATATTAAATAGAATCGGCTAAATAATGCTTAATTGCAAGAGGTATGTACCTGAGTTGATCGGATGCTAAAACTCCGTATTCGCTCAGGTCTTTTGCTGCCAATTCTCCGGCCAGACCATGCAAATATACTCCAAGTGCTGAAGCATCAAAAAGGTTCATGCCTTGTGCGACAAGACCTGTTATCATTCCGCAAAGAACATCTCCGCTTCCGGCTTTTGCAAGAGCAGAGCATCCGCTAGTATTTTTATAAATATTGATTCCATCTGTTACTATTGTTTTATTAGTTTTTAGTACAGTTATACAATTGTATTTTTCTGAAATTCTTTTAGCAGAAAGCTCTATCTCAGATAAAATATCTTCGCTTGAGCAACCTAAAAGTCTTGCTGCTTCTTTGGGATGAGGGGTTAAAATTGCATTTGTATCAAAATAATATTCTTTACCGGATAATATATTTAATCCGTCTGCATCGATTACAATATTTTTTTTTCTTAAATTTTTAAGGCAATTATCAAAAAGCTTTTCTGATTTCTTTGATATTGAAAGGCCGCATCCAATCGCTGCAACAGTACAGCTTTGTATTAATTCCGGTATTGCGTTAATAGGTGCAAGAACTATTTCTGGTGCTATATGTGATACAGAGGTCAGTACTTTTTCATAACTTGCAAGTTCAACATATCCCGCTCCAACTTTTAATGCTGAAATTGATGATAAATATGCAGCTCCCGGCATGTAACTTGATCCTGCTATATTTAAAACTTTTCCAAATGTTCCTTTATGAGAAATTTGTGGTCTTGCCGGTAATTTGGGTAATTTATATTCCATTTTGTCTTATTGCCTCATATGCAACTATAGCTACTGAATTTGAAAGATTTAAACTTCTTTGTCCATCTTTCATAGGTATTGTTAATGCGTTTTTGTCTTTAACATATTGTTCAGGGAGTCCTCTGGTTTCAGGACCAAAAACGATAAAATCTCCGTCTTTAAATGATATGTCTGTATATATTTTTTTTGATTTAGTTGTCAGATAATAGAAATTAGCATTTCTGTTAGAATTTAGCAATTCCTCCATTGTATCTATTTTATGTATGTCAACGCTGTCCCAATAGTCTAATCCTGCTCTTTTTGTATATTTACTTGATAGTGAAAAGCCTAACTTCCCTACCAGATAAAGACTTGCTCCTGTACAAGCACATAAACGAGCAATATTTCCTGTATTCTGAGGAATTTCAGGCTCATATAAAACTATATTTAGTTTCATTATTCTTCCTCAAACAATTTTCCGCTCTCAGCAACAACGGGCACAGCCCTGATAACACAAAATATAATTGCAATCCAAGCTAATGACATTGTTATCATATGCAAAATTGGTGTCCAACTCCAGATTTCTATTCCGGGAATATTTACAACAATCAAAAGCATAAATGCGGCAACTTTTGCTACAGCATAACTTATTCTCATAAATCTTGATGCACAGATAAATTTGCCAATTTTACTTTCTTGCATGGATGTCTCTCCAAATGCTGTGTAACCTTTAGATAAAGCAACACTTCTTATGCCGTCTGTTGTAAAAGCTCTGGCAACACAGACCAATGGGAATAATATATTAATCCATCCCAATACTGCAAAAACAGTCCAATATGAAATTTCAACAATTCTGTCTCCTAAAATATCAAGAACAGATCCCCATTTTGAAGATTGATTTAATTTTCTTGCTAAATAGCCGTCAAGCCCGTCCATCGCAAATGCAATTGCCGTTAAAACGAATGCTGTTATGTATGCGCTTATCGTTCTTTGATATAGAAGCGCTATTGCTGCATATGCAACAAAGATTCTTGTTATTGAAACTATATTTGCTATATTATCCTTTATTTTCATTATAATTTCCTATCTTTTTTTGTTCTTGATAGAGCAAAATCAACTTTATCAAGATTCTTAACTTTGTCTCCAAGCATAATTTTTTCAGCTTCTTCCAAAATTTGTGTTACCATAAAACCGTTATCACCATCAGAACGAGCTTGTTTACCTGATAACAGCAGCTAATAAAATGCTGACACTCAAGTTTTAACGGCTCTATCTCAAGATAATCTATTTTTATATCCTGCCTGTTATCTTTTACAAAATTGTCGAAAATCACAAGTTTATTTTCCGGAAGAGTATCGTCAAGTATAGCAGTAGCTTTTGTCCCTCTGACAAGTAATTGAACATGTTTTTTGGGTGTAATCCAACTGTCAGAAATTTGGCCTACAACACCATCTTCAAATTGAATCCCTATATGCGTTATATCCATAATTTCATTTTGTTCCGACGAACAGCCAACAGCAGATATTACACTGACAGGGGCTTTGCCTGTTACATAACTAACCATTGAAACGTCATGTGGTGCTAAATCCCACATAACACTTCTGTCATTTTTAAAGTAATTTACATTTAATCTGTCACTTTGTGCATATACTATTTTACCAAGTGCTCCTTCTTCAATAAGCATTTTAAGCCTGTTAACTGCAGGATGATATAAAAGAAGATGCCCAACCATTAATATCAAACCTTTTTCGTGTGCAAGTTTTGACAAATCTCTGGCTTCAGCAGCAACCGTAGATATAGGTTTTTCAACATATACATTTTTATCGGCTTCAAGCATAGCTTTAACCATTTTGTAATGAGTATGACTTGGGGTTACAACACAAACTCCGGTTATTTCTTTGTTGTTTATAATGTCATGAAAATCTTTTGTTACCTTTACGCCGGGGTATTGCTCCGTAACTTTTTTTAAGTTTTCTTCATCAATATCACAAACTGTATCAAGTACATTTAAATTATAAAAATTGCGGACAATATTTCGGCCCCATACTCCGCATCCTATAACTGCAATCTTTTGTTCTGTCATAAATTCCTCTTTAAAATTATATTATACTAAAGTTACTTTTGCAACTGCTGTTTGTTGTTTTGAGCATTTAATCTAATTTGATGCATTTGTTCACATCTGTCATAAAATAGTTCTCTATCAGCAGCAGGAAAATATCCCGCAAGTTTATCCAATAAAGGTTTTGGGAACTCAGAATAGAGAGCCATCTTGGTAAGAATATCATCATTAAGCGAATAAAGTGTTCTAAAATTTTTGTTAAAAATAGTTTTTGTCTCTTCTTCTGTTTTAGCTTCATTTTCCAGCGTTTTGCTGCCAAATTTATATGTAACGTAGTTGGTATCAAAATATACCGGTTTGTAACGTTTTAAGATAATGCGCATAATTAAGTCAAAATCTGCTAAATATTTAAATCTTTCATCAAAATAGTTTTCTGCTTCAATAATTGATTTTTTGAAAAACATTGCTTGTCTTGCACATGGCATAACTTGAAATGCATTATGCATAGAAGGAGCAAATAGAAAAACAAACCCTTCAGGATGTCTGCAATAAGCCGGAGCAAATGAAAAGTCTGCGTTGTTTGTTTCTAAAAGATTTACGATATCATAAATTGAAGTTATGTCGTGGATAAAATCATCACAGCTTAAAAATGATACATATTTACCTTTAGCATGCATTACCCCTTTATTGTATGCATTAAATTTTCCAGTATCTTTTTCTGAAAAGAAATTTAAATATCCTTGATTTTTATAATCTTTTAAAAATTCAACTGTACCGTCAGTTGATGCGTTATCAATAATTAGGTGCTCTATATTAGGGTATGTTTGCATATCTAATAATTCAACAAGCAAATTAAATGCATCCGCCTGATTATTTTCCAATAAATTATGTGTTGGTGTTATTATTGTAACAAAAGGTGTATCCATAATATCTCCTTACCAAAAATATAACATATATAAGTTGATTTTACTAATTATTAAGAGATGTAAATTATAAAATTATATTTTGACAAATTTTGTAATTAAGAGTTTAAATAATATTGGAGGGTAGTATGAATCAGAAAGTTTCTTCTGTATCTCCCGTAGAAGTTGGGATTGCATCAGGTATTATAGGATCAGGGGTTGGGTATGTCATGGCTCCCAGAAAATATAATTTGGAGCAGTTGTTAACTCAGAGTTATGATGTTTTTGAAAGTGCTGTCCCGAGAAATGTAATTTTAAAGCAATCTGATACTCATAAAAATGCTTATAAGGTTTTGGCAGAGGCTAGAGCTTCACTTGCAAGATCAATTAATGCAGGAAAATCTAATCTTGTAGAACTTGTAAAAACCCCTTACGTTGAAAGTGCTTATAACAATATTAAAAATTTTATTCCAAAATCTCGAGTAAGTAATACTTTATTATGCGGCTCAATAGCTACTCTTGTTGGTTTTTGTTTAGGAAATGTCACTAAAAATTAGTGTATATATCCCTAATAATGTATTCTTCAAGTGATTTTTTGTCGCTGGATTTAGATTTTGGATCGTTTATCATTATGTCAAATGCGTATTTTTTACCTGTTCTTGAAGTTATGTATCCGGCTATAGCACTAATATCAGATAGTGTACCGGTTTTTGCCCTTAGATTATCTTTAAAATAGAGCATTCGCGAAGTTAATGTTCCTTCTCCTGCTGTTGGTAGTGAATTTATAAAATTTTCATTGCCGGATAATTTAACTAAGAATTCACTCATAAAATCGGCAGTTACTATATTGTTTTTAGAGACTCCGCTTCCGTCAACAATTTTTATGTCACCTGAGTATATTCCCATTTTCTCAAAATATGCGTTTAGCATTTGTTGAGAATGCTTTAATGATCCTGTATTATTTACATACTTTGCTCCTGCCGCTTTAAAAACTGATTCTGCGACGAAATTATTACTGTTTTTTAGTATCTGAGTTACAGCATCGGAAAATGGATGTCTTATCTCATCTACTAAATATACATTTTTTGTCGGAAGTTTTTTCTGAGGAAATTTCCCGTAATAATCTATTTTTGCATTTCTTATTGCATCTTCGGTTCTGATTTTAAAGTATCTTTTTGGGTTGTTAACCGGAATTTGTTCCGTAGATGTTTTCTTAATGATTCCTTGAATATTAATGATATCAGGAGATATATTATTGTTGCGTTTTATTGTTAAGCTATTTCTATCTCCTGTTGTTACAAGATTCATGATAGTGAGCGGATAAAATTTTGTTGTGTATATATTTGCGGGTGCTCCATTAGAAGTTGGAGCAACAACAACATTTAAGAGATTTTTATCTATGTTATATGAGCTGAATTTAGGCATAAGCGGATTCAAATCGTCATCCCATTGCCAACCTTCTCCCCACTCTACATCATCAAATATATAGTCATCTATATAAACTGTTTTAGGTTCTAATATATTTTTATTTTTTGCAGTATCAAATAATTTGTTTAGGTCATATGATGATAAAAAAGGGTCACCGCTTAGTTTTATATAAAGTTCATTATCAGTACTTTTGTACAATCCGGTAATAAATTCATAATCCTCGCCAAGCGTGTCGGCAGAGGCATTTAATGTAACTAATTTTAATGTAGATGCAGGCATTTTAGGTTGTTTGTCGTTTAGTTTATATACAGTTTTGCCTGTTGAGATATCTTTTACTGAAACAGATATTGCGCCTCGATTTATTCCCGATTGAAAAATAGTTTTATCGATACTGCTTGCTATAGCTGACAATTCAAAAGATAGCAATATTATTATTAGACTTAAAAGTTTTTTCATACGCTTAGTACCTCGTATTTTTCTCTTATATCATTAATACATTTACACTTTTCTCTAAAATCATACATGGATTTTAAGTCAAGTTCTGCAATCATAGCCCCTTCTTTTTGGTCTTTAATTTCTGAAACGGTTTCCCCTTTGTAGTCTATAATTCTTGAGTGTCCTAAATTCCATTCGTCATTTTCAATATAACCTGATTGTGTTAGAGCAATCATATATGATTGATTTTCTACTGCTCTGCACCTTGTCATGCATTCCCAAGGAATTGGCTTTTTTAATCCCCATGCTGCACAATTAACTAATATGTCTGCCCCTGCTTTTCTGTAAGCCCTGTATATTTCTGGGAATCTAATATCATAACATATTGTCAAACCAACTTTTATACCTTCTATATTTACCATGACAGGAGATGAACCTTTTTTTATATATTTACCTTCATCACTTCCGTAATATGAAAATAAATGATTCTTTGAATATGTTGTAATAAGTTTTCCGTTTCTATTGATTACAGGAGTTGTATTATAGTAGTTATCTTTTTCTTTTATTATAATACTTCCTCCAATAATCCAGCAATTATATTTTTTTGCAATTTTAGATAAATAGTTAATGGCTTTACTGTTGTTAATTGTTTCTGCGTTGCTTTGAAAGTTTTTAGGAGACCAGCCGACAGTCCAAACTTCAGGTAAAACAATAATATCAACATTTCTTTTTATGTCTCTATTTATTATCTCATCTGTTTTATTTATATTTTTTTCTATATCCCCAATTATAGAGTTCATTTGCACTGCTGCAATTATTATTTTTTCCATAACTTATTTTTACGTGCCTCTTTATATATTTCAGGAGCATTTGCTTCCATTTCATTCAACTGTTTTTTTATTTCTTCTTTAGCTAATTTTATTTCATCTTCAGTAGCATTTTCTTTTATATATATGGGTTCACCATAAACGTTTATAACATCGCAATGTCCTATCGGATATTTCATTTTATCCCATGATGGAAGTGTTGTGAAAGAATGCATTGAAGAATACCAATGAACTGGAATTATAGGTTTACCTGTTTTTTGGGCAAGTTTAATAACTCCATTTTTTACTTTATGTAAAGGTCCATGCGGCCCGTCAATCATTATTGCTACGCTTTCACCATCATTTAGGCGGGATATTAATTGCATTGTAGCTTCAATTGCACCTTTTCTCTCAGACGAACCTCTTGCGGTACGAAACCCCATTCTTCTTACCGCTCGATCAACAATTTCTCCATCTTTTGAATTGCTAATCAAAACACTACAATGTGCTTTATCAACAATTCCGTATATAGCACATTGGTTAGCATGCCACATTGCATAAATACAAGATTTTTCTGTCGGATAATTATGGTTTACAAAATGGGTAAAATGTTCTTGTATCCACATAACTCCGGAAACAAGTTTCGCTATATATTTAACATTGTTATTATTTAACAGCCTGACCATGCTAAGATTATATCACAAATTTGTGCCTGTGAATTGCACATTTTAATTTTTGAGGTATTATAATAGTAGTGTATAATAAGAAGGAAAAGATTATGAAAGTTACATTAGAAAAAGAAAAAGAAAATATCGTAAAATTAGACATTACTATCCCTGCGAAAGATGCAGTTGATGCTTATAACGGTGCTGTAAGAAGAATTGCGCAGTATGTAAATATTGACGGATTTAGAAAAGGTAAAGCTCCACGTTCTGTTGTTGAAAGACATGTTGGTGTTGAAAGAATAAAACAAGAAGCAATAGAAAGCATTATGCCCAAAGCAATAAGTCAAGCAATATCTGAAAATAATCTTGATGTAATAGCACAACCTTATATAACAGATTACAAATTTAATATTGGAGAAGATCTTGAAGTCAGTGCAAAAGCTGAATTAAGGCCAGAGGTAACATTAGGTCAATATAAAGATTTGAAATTGGAAATTAAAGATGCAGTCATAGAAGAAGATGCTCTTCAAAAGCAATTGGACAGGCTTGCAGAGCAGAACAGTACTCAGGTGACTGTAATTGATAGACCAACAAATGATACAGATATTGCAGTTATTGATTTTGAAGGTACTTGTAACGGAGAAAAAATTAAAGGCGGAGATGCAAAAAATTACCCTTTGGATTTAGGACATTCTAATTTTATACCGGGGTTTGCAGAACAAATTGTTGGTAAAAACTTAAATGATGAATTTGATATAAATGTTACTTTCCCGGAAGAATATCATGATGAAAAATTAAAAGGTCAACCGGCAACTTTTAAAATTAAAATTAATGAAATAAAAGAAAAAAAATTGCCTGAAATAAATGATGAATTTGCTCAAAAGGTAGGACCTTTCAAAACTTTAGATGAATTAAAAGCAGATATTCAAAAGTATTTGGATTCTCAAAGAGAAAAAACAAATAAGCAAAATTCTGAAGATGAAATATTTCAAAAGGTTGTTGATGCGGCGAAGGTTGATATTCCTCAAACAATGATTGACAGAGAAGTTGCTTCCTTAAGAGAAGAATATAAACAAAGATTGTCTGCTCAAGGAATTGATTGGGAATCTCTTGTTAAAGCGCAAGGTGAGGACCATTTGGCAGAAAACTTAAAAGCTGATGCACTAGCAAGAATTAAAAATTCTCTTGTAATTGATAAAATTGCAAAAGAAGAACAATTAAAGCTCGAACAAAAAGATATGGAGCAAAAGTTTGCGCAATTAGGCATGGCGTACGGTTTAAAACCCCAGGATTTAGTTCAACAGCTTGGTAAAAATCCGGAGCTTCTCTCTGCTATATCTCAACAAGCAATGAATGACAAAGTGAGAGAATTTTTGGTTCAAAACAATTCTGTTGAATTAAAAATCTAATATAAGTACCGTATTTACATGTGTAATTATCTAATTTAAACTATTTATTATAATTAAGAAAGGATAAAAATATGAGCTTTGTACCTGTAGTAATTGAACAATCAAGCAGAGGTGAACGTTCTTTTGATATTTTCTCAAGATTATTAAGAGAAAGAATTATTTTCTTAGGAACTCCGATTGATGATATGGTTGCAAATTTAGTTGTTGCACAGTTGTTATTATTGGATAGTGAAAATCCGGAAAAGGATATTATGTTGTATATAAACAGTCCTGGCGGATCTGTTACTGCAGGCTTTGCTATTTATGATACTATGCAGCATATTAGAGCGGATGTTTCAACTATATGTCTGGGGCAGGCTGCGTCTATGGGTGCATTCTTGCTTTCTTCCGGAACAAAAGGTAAAAGAATGGCGCTTCCACACTCAAGAGTCTTGATTCATCAACCTCTCGGTGGTGCTCAAGGTCAGGCTACAGACATTGAAATTCAGGCTGCAGAAATTATAAGAATCAAGAAATCATTAAATGAAATTCTTGCTTCAAATACAGGCCAGTCAATAAAGAAAATTGAAAAAGATACTGATAGAGATTATATTATGACTCCTCAAGAAGCTTTGGAGTACGGTATGATTGATAAAGTCGTATCAAGAGATATAGTAAAATAAAATTTTAGGCAAAAGCCGAATAAAGGAAAGAATTATGCCCAAACACGAAGATGATCGTTTAAAATGTTCTTTTTGCGGAAAATCGCAAGATCAGGTAAAAAAATTGATTGCCGGTCCTGAGGTTTATATTTGTGACGAATGTGTTGATTTATGTAACCAAATTTTGGATGAAGAGTTTTTTGAAAATAAAGACAAAGATAATGAGAATGGTGAAAACGCAAAAGAAGAAAAACCTATTCCAAAGCCTCATGAAATAAAAGAATATTTGGATGAGTATATTGTTGGTCAGGATGATGCAAAAAAAGTTTTGTCAGTGGCTGTTTATAATCATTATAAACGTCTAAAACATAACAAAAATACTGACTTGCAAAATAATGTTGAAATTCAAAAATCAAATATTTTGCTTGTAGGACCGACAGGTTCAGGTAAAACGTTGTTAGCGCAAACTCTGGCAAAAATGTTGGATGTTCCTTTTGCAGTGGCTGATGCTACAACGCTTACTGAAGCTGGATATGTTGGTGATGATGTAGAAAATATCCTGTTAAGGTTATTACAAAATGCCGAATTTGATTCTGCAAAGGCAGAACGTGGAATAATATATATAGATGAAATTGATAAAATATCAAGAAAATCAGAAAATACATCTATAACAAGAGACGTATCAGGTGAAGGTGTTCAACAAGCTTTGTTAAAAATGATTGAAGGTACTGTAGCTCATGTTCCGCCTCAAGGTGGTCGAAAACATCCACACCAAGAATTCATTGAAATAGATACAAGTAATATTTTGTTTATTGTTGGTGGTGCATTTGTAGGCTTAGATAAAATTGTTGAACGCAGAGCCGGAGAAGGAACTTCCGTTGGATTTGGTGCAAAGGCTCCTTTGACTCAAGTTGAAAAAGAAGCAGCTGCTGCCAAGATGCTGAAAAAGCTTCAGCCGGAAGATTTATTGAAATTTGGTTTAATTCCGGAATTTATCGGTCGTGTTCCTGTTTATGCGGTGTTGGATCAATTGAATGAAAAGACTCTTAAAATGATTTTGACAGAACCGAAAAATGCAGTGATAAAACAGTATCAATGTTTGCTTGAAATGGATGGAGTTGACTTAGAGTTTGAGCCTGATGCAATAGAACTTATTGCCCAGGAAGCTATTAAGCGTAACACAGGTGCGAGGGCGTTACGTTCTATTGTTGAAGAAATTATGCTTGATGTTATGTATGATGTTCCAACTAAAGGCGATATAACGAAATTTGTAGTTACGGCTGATATGGTTAAAAATAGAAAAAATGCCGAGGTTGTAAAACTTCCTACCGGTAAAGATAAAGAAATAAGTGCTTAAAAACAGGTCTTAGACCTGTTTTTTTGTTAATAATTTGTATAAATTAACGATTTGTGCAAAAATAGCAATATGGTAAAAACTTTAATTTTAATAGATGGTCATGCATTAGCATTTAGAGAGTATTATGCTTTAGAGAGAACACAAATGACAACATCGGATGGTGTTCCGACTTGGGCTGTATATGGTTTTTTTAAAGCTATTTTTGACCTTTTAAAAAAACAAAAACCTGATGCCATTGCTGTAGCTTTTGATGTTAGTCATAGAACTTTTCGTACTGAAATGTATGATGATTATAAATCTAATAGGGTAGCTATGCCTGATCCTATGAGGACTCAGATGGAACTTATATATGATGGATTGAAAGCATTTAATATTCCGATTTATACAAAAGAAGGGTACGAAGCTGATGATGTAATAGGTACCGTATCAAAAAAAGCTTGCGAATTAGGGAATAAAGTTTTAATTTTAACCGGTGATCAAGATGCTTTTCAGCTTGTAGATAAGGATGGCTGTGTTAAAGTTATATTGCCATCAAAAGGTGAACTTATTGAATATGATTGGGATAAAATTTATGAAAAATTAGGTGTTTATCCAAATCAGGTTATAGATTATAAGGGATTAAGGGGCGATACGTCAGATTGTATTCCCGGAATAAAAGGAATTGGTGAAAAAACAGCACAAAAACTATTGGCTCGCTATGGAACATTGGATGCTGTTTTGGCAGATTGCGAAAATATTCCTGAAAAATCAGTAAAAGAAAAAATATGCTGTGGAATTGAGCAGGCAAAATTAAGTCAAAAACTTGCAACAATCATACGTGATTTAGATATAAATTTCGATTTTGAAAAAACAAAAGTTGAACTTCCAGAAGTTTCAAGAGTTACTGAATTTTTAAAATCTATGCAATTTTATACTTTTATAAAAAATATAAATAATATTTTATCATTATTTAGTAAAGGTGAAGAATTGGTTTTGCCGTCGCAAAATGTTGAGGGTACTACTCAATTAGGATTTTTTACTCAAGTCGTAAACGAGGAGTTAAATAAAAATAGTGAAATATCATTTGAACAAAAATTAATAACAGATTCAAATGAGTTTAATAATATGATTCAAGAATTAGAAAAGCAAAGCAGGATTTGTTTTAAAGTCTATTCTGAGTTTAAAAATGCTTTGAATTCATATATATATGGTGTTGGTTTTTCTTATAAGTCTGATGATAATAGCGCTACAAAATCTTTTTATGTGCCTATAAACCATTCTAATTTATCGAATCAGCTAAAATTAAATGATATAAAGGATTGTTTAAAAGAACTATTTGAAAATAAAAAAATAAAAAAGATTACATATGATTTAAAAAATCAATATAATATTTTAAAAAATGTCGGAATTTTATTAAGTGGCGATTTGTTCGACGTGATGCTTGCAAGTTATGTGAAAGATTCTTCAAGAAACCATGAACTTGGTATTCAAGCTCTAGAACAGATAGGACATGCTATTGTCCCTTATGCTCAGTTTGAAAAGAAAAACCCGCTTAAGATGTGTGATGCCCCAATAGAAAATGTTTTACAGAATGTTTGTGATGAGTGTTCTACTATAATTGAACTTGCTGAATTTTGGGTTAATGAATTAAATTCCGAAGAATTAAAAGTTGTTAATAATATAGAAGTACCTTTATCGATTGTGCTTGCAAATATGGAATATGATGGAGTATCAATTGATGAGGTGTATTTAAAAAAACTTACTGATGATATGGATGAAAAGTTGTACGACTTGGAATCAAAGATATATCAAATAGCGGGGTGTTCTTTTAATATCAATTCTCCCAAGCAAGTCGGTGAAGTTTTATTTGTTAATTTGGGCTTAAAATCAAAGAAAAAACGGGGTAAAAATACATTTTCTACCAGTGCAGAAGTATTAGAAGAATTGGCGGGAGAATATGAAATTGCAAAATTGATTCTTGAATACCGGAAATTTGCAAAGCTAAAATCAACATATACAGAGGCTCTTCCTGAACTAATAGACCGTAAGGATAATAGAATTCATACTACTTATAATCAAACAGTTACTGTTACCGGACGTTTATCATCATCAAATCCTAATTTACAAAATATTCCAATTAGAACAGAAGAAGGAAATAAAATTCGCAATGCTTTTGTACCAAAAGATAAAGAAAATTATTTTATTTTATCTGCTGATTATTCTCAAATTGAGTTAAGGTTGCTGGCTCATATTTCTCAGGATAAAAATCTCACAGAAGCTTTTAATAGCGGTGTTGATGTTCATACATTGACAGCAGCAAAAGTTTTTGATGTTCCTGTTGAACAAGTTACAAAAGAAATGCGGTATAAAGCAAAAGCTGTTAATTTTGGGATCGTTTATGGCCAAAGTAAGTATGGTCTTGCAAAAGCTCTTGGAATATCAAACTCCGAAGCGGAAGAATTTATAGAAAAATATTTTGCAACATACCCGAGAGTAAGGGCCTATATGGAAGGTACTATTTTAGATGTTCAAAAAAAAGGGTATGTTGAAACAATATTCGGTCGCAGAAGGTATCTTGAGAAAGAATTGTCAAGCTCAAATGCAATGATAAGAGAATTTGCAAAGCGAGCAGCGATTAATCAGCCAATGCAGGGTACTGCTGCAGATTTGATGAAAATTGCAATGATTGAATTTGCCAAAAAGTTAGAAGAAAATAAATTAAAATCAAAAATGATTATACAAGTTCATGACGAACTTGTTGTTGAAGTGCATAAAGATGAGTTGGAAAAAGTAAAAATTATTATAAAGGAAGCAATGGAATTAGATCAACCCCTATCTGTTCCTTTGCTTGTAGATATTAATGTAGGTGAGTCATGGAAAGAGCAATAAAGTATTTATTTATATTATTATTTTTATTTTGTATTTCTGCAAATGCTGAAGAAATAAATCCTGCAGCGCAAATAACGCCTCAAAATGTTGATTATAAAATTTGTACTCGTTCATACATAATGCCGGCTGATAAATTATTTTATGTTGCTATAGCAGCTGCTAATGCAAACAAGTTTACTATAGATGAAATACAATCAAAAACAGGATATATTTTGTTTACAGCAGGCGGCAGGCAATATTTGGCAAGTATAATAAATATAGACGCAGCTCATAGTCAACTTAAAATTACACCAATCAATAATAATTACTTCTTTGCCCCGGGAATAGTGTTAAACTTTTTCAGATATATTGATTTAAATGGCGCAACACCATTTGTAGAGTTGCCTAAGGTTTAATTTAGTGTCTCAAATGCTTCATTCACAATTTTTTCTATATTGAAATTTTGTTCATCATTATTTTGTGATGTAAGCCAAACTAAATATTCTATGTTGCCCGCAGGTCCTTTGATCGATGAATATGTAAGACCTTTTATAGAGTAATCAAGGCTTTTTGCGTATTTAATTACATTTTCTATAACTTCGATGTGAGTTTTTCTGTCCCGAACAACTCCACCTTTTTCTATTTTTTCTTTTCCTGCTTCAAATTGTGGCTTTATAAGCAAAACCATTTCGTGAAAATCAGGATTTAAGAGCTTTTTAAAATTTTCTAAAACTTTTGTTAATGAAATGAATGACAAATCACTGACTAAAAAATCTGCAATAGGTTCATTTTTATT
>Ga0256405_10008241_pt1 | contig 15074 bp, 20 predicted proteins | sample RumenRJG_02DNA_FD_189096 | JGI IMG/M metagenome (GOLD analysis project Ga0256405, IMG submission 189096) | Bovine rumen microbial communities from Lethbridge, Alberta, Canada - RJG_02 | ecosystem: Host-associated > Mammals > Digestive system > Stomach > Rumen | place: Canada: Alberta... | reverse complement strand
TTTCCTTTCTTTACAATATGGCCTGAACACCTATATTGTAGGCGGAAAGGTGATTTACTGTATAACTTTTTTACTCCCACCCGCATAGCGGGTGGATTTCTGTTTCGCTCATTTCGTTTTTCGGATCAACGAAAAACTCCATATCGCTCAACTGGCTAAAGCCAATGATACAAAAAGATCATCCGATCACTATACATGATAATGATCGAATGATCTTGAATCAAGTCATGTGATTTATTTCTGATTCAGGTATCCCAGTACCCTGTCATCACAGGATGTGCCCAGCCATTCCCGCAGTACCTTCACATCCGGAACCTCGCCGTAGAGATTAAAATACGTCTGAATACACATCCTGATCTTCTGTATCTGATCAATCATTTTCATATGAGCACACCCCTTTCTGTCTGATTTTGGATTTCTTTCCAATCGTGTTAACGGATCGGAAATGAATTACCCTGTCTTATCTGAAATGACAGCTTCCGGCAATACGCTTCAAATCATGAAGCTTCATCCTCGCTGCCGGTCTGGTCTTCGTCTCCATCCTGGTTATCGGAAGATGCCATAGACGCTGAAGCCTCCCGCTTTGCCACAAGAGCATCATATTCTTCCTGGGTTATAACACCAGCACTGAGAAGGTCATTCAGCAGGTCCGGCCCCTCTCCTTCTTTCATCTTCGGCATGCTGCCCTCTGCGGCGTCATCCGGAAGCTCCGGTTTGTTCTCATCCATATATTTTGTGATGGCGTCATATGTTTCCTGGGAAATCGTGCCATCCTTCACATATTCCTCAAGAGGCATAAAGCCAAAACCGTCCTTCGGGCCTTCTCCCTGGGTTGCCTGCTGTCCATTGTCTGACGGAGCCTCGCCCTGAGGTGCCTGCTGTCCATTATCTGAAGGAGCCTGTCCGTTTTCATTTCCTCCAGGAATCTGCGGGCCGCCCATCTGAGGAGCTCCATCCAGTGAAGATCCTTCCGCAAAAGCGGTTGTTGCTGATACACCGGTAATCATCGCTGCTGCCATAATCATTGCTATTCTCTTTTTCATCATGTCCTTATTCCTTCCTTTCTGATTTGAATCGGGCATCTTTTTGCTCTCGTCTTTGAAAGATCTTTCCTCCGGCCGGGCCCGCAATAGTAATGCTTCTTTATGCTTTGCTCAAGCCTCTTTGTCTTCGTGACAATGACACTATATAGCATACATATTAGACAAGCATTAGACTTGTATTAGTGGAAGCCTCCTTGCCGTTCTCATTATTAGATTCTTCTGGTAATTCTTCTGTCCCATTCTCTTTTGCGATCACCTCGTTGATCCTGCGCATCATGACCTCATTCAGGTCCGAGTACAGCCAGTCAAAGGGGAACTGGGCAATCCCAAAGATCGGGCTTCCGCTTCCCGTAACGCCAAAGGAGGCAATCCCTGCGTCAAATGAAATATCATCATGATCGATTACCGCTATGTTCCAGTCCGTACTCACCTGGAATATGATATTCCTGCATCCTGTACTGCTGTAATCGCTCAATCCGTTATCGGGAACTGACACGTAAGCTGTTACCTCACAGCCCTCGTCAGGACCTGTCACGCCTGCGCGGAATACGGAAAACGAGAGGAAGTTGTCCCGAATCTCCTGTGTCATCTGTTCGATGTCCTCCTCATTGAACGGGACATCCGGATTGGTGAGGACGAAATCTGACGCGATTTTCGCGGAAAGAAGGCTTTTCGCCCTTGCTTCGTCTTCTCCGCTCAGAAGTTCCATCTGCGCCATGCTCTGGTCCGAGAAAAGCTGACCGCCTGTTCTTCGCATTGTCAGGATGCATTCCCCATCGAGCGCGGAAAGCATCTCAATATCCTGCGGCTTTTCTGTTTCCTCTGCCTTTTCTGTTTCTTCTGCTTTTTCCGTCATTTTCACTTCTGTTTCCGCCATTCTGCTCTCTTCCAAAGCCCCGGCACTCACTGCAGTTTCAGGCGGCGCTGTCTCCGCTTCCGTTTCCTCGGCCATGGCACTTCGGCTCTGTCCTGTCAGGAACGCTCCAAACAGCATTGCTACAATAATCGGTCTGATCCATTTTTCCTGGTACATGATAATCTCCCTTCCTTTGTGTTGGTATTCAGAGCACTGTGCCCTGTACCTGTATAGTGCCGGAATGGAGCACCTGAAAAATGGAGCTGCCTCACCGGGTGTTCCGGCTGAAGCAGCTCCTTCTTATGGGGGATAAATATCATACTTACAAAATACCGCAGGTGGCGTTTTCATTCAACTGCAATGCTCAGATATAGCTGACCGTTTCTTCCAGTGGTTTTCTGCTTTCATGATTCGGAAGCGGGCCTGCTCCTTCAGCGGCATACCCAAGGTCCATAACCATCAGGATTTCCTCGTTTTCCGGAAGGCCCAGGATCCTGGCCAGTTTCTCCGGATCAAGGAAATTGATCCAGCAGCTGTCTACTCCTTCATTGGCTGCTGCAAGGATCATATGAGTAGCAACAATTGTAGCGTCCTCTATACCGGAGTCACGCTTATCCCCAGGATAGGTAAATACGTTGTTCTTGTCGAAGGCGACTACAAGGACAACAGGCGCACCATAGCGGCAGGGCGTAACGGCATCGATCTTCGCAAGAGCCTCCACAGACTGAATGACATAGACATGCTGCTCCTGAAGATTCTTTGCGGTAGGAGCCAGCCTGCCCGCATTCAGGATCGCTGTCAGCTTTTCCGCCTCCACCTGCAGGTCTGAATACTTTTTACAGGAATACCTGTTTTTAACGACCTCGTTAAATTCCATAATCTTGTCTCCTTTCTATTTGTTCACATCTTAAGTGTATACCTGTCTCATTTTTAACGCAGACTGTTTTCAGAAGCTCTGTTCATGGCAATCTACCGCTCCGATCTTCTCCGTCATTTAGTACCGATCCCAGTGTATCCTTTCCCCAGGGTCGATCTCAACCTGTCTGACAGGTTTCTCTTCCTTCTTTGGTCTGCCCATTCCAATGAAGCACGGCATGAAGCAGTCGTCCGGGAATCCCAGCACCTTTCTGGCATGCTCTCCTTCGTTTCCAAGCGGGATTCTCAGGTTGCAGGCATATCCTTCCGCTGTTGCCGCAAGAAAGAGGTTCTCTATGCTGCACCAGATGGATGCAAAGCCGTTCAGATGAGAAACGTTTTCCGGATGCAGTATATCAGTCTTCTGCTTTAAAAGCGGCACAATAATCACCGATGCGTCAAAAAGCATTCTGTACTGTTTCGGAACCGCATTGCGATAACATTCCTGCTGAACGCTGTCACTCAGATTCCAGTCGCGTATCAGCTTATCCATGTCCTCGTCTGTTATGCCTCTCGGAATAGCGCTCAGAAGCTCCTTCGCCACTTCCTTATCCCTCACAATGATGTAATGCCAGTCCCGCATATGATCATTTGTCGGTGCGTTCATCGCAGCAGAAACCACTCTCTTTATGACTTCTTCCGGTATTTTTTCGGGTTCAAAGTCCCGCACCGTTCTTCTTTTCTTAATCACTTCGTAAAACGCCAGCTCACCGGCAGCCATATATCAAGCCCTCCTCATATGCCTAAAATACCTCATGCATTAGCAAATTTGCCATAAATCTGCCTGCCGGTCAGAAATAGGGCAACGCCAAATATCGTGGAAAGAACCGCAACAAGATATCCCCATTTCGTTATCACGCCGTCTTCTGTTCTCAGGTCATTGTTCTTTCCAAGCAGCTTAATCATACTCATCACCCTCTATGGCTTCTTCCTGCTCCCGAAGATCACACAGGAAGCGGTCGATCTCAATATCATAGCTGATCACCTGCCTGCCGTGTACCTCACAGATATTTCCCGAGATCAGTCCTGAAAGGACATCCTTCGCCCCCTGGATCAGTTCCGGTATCACGTGACACGGAACCTTCAGCTGCATATGAGACGGGTGGATCCAGTCAAACTCGTCCATTCTCTCCACCAGACGCTCCAGCCCAAAGACATAAGCCTCCATATCCCTGTGCGGGCCGAACATATAGATATCGCCGTCAATCTGGATCGGATCGCCGCCGATCAGGCACCGGTTATCATGGTCCAGCAGGGTAATGCTTCCGGGCGTATGTCCAGGCACATGTACCACCTCCAGATCCCTTCCACCAAGGTCGATTCGGTCTTTATCAAATACCGGGAGAACCCTGCCCTTCTGATGAAAGATGTTATGGTAAATCATCATCTCTGACGGGTGCATCATGATTTGTGAAAACTGCGCATTCCCACCGGTATGATCCGGATCGGCATGCGTATTGACCAGAATCAGCGGAAGGTCTGTTACTTCTTTTGCCGCCTTATGGATATCGACTCCAGTCATCCCGGTATCAATTACAAGGGCCTTCTCCTTTCCTGCTGCCAGAAAGATACGAACACCGTCATCGTCCAAAAACCATGTATTGTGATATAACTCTTTAAACTCGTTCATTTCAATCTACCTCAATTCAGAATCATATTTGATACATCTGATTTCAGTATAGCGTAAACCGACGCAAAAAGAACTGCCCCGGCCTGGAATGATCTCCGGCCAGACGGCAGTTCCTGTTTTACATATCTGTGATTCCTGCATTTTATGAGGCATACTGCCCGAATCCTGGACTCATGCCGTTTTCCCTTTTCGCTGCTCTCTTTGCCTGTTCCATCTCAAGCCTCTGAAGGCCGGTTGGGATCAGATTCAATGAGGACAACAGCGTAAAGCGGTCAATCGCCTCATGAATTGCGCGAAGCAGACGGAAGAACTCAAGGTCCGCAAATCGCATCGTAAGATCTGCTTCCGGCCGGAAGGATCCCTTCGCTTCATAAAACGCCCCGGCAACCTTCCCCCTGTTTGCCCTGGCGTACCCGTTCACGATGGAAACAGACCATGGGTAGAAATTCTGCGTTCCGTCCTAGGAGATGGCCCTTCTTGCCACATGGATCCGGAAGGTTTTGCAAAGCCCGTTATATGGTCCTCCCTCGATCGGATTATTCCCGTAGATCTTGGTTCCGAAATACTCAAACTGCTCGCGCAGGTTCTGGGGTTTCGACATTTCGAAGATCCATTCTGAATCCGCAATGTCAAGATTGTAATGCGCTGTTATGGCCATGTCTCCCCTGCCGTTTGAAAAGTCCCGAAGGGTCAGGGTGATCTTGCCCGACACAAGTTCCATAATCAGGTTCCTCATGGCACAGAAAAAGACGGTCTCCTGTTGATCAGAAAGCCGCCTGTATTCAATCTGTTGTACAACGATCAGTTATATATATTATCTCAATGATTCCAAAATTGGTTTCAGATAAGACTTATCAGTCCAGTTATACTTATTGAATCCTGCTTCCAGCAGCGCTCTTTCCCAGACTTCGCATTTCTCCGGGCTCTTTTTGGAAACAGCCTTAAGCAGCATTTTACAAAGGGTCTTGTCTGCAAAACTCATTCTTTCAAAATCCCATGCTCCTCTGCAATAAAAGCAGGGCAGACCGGCCAGAAGGTCCTTGAGGTTGTGGCTTTTCATCTGCTCGAATGCTTTCTCCTCATATGGAGAAGCCCCATCGCAAAAAACAATTATCTTCTTCCCCTGAAGCTGAACAATATTCTTTTTCAGGAAAGAAAGTCCCGCGATGCTCGAAGCGTAGATCCCTCCCCCATGAATAATCGTATCATATTGCCTGATGTCGCTGATCTTTGCTCTCTTTGTTTCGATACAGTCAAATCCGGTCTCTTCCGCCAGCCAGTCTGCATATTGTTTTGTTGCGCCATACTTTGATGCATAAAGAATAATCCCTCTCATTTCCCAAATCCCCTTAAGTTCTTTTCAATCTTCACGATCGTCCGAATCGTTGCTGACAGATCGTCATCTGAAATTCCGTCAAACATCTTCTCCATGATGGATTTGCTCATCTCATCATTTTTCTCACAAAATTCCCTGCAGTTCTCAGTTAATACGATCCGCTGTTTCCTCTTATCAGTTTCGTCTGCCTGAAACTCGATGAATCTCTTACTTTCCAGTTTCAAAAGAATCTGCTTTACATTCTGATGGGAACTGCCAAGTATATCAGAAAGTTCTCTCAATGTCGGCGGTTCCTTGCATAGATTAATACAAATGATCGCAAAGAACTGCTTCCAGCTGATATCCTTCATCTGACTATCCGCCAATGCCTGGAACCGGTTTTCAAAAGCGCTGATAATGCCAAGCAGATAATAGTTTGACTGGATTCCTATAAAGTCCAGGCTTTCGCTTCGTATTACATCTTCTAATGTCATCAGACTCTCCTATGCACAAGGTAATATATTACATATTATTATAGTAATATATTACCTGTTTTCTGTCAAGAAATATACGGAAGAGGCACTGCAGACAGTAAACAAAGTCCAGAGTATTTGCTAATGGACAGATGCTGTGGGCATGCCGCTTCACACGCTCCGCAGCCAACACATTAATCTGGTTTCAAGATATCAAGCTTCCGGTTTTTCTGTCGTCCTCTCATGATTCACCTTTCTCCGTTCATGATCACCAGCCTGAGCCCATTATTACAGGAACCTATGGGGTCTTCTGGCTTATGCTTTCACCATAGCATCTGCGCCTGTCTTCCGTTATAATTGGAGTATCTGGTCGAAATGTGTCCGAACCTCGGAGAATCTGTCCCCCAGAAGGCTGCAATCCTGCTGCGGCTGGCACTTACAGGAGAAGTGAGCCAGGAACGGCTGGAGGAACTGTACTCCGTGTATTGATCAAAAGAGTACCCATTTCCCATCCTCAGGAGGTATCGTCATGGATCATATTGAAACGCTCACTCCGGAAACACGGTTCATGGATCTGGTGAATCAATACCAGGGTTTTGAGTTTTATCAGGCCTTCGAAAATGATGTGGATCATATCATCGGCGGTAAGGGAAATACCTATTGGTATATCATTTCGAAAAAGGGCAAAGCCACAGAGTCCTACATTGCCACCTGTCAGGACGGAATATGGAGCGACCGCCTGACAAAAGGCAAAGGATCAAAAAAGACTACAAAAGAGATACCAGGTGGCAGCACCATTAAACTCATTTCGGAGAAGGCCTATCTGATGCAGGAAGAAAAATGGGTCAAAGGCCGCAAGCCACGATTGGTAGAAGATTCTCATCCTCACTTCCATTATGTTTATGGTTTTGGTGATAAGGGGGTGGACGTGTCCAGGCAATATGGGGTCACAATTGGATTTTCCGATATCAAGGACCTGGCAGCGGGATTTCACCTGCGTTATCTTTACACAGGATCAGAAGTTGATCTTCCGTAAAATGGCGGAATACTCCGCTTCTGTAATACTGCTTTTTGTCAACAACCTTATAATTCATATCAATGTGCCCCTTCCCGCGTTTTCAAGCCTGTCACGTGCATCAAGATTGTTTCCGATACCTGAAGATGGACAACCCGCCGGTCATATGGAGAAACACCACGGTGCTCGGTATTCTGGATCGGTATGAATACTGCGGCCACACGGTCAGCTGCAAGTCGGTCAGCACTTCGTACAAGACGAAGAAGCATGCGCGGATTCCCAAGGAGGACTGGCTGATCACCCGCGACACGCAGGAGCCCATCATCGACGAGGAGACTTGGCAGACGGCGCACCCGGCTGGAAGAGCTGCACGAGATCATTTCTTCCGAGCGGGAGAAAACGGATGGTGCTGAACACTTTGTCAGGCTGGTCAAGCAGTTCTCGGAGATCACCGAGCTGACGGATGAGATCGTTGCCACTTTCATTCAAAAGGTTGAGGTTGGTGTTCCGGAGAAGATCGATGGCGAAAAGCATCAGGAGGTCACGGTTTTCTACAACTTCATAGGGACGGTAGAATTTTGACAGCTTGGTCGGCAGTGCTCCCCAGTGAGAGGCTTTTTGATACAATCACATGATGCACCCAGAAAGGGCGATTTTGCACTCTTCTGGGTGCACCTTTAATTGATAGCGCACCCAAGGCAGAAAAAGAGCGCCTCCTCCGTGATTTGGAAGAGACGCTATGTTAACGTTTTCTCCGGTCAAAGCCGCTATTCAGATAGTAGTTACGCTTGTGCTCGTACATTCTTCGGTCGGCTTCTTTGACGATGGCATCAACGTCCGTATAGCCCTGACTGGATTCGACGCCGTAGGATACAGAAAAACTCTTAATAAACTGTCCACTCCATTCTGCCGCGAGCCTGTCTAACTTTTCAAGATGGTGTAACGCCTCTTCAACCTTTCCGGTCATGGTCACACAGAACTCATCTCCACCGATACGATAGATGGTTGCGATATCTTCAAAAGCAGCGGAAAGGCAGGTGGCGGCTGCGATAATCAACTCGTCGCCAGCAGTATGGCCGAGATTGTCGTTTACCTGCTTGAGCCCATTGACATCTACCATGACGACGCACAGCTGTTGCGGTATGTTCTTCTGCATGCGTTCCAGCGCTTCCGAATATGCACGGCGGTTTTTCAAACCGGTCAATTGATCGTGGTAAGCGTATTTCATCTGTACCTCCGCAAACTGCTTTGCGGAGTCTTCATATACATATCGCTCAAAACGCTCCCGGTTGACAAAATGCCCTACCATTATCCCCGCGACGGAAAAAATAATCAGATTTGTTAATCCCCATGAGTAAATATCGGGCTCGATAACATCTTTCGCCAGAAGAGCATATGAAAGGATAGTGATAAATTGTATGGCTATCGTATTGCTTGTTCGTTTTATTGTGCTGATAGGTGTAATGGCGGAAAACACGATCAACGTTACAGTCCTGACATCCGGCTGATAGATTGCGATGCCGATCCCCGCGCCATGCAAGGATAGAACAAACAGAACTGTGAACGGAAACAATATCCAAGAGGTGCGCCTTGCCGGAAATATCGCTCCCACCAGCGTGACGGCGCATATAATAAGGGCTATGATATAGACCGTCCGGCAAGCTTTGTACGCTTCTGAGTTTAAAGACATGACGAGACTCATGATCCAGAACAGAGCGACAAAAATCGACCACACAATTATAGCTGTCCGATTGCTCTCCCAAACTGCGTCGCTTACCTTTTGGTAGGCATCTCTGCTTAGCCCGCCATAGAACAGCTCTTGTTTTAACCTTTTCAATATTTTCAAACGGTTATGCACCCCCGCCGTATAATATGGACATCTACAATATCTCATTCATATTAAGTTGGTCTGTTTGAAAACAACTCTACAAATCTAATATTATAACTGTCACTCGCTCCGATTGCAAGAGAAAATATGTATAATAATAAGCCTAAAAATAAGCCCTGCCATTTCTCATCTATATGAAAAAAGAGCCCTCATATTGCGGCTCTGAAAAGTGCCGGATAAGAGTGCTCTTCATCAGGATATTCTCTGTCAAATTGCATCCCGATAGACTCCGCTGTCCGAATGGACGCTTCATTTGTATATTTGCAGTAAGAATACAATGCCGGATACGATGGAATAATGTGTTCAACGGAGAGATTCGAATCACTGCGACAGAGGAGACATTTGTAGATCCCTATACAGGAAAAAAGGTCTGTGATGTCGTGGATCACGCAAAGACTGATGCCGGCGAAAGGACAATTATTCTTCCGGAAAGTTCCATCAAAGTCATCAGAGCGATCCGTTCACTCAATCCGTTTGGTGAATTCATGTTTATGGACAAGCGCGGCAGAATCCGGGCAAAAAGATTCAATCGAGATAGCAGGGAAAAGAACAAACTTGCAATTTCCCAAGCCATAAACTTCTGATAGTGAGCCGAAATGAGCCAGGTTGAGCCGAAACGCAGAGGATGACATTGACTGCAAACTAAAACTGCGCAGGCAAGCATCTTTGCTTTACCTGCGCAATATCGCGCGTAGCGGAGAGGAGATTCGAACTCTTGACACCACGGGTATGAACCGTGTGCTCTAGCCAACTGAGCTACTCCGCCATATTCAGTTTGTCCGGATGAATGGGACCAACAGGGCTCGAACCTGTGACCCCTTGCTTGTAAGGCAAGTGCTCTCCCAGCTGAGCTATGATCCCATATATCCTTACGCCGTTTTGCGGCTGACTTCGCTATCATACAACGGCTGTTTTTCTATGTCAAGTGGAAATATCCTGGCCTGCGGCAGACTTGATCTGACGGACATCTTACGCCTGTGATATACTGATTTCATAAAGTTAAAAACTGCGCAGGAACTTCTAATCTGTTTTTAATCTTTCCTGAAAGCGCATTTAATGCGCAGCCGGTATAGTGGCAATCGTCAAAGAGAAATACACATTGCTTCTGCCGGCTGTTACGGCATGGGAAAGGAAAGGATCATGGATAAGTTAGAAAAAGTTGAGAAACTCAGAGAGCGTGCAAATGTCAGTTACGAGGAAGCCCGCAGCGCGTTGGAAGAAAACGACTGGGATCTCCTGGATGCGATGGTAGCGTTGGAAAAGTTCGGCAAGACCTCCGGTCCGAAGCAGGAATCCTTTTCCACCAGCTACGACCAGCAGCAGGAATACGTCTGCGTGAAGTCGAAGGTCGAGGAGCAGCGAAAGGAGCAGCCTAAGCTTGGAAGATCCATCGGAGAAGCCATGCACAGCTTTTTCCGGATCTGCCGGCAGAATTTCTTCTGCATCAGGAGAAACGGTGATCTGATGCTGCGCATCCCGCTGTTTGCCGCAATCCTTATTCTCCTTATCATCTGGAGAGTCGCGGTTCCCGTCTTGCTGATTGCGCTTCTGTTCGGTTTCCGCTATTCCCTGGAGGGCACGGATGATCTGAAAGAAGTCAATACATTCATGGATTCCGCTGGTGCCGCGGCAGAAAACCTGAAGGAAGGCTTCCAGAATGCGCGCACAAAGGAAGCGCCGAAGGACAGCAACGAGTAAAGAATGGTTTAGGTGTCAACATCCGGTCATGAACAAGGAGCAGCATATGAGTGCAAAAATCCTGGTGGTAGAGGACGAAGAAAAGCTGGCCCGCTTTGTCGAGCTGGAGCTGAAGCATGAAGGATATGACGTAAAGACCGAGGGCAGCGGACGCGCTGCTCTCGCTGAGGCGCTTGCAGGATCCTATGACCTGATTCTTCTGGACATTATGCTGCCGGAGCTGAATGGTCTGGAGGTTCTTCGCCGGCTGAATAAAGAAAAGCCCACCCCTGTCATCCTTCTGACCGCGCGGGACGCGGTGATGGACAAAGTCTCCGGGCTGGACGCAGGCGCTGTCGACTATGTTACGAAGCCCTTCGCTATTGAAGAGCTGCTGGCCAGAATCCGCGTTGCACTGAAGCTGCATCCTGTATCCCAGCATGCAGAGGAGGGTGCCGCCAAAGAAACGCCTAAGGAAGAGGGGCAGCTGTCCTGGGGGCCTCTCCTTCTCGACATCCCCCGGCACAGAGTGACCATGAATGCGCATGAGATCAGCCTGACCAACCGGGAATTTCTGATGCTGCAGACTCTTCTGGAAAACATGGATATCGTCCTTTCAAGAGATACCCTGCTGGAGAAGGTATGCGGCTATGAGTACGTCGGAGAAACGAATGTCATCGACGTTTACATCCGCTATCTGCGCTCCAAGATCGATGATGTGTTTTCCGTAAAAATGATCCGGACCGTTCGTGGTGTCGGATATGTCATTCAGTCATGGGATGAGAGCAGTTCCAGTACGTCATAGAGGATCGCGTGACAAGACCGGATTCTGTCAGATGAGAAACGTATGGGAAAGAATAAAAGAAAAACACCGTCGCCGGAGCAGACGCGGCGGATGTCCTCCATCACCCGCAAGCTGCATTTTTACCTGATCCACAGAAAGCTGGGAATCTGGATATTGTCGGATCTTCTGCTTTTCCCCCTGCTCATGGCTGCCTTCGCAGCCGGGATTGAATATATTCATTTCTCCACGATTCCTGCTCTGCAGGATTATTCGCGCAGCCTGACCACCGGTAAAGATCACCGGCACCTGTGGTACACCGTCGCGGACAAGAGCGGAAAGGTGCTCTTTCATAAGGATGTTTTGCCGTTTGTGATCGCTGCTGCAGCCATTGCAGGAGCGATCCTGGTGCTTCAGCTTTTCAGTCTTCTCCTGTCTTACTACACAGAGCACAAGCGCATCCGCAAAATACTCGATCCGATCAATGAGATCGCGCTGCGCGCGGATGAGCTGAGCCGGATGTCATTTTCGGAGGATAAATACCATGTACTGGAGGATGCCATCGAAAAGATTGATCCCGGCGAAGCGAAGACACTCTCCTTCCAGGATTCTGATCTGCTTGGTGTGGAAGCAGCCATCAATAATCTCCTGATCCGGATGCGCGACACCTATCGTCAGCAGTCGCGTTTTGTCAATGACGCGTCTCACGAGCTGCGCACGCCGATCGCTGTCATTCAGGGATACGCAAGTATGCTGGACCGCTGGGGCAAGGAGGATGAGAAGATCCTGGACGAGTCCATCACGGCCATCCGCAATGAGGCGGATCATATGAATCATCTGGTGGAGCAGCTCCTCTTCCTGGCACGCGGCGACAGCGGAAGAACCTCCGTCACGATGGAGCAGCTGGACCTTTCCTCCATGATGCAGGAGGTTTATGAAGAATCCTTCATGATCGATGAATCTCATCCCTACCGTTACCGTCCGGCCACGCAGGCTGTGGTTGTCAGCGCGGATCCGGCACTGTTGAAGCAGGCGGTCCGCATACTGATCGACAACGCGGCGAAGTATACGAACCCCGGAGATGAGATTCTTCTGGAATGCGGCACGGTTCTGTCTGAAAGGCCGGCCTCTCCCGCGGCTGGCTCCGGCTCCGCGAAGCGCTTAGGGAAGAGCAAAGCCCAGACAGAGGAGGCGCCGGTGCAGGTGAAGGAGGCCTACATCCAGGTTCAGGATACCGGCATCGGAATGGAAGAAGCCGATATTCAGCAGATGTTCGAGCGCTTCTACCGTTCCGACGAGGTCCGCTCCTATCAGGGAACCGGGCTTGGCCTTTCGATCGCAAAATGGATCATTGACAAGCATGGCGGGCACTTCGAAGTCCTGTCCCGCACCGGGCTTGGTACCAGGATCCGGATCCTGCTTCCGGCGTGACACAGCGGGATCCGGACTGATGCATGTCCGAAAGCTTCTGTTCTGTGAGGTTTAGTGCATTCCCCGGACAACCTCCGTTACCAGCCGCTTGAAATCCTCCGCGACGCGGTTGGCGGTTTCAAAGACTTCTTCATGGGTCAGGGCTGTCTGATTCATCCCTGCCGCCAGGTTTGTGATGCAGGAGATTCCGCACACCTTCACGCCCATATGATTCAGGGCCATGGCTTCACAGGCAGTACTCATACCAACAGCATCCGCTCCCAGAGACCGGTAGGCGCGAATCTCCGCGGGCGTCTCGAAGTTCGGCCCCGGATGCTGAAGGTAGACGCCTTCCCGCAGAGGGATTCCCGCCCTTACGGCTGCCGATCTGATCACATCCTGAAGCTCCATGCAGTAAACATGGCTCATATCCGGGAATCGGGTCCCCAGTTCCTCTATATTTGCACCCCGCAGAGGGCTCGGCACAAAGGATGAGATATGATCCGTGATCATCATAAGGATGCCCGGCTGAAATCCCGGATTGATGCCGCCGGCTGCATTGGTCAGGATCATGTTCTTCACTCCCAGCATCCCCAGCAGCCTCACCGGAAGTACGACATCCGTGATATCATATCCTTCATAATAGTGAACGCGTCCCTGCATCAGCGCAACCTTATGTCCTGCCAGCGTGCCGAACAGGTATTTCCCGTTATGGCCCTGAACGGTCGATACCGGAAAGCCTTCGATCTCTCCATAGCTGATCTCTTCTTCAATCTCAACCTCCTGCGCAAATGTTCCCAGGCCGGATCCTAATACGATACCGATTTCCGGTTTTGTCTTAATCTTCGCCGTGACACAGTCATAGCACTTCTGAAGCTTCTGATATACGGTTTCTGCCATGGTCAACTCTCCTTTCCTGATTCGATCTGTTTCGCTTTGTATGTCTTTCCTGCGGATCCTCGTCTAATGCTTTCATCATACTATGGAGTTTTGGCAAGTACAACCGCAGCGGCCTTTCAGCGATCCTTCGTCTCCGGCTTCTGATTTTGTGTTATGATGTTACTCAGCTATAAACCTATGTTTATCTCTGACTCTGTCCGGTCTGATGCCGGGAACAAAAGCTGTTTCAGCCGTGCGAGTGATGCACCGTCCGAAAGGAGAGCCGTATGCTTCAGGATATTTTTCCTCATCTTTACCACTGCGAATATCGAAGAAGAGCGCCCGAAGATACAGATATCATGATTCTTCAGAAAGACCGGAGTCTGCTTCTTTCAAAGGATACTTCCTGCCCGCTCCCGACAGTCGGCCGGATCAGGCGTCTGTGCCCGCAGGTTCTCTCAAAAGCGTTTTATCTGTTTTCCATTGATGAAAAGGGGTTCTTTTCCTTAGCGAATCCGGATCCCGAAAGACTGTTTCCCTCCTCCTTATCAGACAGTGCCTCTACGTCAGAGGGTCTCTCCTGGGAGAGTGTGATGGTGCTTCGGGAACGCGGAAATGACTGGTCTGCTTTTGGAGGTGCCCTCGGCTGGCATCTGACAAACTGGTACAGCCTGCACCGCTTCTGCGGGAGATGTGGATCGGAAACCGCCCACTCCGAAAAGGAGCGGGCCCTCATCTGTCCTGTATGCGGTCACACATGGTACCCGGTGATCTCCCCGGTTGTCATCATCGCAATTGTAGACGGGGAGCGTATCCTTCTGACCAGGTACAACCGGAATGGCTACAGACGCCATGCGTTGGTTGCCGGTTTCGTGGAGATCGGGGAAACATTCGAGGACGCGGTTCGCAGGGAAATCATGGAGGAGGTCGGACTGAAGGTTAAGAACATCCGCTATGTAGAATCACAGCCCTGGCCATTTTCCTCCTCTCTGATCGCCGGCTTTCAGGCTGAAGTTGACGGCGATCCCACGGTTCATCTGAATACAGACGGCGGGGAGGAACTGGCCGAGGCCGTGTGGGTAGACAGGCGTGATCTCAGGATTGAAGACAGCAGTGTCTCCCTGACCTGGGATATGATCCGCAGATTCAGGGATGGCTCACTTTTCTCTTCCCCTTGATCTTCTTCCACGCT